>JACCDL010278159.1_pt1 | contig 30081 bp, 31 predicted proteins | sample 7441931 | NCBI WGS metagenome assembly JACCDL01 (sample SAMN15323437, study PRJNA562643) | freshwater metagenome | isolation source: river surface water | place: USA:Blue River Watershed | collected 2017-08-16 | reverse complement strand
TGTTTTCTAATTCCTCGTCCTATACATTGAACGATATCTATCGTCGAAAACCGTGAATCAACAAAACATATTGAATCTATAATACTAATATTAACACCTTCATTTAATACTCGAGCCGAACATAACACACTTTTTTCCGAATTTATAAAGTCTCTTATAATTTTTCTTCTCGTATTCATCGACATACCACCATCCAAGTATTGAAAACATATATCCGTTTTGTATAAAACTTTATTAATCTTTTCTAAGATATTACAAAAATTTTTTGACCTTTTAATTTTATTATGAAACGTTAACATATGATTACAAGTACCATCATTAATTTTTTTCAAAATAATCAAAACTTTACCTAAATCATCAGCCTCGATATCTTCATTATCTAAGAATTTTAATAAATTATTTTTTTTAATATCTTTTTCAATATCTCCATCTAATGCATATAATGTCAAAACCCTATAATCACACAACTGCTTTTCTTTAATCGCTGTTCCAGTATTATAAACAAATACCTTATCGCCATATATAGTTTTGTCATTCATTGAAACGATATCATCTACGTTTTTACCAACATACATTTTTGGCGTAGCTGTCATAAATAATTTTCTTTTTATTTTTTCATTACTTATCATTATACTAAATTTTTTATCAACTTGTCCAACTGTTTTATGTGCTTCGTCGAAAATAGCAAATTCATAATCAATTTTCGGCAATTTATCAGCACTTTGATAAGTACAAATTATTACGGTCTTCATGTCAGAACTAAGTTTAGACTTAATAATATTAGTGTCTGTTGTCGTGATAAAGATACTTTTTTCTTTCACATCATTATCTACGTCAGCGTCCGAACCAACTAAAATATAATTAATTTTAATATTATCAGCATACGATTGATTAATCCAATCTGTATAAAATTGTGATAATAAATATAATGAAGGAACAAAAATAATAGTCATGTTATTTTTCATGAATTTATCAATCCAATAAGACGTGATAGTCTTACCAGAACCACAGCACATTTCTATATTAGCATTTTTATAGTTAACAACTTTATTATTTTCTTCTTCAGTTTCATTATCACTATAATCAGACATGTCTAATTCAGAATCAATATAATAGTCATGTTTACCGCTTTTATAATAGTCGAGAACTTTAAAAATACATTGGAATTGATAAAGAAATGGAATTTTTTTTTCATAAACGATTTTTTTACTATTTTGTATTTGGTAAAAACTATTGAAAAATGATTCTGGTAAATTATCAAAGAACTCACCCGAAATAGATATGACATTATCCGAATTAAGAACTTCTTCAATAACATCATAAGTATTTGTCATTAAATATCCATATTTAATATCTTTATTTACTCCAAACGATAATCCAAAAAAAGTAGATAATTCAGTCCAAGTAATTTTATCTTCTGGATTTTGTCTAAATTTGCATTGAACTGCATAATAACCATCTGTTTTTCGAATTAATAAATCAATTCCTTTATCATTTTTTGGAAATTTTAAAGAAACTCTTATTTTTTCAGGAATATCTTTATAAAACCAAACATTAACAACATCACTATTAAGCCTTGGATCAATTTTAAAAATATAATAACAAAAATTTTCAAAAAAATCACCTTTTTCTTTTTTTGTCATTTTTTTGGTCAAACTATAAATATCGGAAAAATGTTTCATTATAATAACTTTAAGAATTAATTATCTAATGTTTATTTATGTCAATTTTTTACATTTTCTAAAAATTTTTTCACATTTATATTTGTAAAAAATAGATAATCAAGATATACTTCTTCAACTCTTTAAAGTTTATGCTAGTAAAATCAAAATAAAAAAACCATTCTAATTCTTTTTATTTTAAACTTGATAATTGCTTAAATGAATATATTTTTATTAAAAAATATTTTTTTAATAAAAATTAAAATGAATATTAAAGGCTTTATAACATTTTTTTTCAAGGAAAAAATAATAAGATTCTTCATCAATCAATTCAATTAATTCTTTAAAAGATAAATTTCGTAATCTCTCAGAAGCCAAACTTATAAGTTCTATATTCTTCACGGTAGATATAGTGACAATTTTGTTACTATCAAGTAGAATATCTGATGCACAAGTGTGTGCTTTTCTATGTTGTTGAATTGCTCTATTAACAATATCTTGGTCATTTGTTAATTCTTTAGAAGAAAATTCTAATGCCTCACGATTTTTTTTTAATGCTTCGAGAACGGCCGCTTTCTCATTTTTTAGTTCTTCTGAAGCATATTCAAATGCCCATCTTTTTCGTTTAATTGCTTCAATAACAACATCTTTATTATTTTTTAATTCTTCAGAAGCAAATTCTAACGCCCAACAATTTTGTTGAACTGCTTCGATAACAACATATTTATAATTTTTAAATTCTTCGGACACATATTCTAATGTCATACCGTCTTGTTTAACTGCTTCGATAACAACATCTTTATCATTACTTAATTCTTCAGAAGCATAAGCTAATGCCTGACCATTTTGTTTAACTGCTTTGATAACAATATCTTTATCATTTTTTAATTCTTTAGAAGCATATTCTAATGCCTGACCATTTTGTTTAACTGCTTCAATAACAATATCTTTATCATTTTGTAATTCTTTAGAAGCATATTCTAATGCCTGACCATTTTGTTTAACTGCTTCAATAACAATATCTTTATCATTTTGTAATTCTTCAGAAGCATATTCTAATATCATACCATCTTGTTTAACTGCTTCAATAAAGACATCTTTATCATTTTGTAATTCTTCAGGAGCATATTCTAATGCATGGCAATCTTGTTTAACTGCCTCGATAACAACATGTTTATCATTTTTTAATTCATCAGAAGCATATTCTAATGCATAACCATATTGTTTAACTGCTTCAATAACAACATCTTTATCATTTTTTAATTCTTCAGAAGCATAATTTAATGCCATACCATTTTCCTTAACTGCTTCAATAACGACTTCTTTATCATTTTTTAATTTTTCTGAAGCATATACTAATGCTTCACCATTGTGTTTAACTGCTTCGATGACAAAATTCTTATCGTCCCTCAATTCTCCAGACATGTTTTTCAAGAAAAATCCAACACATTTTACTGTTTTAATCGCTTCTTTTATATCCATTGAATGAATATTAAATTGTATTTGTTATTAATTAATTTTTTTTTCAATTTTTTAGACGAATAAAATGGTCTTTGAAACTTCAATTAATTCTGAAATTGTTATAATACCATCTTCTTTTATGTCAAAAGTCAAAAAATATTATAAAGATATCGATACTTTATACGGTGGACACATTAAAGAGATTCAAATTAATTTTAATGATTTAAAACATAAAATGGAAGTTCTTAAATTAACACATTTGAATGAAATTAAAGATTTAAAAAATGAGATTGAATTACTTAAATTAAAGCATGATTTAGAATTACAAAGGATAAAGAATTCGACTAAAAAAAAAGAAAGTTAAAAATATCTTTGAATATATAAAATAAATATTAATTTTTAATATTTATTATTTAAATTTATTCTATATTAATTGTTAATTTAACAAAATAACTTGATAAAAAATTGATAAAAATAGAACAATTAAATATATATGCGTGAACAATTAATATAATGCGTGGATTATATATTTTGATTAATCCGTTACTTGAATCGGTAAACACGATTAAATTAGGTATGAGCATGCGGTTACAAGAACGATTATTTGATTATAATTATGTATTTATGAATAACACATATTATTATTGTTATGTTACTCCAAATATTACTAAAGAACAAATATTATATATTGAAAAATTAGTTCTTGATAAAACAATAGAAAAAAGAAATAAAACTTTTTCATCAGAGTACAGAATTGTTGAAAAAACTTTTAGTAAAGAGAATTATCATAATATTATAATTGATATATTAGAAGCATTAAAAATAGAATATGAAGTAAAATTCGAACCATTATTTACACAACCAAAGAATAGAAAAATAGAAATAGTTGATCGAACAGAAGAACTTAATATGATTGATTATAATCCGTTTAATATTTCTAAACGAAATGAATTACAGAGTCAATATTTGAGTGAAATTATTTCAGAATTACAAATTAATAATCGTGTATTATGTGTTGCTCCGACTGGATTTGGAAAAACGATTATTTTATACAAATTATTGAATGATAATACAAATTTTCGAAAAATAATTATTTTTACTCCAAGGTGTATATTAAATAAACAAACAGCGAGTAATAAATATACTGATATTTTAAATAAGAATTATACTAAAATAGTTTTTAAAAATAAAAAAAAGTCAAATATAAATATTATCGATTGTTTAGAAAATGGTAAAAGAATCATTATATATTCATGTTATCAATCGAGTAAACAATTATTTCAATTAGTTAAAGATAATCAATTTGATTTAATTATTTTTGATGAATCGCACTTTATACAAAATTGGCAAATCAAAATAGAACATAATTATATTAAGTATTTTATTAAATCAAAATTTATAAAAAACAGATTATTTTTAACAGCAACACCAACAGAATTAATGATTAATGACGAAAAAAATTTATTTGGTAAACTAATTAGTTTAGTTAAAGTATATGAGTTAATTAATTATGGTATATTATGCAATGTCGAAACAATTATCAAGAAAATGGCACATCATAAGAAAGAATATTATGATTTATATTCGTTAATATGTTCTTCGATAAAGAAATATAATAAAAAGAAAGGATTAATTTATGCAAATACACAGCAAAATGCTATTCAACTATACAAATTATTCAACCATAAAAATAATAATGTCAAAGCATATATTTATGTTAGCGATAAAATAGACGTTGATAATATTGGTGATGATGAATTAACGAATTTTGAAGACGATGAAATGCCATGTATTTTAATTACTTGTAAGAAGATTGATTATGGTTATGATAATATTTGGATTGATTTTATTTGTTTTGCAGATCCAAAATCTGGTGATATAGAAATTCGTCAAATTATTGGTCGTGGATTACGAAATAACGAACAAATTTATCCAAATAAAATATTACACGTATTATTACCTATATACTGCGATGAAACAGAAAATGAATATGGACACGTTGTTTCTTATTTAAAATATCTCGTTGAAGAAGTTGGACAAGATTTAACGTCGGGTATTAGAGATGGATTTCAGTTAACTGGTAATAATAAACTCATACATAAAAAAATATATGATGGTGAAGATATACCTTCTGAAATATGTGAAAAATTATCAACAACAAGTTATTACAAATATGAAAACTTTAAGAGATTCTTAAAAGAAAATAATGTTTACGATGAATTAACATATAATGTTGCGCAAGAAAAATATGATTGGATGCCTGAAATTAGTGTAGTAAGAGAACGTTTTAAACAGTTTTGTTTTCGTGATATTCATCCACATAATAGAACATTTTATTGGACTAAAGAAGAATGTTTAAAGAATATTGATAAAGCATATGAAGAATTAAAAAATAATTATTCGATGACGAAAAAAATGTATATGGATTCATCTGAAAAGTTATCTATATTAAACAAAATAAATAACAAAATCCCATTAATTGATATAGATTGGTATTATCCTGCTAAATAAATTATTAATTTTAATTAATGATTTATTTTATTATTGTTGTAATTTTTTGAATACATCAATTAACACATTAAATAGAATCAAAATATTTTTATGATATACATAAATTAAAAATAATTATTAATTAAATATTAATAATTATTATTTCAATTTATTTATAATTTCTTTCATTATTTTTTTATTATTATTTATTTGTTCTTCAAGATTTTCTATTAAAGTAGTTATACTATCACAGTATTTAACAATATTTTTTTGTTCTTTTAACGATGGTAATTTAATTTTAATTTGCTCTACATAATTTTTAGATAAATTTTTTATAGTTAATCCTTTAAACCCGTCATTCAATAAATTTATGTTATTTTTTAAATAATAAAAAATATATTTATTATTTGTAGAATTTTTAGTTACTAAAATATGATTATGATCTGAACAACTAAAATTACAATCAAAATATAAATTTGCTTTACCTCCATCACCTATAATAATACATTCATCTTCATAATCTGCTTCATCGCAGTATTTAACTTTTAAACTCGAAGTGTAAAACGGATATTTACCTTCTTCTTGACCATACGAAGCTGGTCTTTTACTTTTTGGGAGAAATTCACAAATATCTTTTATTTGTTTTTCTTCGCAATCACTTGGAATAGTATTTTCTAAATATATTTTTAGTATCTGTTTATATTTTTCAATTAATATTTCAGATTTTTTAACGCAATCATCTAATGTATCTAATTTTTTCACTATTAATTCCTGATATTTTAATGATGGAACTGGTATTTTCATTCTATTAAAATTTTTTTGGTCTAATGACAAATTGCATGAACCTTTTAAATATTCTTTTGTTAAATGTTTTTTTATAGATATTAAATAATAGTATATAAATTTTATGCACACTTTTTTAGTGTATATATTTTTAAGTTTGCAGTATGACAACAAATTAGTACATGAACACTTACCATCAAAAAATATAATGGGAAATTGACGTCCGCTATCTATGTTTCCAATAAATAAACATGGTCCGTCATACTTATTAGAATAAATTTTTTTATAATCATCGCGATTACATGATTGTGTAATCATATACGCACCTCCATTTTCATCTTCTTCAACTTTACTACTTTGTAGTTGACCTTTTTCTAAAGTGAATACTTCACCAAATTCAATCCATTCAAAATCTCTCATTTTTTCCGATATTTCTGTTATATATTCGTCATTTAAATAATCTTTGTGATATAAAGAACGATTTGGTTCTTGATTAATATCTTTTCTCTTAACTGACACTATTTTAATCAATTCATTACACTCTTTATTCGCTTGAAGGAAAGTAATCTCTTTAGTTCCTTTATCAGATTTATTAAAGATTAATACACATGTTTTAATACTTGTATGTGTAAATACTCCAGAAGGACATATAATAATGTGTGTTATATCAATCGTATCTAAAAAATAGTCTCTTGCTTTTTTATATGATGAACCAAAAAATAATTCTCCGTATGGTAAGACAATAATACATTTCCCTCCTTCGTGTAGCTTGTAAATACATAATTCTAAAAATTGTATTGGTGGATTATTATTTTTTAATTTATATACATTTTCTAATTTAATTTTGTTCTGTTGTGTATATTCGTCTTGTTTAAAATTTGTCTCAATATTCTTAAAATTAAATTCTGTTTTAAACGGTGGATTAGTAACAATCAAATGATATTTTTTTTTGTCAATATGTGTTAAACTGTTCTCTCTCTGAACATAATAAGGCATTCCATTAGTAGTTGTAATAATATTCATTAAAGCATATTGAAATGTATTTGGCTTTACTTCTCCACCAGATAATTTTATTTTATCTCCATATTTTTCTTTAAAAAGATTATAAAAAATAACTAACCAACCACCCGTTCCCATACAAAAATCGGCAACATGATATTCTTCTTCTTCTTTAATATCTTTACGCAAATCTTTTTCACAGTATGACAACACTAAATGCATTAAATTACGAGGAGTAAAAAATTGTGATAATTTAGAATTAGTTTTTGTATAACCATTAATAAATGATTCAAATATTTCACCAATTAAATCTTCGATGCCATACATTTTTTCGACTTCCCATTTAGTTTTTTCATTTATAAACATTGTTTTAATCAAATGTTGTAATGTAGTAGCCTTTTCTGTTTTTAAAAAATTATTCTCTAAAAAAATTTGACTAGTCAATGGATGTTTTTTTAATATATCTCCCATTTTTCTAATAAAATCATAATCTTTTTTTGAACGTAATGTTTTTAGAGCCATTTTAGATAATGTATCCATTTTAAAACAATTAAAAATATCATCTAATTCAGAATCTTCGTAGATATCGTAGTATTTTTTATTCAATAAATCTATTTTACCATCTTCTTTTTTATCTGATAATTTATCTTGTATCAATCTTAAAAATATAAGATTCATAATATCGTTCATTGCATTTTCTCCTTCAATGTTTTCTGCTTCATATAGAATTTGATGCGCTTGTTTAATTTTTCCCAATACATATTTTTTATCGTCTTGTTTATCATTTCCCTTTTCCATAGTAAAAATAGTTTCATTAACAGAGTTTTTTAAATAAGCACACATTTGGTTTATTATTATATAATAATTTTATTAATTATATGTTAATATAAAATCAATTTTTTATACGCAGTAATTTTTAATAATTTCCTTAATCATATTAGTATCAATATTTTTTTGAAATTTCAAGTTTATTTTTTCTTTAAAAATAAAAAATTGAAATTAATATTATTTGATAACTTTATAAAATATTTATAAATAAAAATGAACACTCCTTCATCATCGAGAGTTTTTTTTAATATTGAGAAATATCTTAAAAAAGTTAATGATTATTCTGAAGAAATTGGATACATGATCAAAATTCATAAGGATGACAAATACTCATTTTTAGGTAATATCATTAATTGCGAACTTAATTTTCTTCGTTGCGAAATGGTTATTACTCAAATTAATGATTTAACTCACAAAATTGATTATTACGTCGTGATTCCAAAAAATACACGTATCGAGACTCATAATCCAGAGCACGATACTTATGATGGTCAAAAACATTTTGGTGGTTATTTAAATGATAATGATACTTTTATCCGTGTTTCTTTCGAACATTAAATTAACTTTTTAATAAACAAAAAAAATAAAAAAAAAATAAAAAAAAAACTCTCCAACATGAATAGTTTATTTTTTATAAAATTATGAATAATAAATTAATTTTTAATAAATTTATTTTCCATAATAAGCATTATTATAATTTGGATTTAATGGTTCAAAAGATGTTCTTAAAATTTCTGGTGTATATGTTACTGTTGGTAAAGGGTTAATATTTGTTTGAGGAGGAACATAGTTTATATTAGGAATTTTTAAAGGTTTAGTTGTATAATTTAGAATAACTGGCACTGGTTGATATGTATATGTATTATTTGGTGCAATATAATTAGGATTTTTACTGTTTGTTAAGTTTTCAAAAAAATTATTTAAACCTCTACTAACCGGATTAATATTATAATTACTCATTATACAAATATAAAATAAATAAAATTTATATATGTTTATGATTTTTTAAATTTCAAAAAAAAATGAATTTATTTTTTATAGGGGTGTCTACCTATATTTATTTTAATAACATCAATGACCACCAGCATTACAACGTTGTACATAAGTGACAACACGTTATTTGGAAAATATAACATCAATGGAATTCGTAACACAAATAAAAATTTGTTAAGAATTTTAATTTGTGTTGATGAACAAGGTTCCGTATCTTACTCTCTTTTTATAGAAAGAGATACAGAGTTGACAGACTCTAATGGTAATAAAATGATTATTCGAGAACCACAATTCATTCGCATTTGTCCAATTGATGATCAAGATTTCGAAGAACCATTTAAGCCTTTTTCTTTATAAATGTTAGTTAGTTTCAAAAAAACAAAAAAAAAATAAAAAAAACCATTATGATTCTTTTTATTTTATAACAAATAATAAAAATGAAAAAAAAAGTGTTAAACATATAACTTATTCATATTATTAATTATGGATGACTTTTATAAAGATTTTCATAAAATATTTCATCAATACATTAAATTCCCTAAAAAAAAATTCAGAAATTTTATTAAAAAAATTAATGGAAATAATTTTTTATCGGTAGGTTCTGGAAATGCTATTTTTGAATTTATGATCAAAATGTTTTATGAAGAAAATCATAAAAATATAAATATTACATGCGTCGATCCAGACCCAACGAGTTATGGAGGGAAATATTTAAATGGTCAAGTTTTTATAGAACCATCTTTTAATCTATTTGAAGATATTGAAGATTTTGAACCATATGATTCTCTTATTTTAGTTGCACCGCACCCTACTGAAGGTATATATGATTTTGAAGCAATCAAAAAGAAAAAATGGAATCAAATTATTTTAGTAGTGGAAAGATCAGGTTCGGCCGGAACTCAACCGCTTTTACATTATTTAAATTATTTAGACAAAACAAATTTTTTATACGATGGAACTGCTGAAAAATATAAAGATAGTTATAAAGAAATTTTATATGATTATGGTATAAAATATAAAATAAGAAAAATATCTTATGACGGTGAATTAATATATGAATGGATAATATTAGAATATAACTATAAAAATAAAGTCATGTTAGATTGTTTTGATGAAGATGATTGTAATTATAATTAATTTTTGTGATTATAATTAAAATTTTTTAATTATAATTTATTTAAAATTAAATATTACGTTGAAAGGAATTTCTGAAATTAACTTGAATCGATATATATGAAACCATTGTATTTCTTTGTCTTCTTGTAAATCAATAGATAAATATAAATAAATTTTTTTATTTATTTTTATGGAATTTAATATAAATATTTTATTATTTTTTAAAAATTTTGAGATATGTAAAAAAGAATAAAAATTTTGTTCAATCGCCTTTAAAGATATTTCTCTGTCATTTTTCATTTTTTTAGAAGAAAATCTAATAGATATTCCATTATTTTTTACTGCTTCATATATTATATCTCGGTCATTTCGTAATTCAGACGAAGCGTATTATAACATATCACCGTTTTGTATTACAGCTGTCATAATAATATCTCGGTCGTTCTTAAGATGTTCAGAAGCGTATTGTAAAAAATCGTAATTAAGAGTAATTGCTTCTAACATTATAGATTTATTATTTTTAATTTTACTGGAAGCATATTGTAAGAACCAACCACCTTTATAAATAGAATTAAAAATGATATCTCTATCGTTGTAGTCAATTCTTATACTTTCTAAAATAATATCATCGTCATCTCTTAAACGTTTAGAAGCAAATTGCAAAGACCAACTATTTTGTTTGATGGCTTCCATTACTATCTCTTTATTATCTTGTAGCGATTTTGGTGCATACGCTAAAGATAAACCATTTTCTTTTACAGCATTTATTATCATGTCTTTGTTGTCTTTTGATTCTATCATAATAATATTATAATAAAAAAATGAAATTCTATTTAATACATGAATGTTATGTAAACTTTAAAATAACTATGTCTGAGAAAAGTTTAGTTAAAAGATATTTTCCTCATATGGATTTTGATACTCACAAGTTCGATTCAATGGCTTTATCTGGTAAAGAACTTTTTGAGGCTTTAACAAAAAACTCAGTTCTTAAAAGTCCACAAATAGAAATGATTAAAGAAAAATTAGAATCGAAAAAGAAATATTTAGTTATTCAAGTCTATATTTTTTATTTATCTTTCATTGTTTACGGATTGAAAAGTGATTTTGGTTTGTTAATGTACATCCATGAAATTTCTGAATTGTATGAGAAAATGGAACAGTATTTTAGAAAACATGAACCGTTCACATATAGATTTGTTAATGAAATGGAAATGAAAGAATTAAGCGAAATTCAAGAAAATATCATTGATGATTTCTTTACATTGCACATGACTATTTATGGACGTAATCCATATTCACGTTTTCATTAACGTTGATTAGTTGAAGTATCAAAAAAATATTTAATATTTTTTTAATAATTATTCTTTTAATAGTTCATTATAATATCCAATTACTGCATTTACATTTGGACCTAAATAATTTCCGTTAATATAGGTTATCTGAATAGAATCTTTCCAAAAAAAAGATAAGTCCCGTTTATCATGTGAACGATCGGCTACAGCATCAAATAAAAAATTATTTTCAAGATAACAAATTTTTGGATAGCCGATTATTTTATTATTTGACACAGTAAAAATCCAACGATGATGGATATAACCTCTATAATTTCCTTCTATACGTGCTAATTCTCTATATTTACTTGGAAATGCTACATAACCTTCTTTAGAGATTTTACTTATTTGTTCACAAACAAATCCAGGATTCATAATATCTTCGAGAGTATGCGTGCATATACAAAAATCAAATTTACCATTTTTTTCTACATAATCGAAAATTTCGGTATATGAATCAGGATGAGTAATATCACATTTAAAAAATTTGATTGTGCTATTACTTTTAATAGGAACATTAAAATCAACAATAGCATCTACATACGGAACAGACCAACCTACAACACTTCCACCTACATCTACGACTGTAAATTTTCCATTTTTTTTATGTTCAGTGATATAGTTAATTACATCGCTTCGATTTCCATCATGAATTTTAATATTATAAATCATAATAAGAAGTAAATAAGAATATATTTTTAAGTAATAATAATTTTGTCATTATGAAATATATGGAAAATTTAGAAATTTATGAAAAAACCCTAAGAGATAAATATGTCTTTTCAGAAAAATATTATAAAAAAAAATTTACAAATGAAGATTCACATTTTTTTTTAAATATCTTAGACCAATTAAATGTATATACATTATACCCTGAACCTGTAATATATAAAATACATAAACCAAAAAAACTAATTTTTAAAAATGAAGAACAAAAAAATTATGCTGATGAACTTAAAGACCTTGTTGATAAAAAAAATAAAGAAATTAGAAATATGAATTATGACGAAGAAACTACTCCTTTTAGAAAATTTTTTTCAGCAGAAATAGGTGATTATATTGAGACTAAATTTAATGCTGAATATGTTTCTATCGCTTGGTTAAAAATCTATGAATTATTAGCACAATTCGAATTATTTAAAGGAAAAGATAAAGTAAGATATTTTGGGGTATGTGAACATCCTGGGGCTTTTATTTATTCTATTAATCATTATGTGAAAACACAAATAACAACTGATTTTGATTTTATTTTTCAGTCCCTAAAACCAAATAAAAGTAATAAAGAAATATTTAGAGCAGAACCTAAATTATTAGAAAAATATAGGGATAAAATTGACTATGCCTTGGGCGATGGGGATATTACGAATCTTGATAATATTAAATATTATCATTCTACTTACAGTAATGACGAAAAAACTAAAAAAGAAATAAAATGTGGAGACCCGTATAAAGGTCAATTTGATATTGTTACGGCTGATTGTGGATTAGATACGAGTGAGGATTTTACTAATCAGGAATTATCACTCATCAAAATATATTTCGGAGCATTCTTGACCTCTTTAGGAATATGCAAAAAAGGAGGTTGTTATATACAAAAATTATTTACGTTTTATGATTTTAAAATGCAAGAATTGATATATTTGGCTTCTTATTATTTTGAAAGTGTCCATCTTGTAAAAACATTAACAACAAAACCAGCTAGTGGAGAAATTTATATGGTTTGTACAAATTTCCAAGGGTGTGATGATTATGATAAATTATTTTCTTATTATCAAAATTATTCTTCTAAATATTCATTAATCAAAATAGAAGATGATGAATTTCAAAAAATTTTTTATTTTAATGCAATTGTTAGCTTAAGAAGACTTCTTAACGTTAATTATTTAATTTTTAGAAATATTAATAAAGAATATTACAAAAATATTAAAAAAATTTATGATATGGCTGAATTACAAACATATCATTATGTTAAATATTATTGTAAATATTATAATGTTAAACAAATCGAAGACAAAGATAAATTAGTAAATGCTAAAACTAAAAAAACATGCTCTATAGAAGAATAAATTTATTTAGTAAATATATTTCTTATAAATTAGATACAAAACTTTCGATTATTATTTATAGAAAAAGTTTGAAAACATAGTTGTAATTTTATAAACAGTTTAAACCTCAGAAAATGTTTTATAAAAAATAATTATATTTAATCTATATATATATAATGACTAAATTAATAATTCATATAACTGGCGCATCTGGCTCAGGAAAAACAACGTTAGGAAATAAATTAAAGAAAAATTTAAAAAATAAAGTTGTCATAAAAGATTTAGATGATTTAAGAGATGAATTTATAAAAAATTTTTATGCTGGAAAGAAATGGACATATATCGATGAGGTGGAATATCAAAAATTTATTGACAAATATATTAAAAAACAATCTAAACCAATAATTTTTGTCGGACTAAATGACAATACACAATATGGTAAAAATAAAGAGTTGTATTATGATTTACACTCTAAATATAATTATTATATCGATTTAGATATATCATCAATTATTAAACAAAAATGTACGCGTTTGTTAAACGATATTCAAAATGACAATTTGGCAATGAATGATTTGATTAATAATAATGATTTTTTTATTAAACAATTTGCTGATGCGATTAAACACGAGTGCAGTATTAAGGAGACAATAAAAATAAATACTAAGTGGTATAATGATTATAAACAAAAAAAATATAAATTTATGTCTCGAGATAAAATTTATAACACTGTTCTTAAAATATTATCACAATAATATTTTAAATGTTTCTATAAAATAATTATTCCGTTTTAAATTTCGTTGTCATTTTCCTATAATTATATAATAATAGTCTAACTGAATCAATGATCTCTTCTCTATTTTTTTTAATTTCTTTATCTGAACCGTCATATCTATAAATTTCATATTGTTTTTCAATTGTTTGAATTACTTTGTCCGTTAATTTTCCTCTCACAATTTCAATTCCATCAAAAATATCGTCATATTTTTTATTTATAAATTCAATCAATGTATTTTTTCCATTTACTAAATTCCATTTTTTACCATCATGAACCCATATGTATCTTGATTTTAAATTTGTTATACAAATATTTTGAAATTCAGGATTTTTTTCATTAAAATTAGTTTGTATAATCATTTCTTTTAATGATTGCAATACTCTTTTTAAAATTCCTAATAATTCATTATCTGTTAATTTATTTAATATATTTTCTTCAGTAAATGGAACAATATTTATAGTTATATTAGAAACGTTATTACTGTTAGAAACGTTATTACTGTTAGAAACGTTATTACTATTATTGTTAGTAACGTTATTATTACTATTTCCGATTGTTGATTTAGAAATATCTTTATTACCGACTATGGATTTTTCATAATTTTTAATGTGTTTTTTTGTTTTTAAATGTTCTTTTTTATATTTAGTATTCGAAAAGGTTTTATCGCATACTTCACACTTCATTTTTTCTATTTTTGTTTTACATGTATTAGTCGAAATGTGTCTATTAAAATTATATTTATCATTTGTTTTATAATTACAAATTGAGCATGTAAACATTTTATTAATATATTATATTAATTTACTTTATATATCCTAAATTTATTTATCAAGTAAAAACTATACTTATTAATCAAAACTAATATAAAATATTATCGAATAATGTGTGTTTTTTAGTCCTCATTTTTGGTATATTTTGATGGGGGGGGGGAGAATATTTCATAAATATAAATTTTTAATAATTTAATAATTTAATAAGAAAAATTTTTAATATAAATCTTGTATTGACATTTAGTAAATAATTCCAGTAGACGTTTTATTAGATAAATAAGAATAATATAATATAATTTAAAGATAAATTTATTAAAAAAAATAAATGTCTACTGGAATTATTTATTTAGTTCAACCAGCAGAATTAGTAGGAACTTCAAGATATAAAATTGGATGTTCTGGAAATACTACTTTAAACAGAATTAAAAATGGTTATAAAAGTGGAACAAGGTACATATCTATATTTGAATGCGAAGAACCTTTTAAATTAGAAAATGAAATAAAAAAAATTTTTAATAAAAAATTTAAATTAATAGCAGGGCAGGTCTAGAATACTTTGAAGGTGATGAAAAAGAAATTAAGAGATTTTTTATTGAAACACATAATAATTTTAATAAAATATCTATTTTATTAAAATACTACATTAAAAAAGATAAATAACGCGCATGAAAATATAGATTATGAAACTAATAAAGTGTATATTATGATAATCCTATAAATCATTTATGATAGATATAATTTGTTCTTGTGTTTTTAGTGTATACTTATTTATCTTCGCTTCTTCTAATCTTTCATTATAATCAGACAAAAATGCATCGTAATTAACAGGAAATTGTACTGACATATCTGCAATTCTTTGTACATCTATCTCGAATGGATTATTTTCTTCTTTGATATGTTTTTTTATTTTTGTATAATTTATAATTATTTTTTTTAATTCTCTTAATAATAATCTTTTATAAACAATTGTATGATCAGTTATTTCTATGAAAAATTTATGCGTAGCTTCTGGAATATTTGCAGTCATACCGACAAATACAATTTTTTTATTTTTTCTTATGTAGTGTTTAATGAGTCTCTTTTTTATCAAATTTAATTGCTTGAAAGTTCTTGGCATTTTTTTGTCTGTTTTTCGAGTTTTGTCTATTATATCTAGTGCTTTTTTTCTTATATCGTCTGTATCAATACATAAAATATTTTTTAACTTAGAACATATATAGCTTTTACCGGAACCTTGAACACCGTCAATATGGATAATTATTTTTTTAGACATTATAATTATAAATAAGAAAAAATAATTTAAACAGAAAAAATATTATTACATTATATGTCTATCTATCTTAAAGAAATTTTTTATTAAAAATATTTTTCAATAAAAAATAAATTGAACATCTAAGAATCCATTGCATTTTTCGAGGCGAAAATAAAAAGTCATTATAGCCTTTGAATTATTTTCATCTTGACGAAGTAAGAACCAGTTTATGATACGACTTCGAAGTTCTGAATCATAACGAAGCCTATTGTGTGTGCAATATAAACATACTCCGAAAATCCATTCTTTTTCAAGAAGTGTTGGACAAAACTGACATTTATGAAATCCCTGAAGCTTACAAAGTGAATCACCAATTTGAAAAGGAAAGTGAGAATTCATTGTGTAAGGTTAATTATTGATAAAATAAAGATTATTCAAGACAAATAAAAATCATTTTTTTTAATTTTTATTTATACTCTGTTTTTAGTTTAACAGTATTGGCGTAAGTAGAATTTTTCATTTAATATTAAAGGAATGTTATTAAAATAATAAATAATTATTTTAATAAATCAAATTTTTGATTTCACAATTTTCAACTTCACTATCACAATCTAAATAATAATGTTCAGAAAATAAAACACTTCCGATTGTTTCGTCCAACTTTGTGTTCGATGGGTCCGAAACAAATAATTTTACTATATTTTTTGATGTTTCTGTATATAGACCTTCGATATATTCATCTAATTTGTTGTTGAATTGTAATATACGTAATAGTCTTAGACTTGTGTTAAATACTTTAAATTCGCACCGGAACTCTTTGAAATCTTCACGGATATCAGTTATAACATTTTTAGAATCACCACTTTTAAGATATGAACTTAATAATTTATAACTTTGTTCCATTGTAAAAAAAAGTATATAAACGCGTAGAAATGTATATTTCTCTTTATTATATGGCTGTAATAGATTATGTACATTCAATAAAACTTTTTCATCATACGTTTTTTCTGAATTTTCATAAGTGTATTTTTTAAAAAATGCTAATAGTTCTATATTGTCCGTTTTTTGACAAAAATTAACTATGTTCGATTTAAGAATATTATACTGAGTCGTTCCTGAAAATTTTGAATCAATTATATCTACGTGTTTCTTTATATCAATAATATAATTATTATCTTTCATTTTTATAAAAGAAACTATTTTATCATAATTTAGACATTTTTCCTTTAATTTATCAAATCTTTTATCTTTATCCAATTTTTCTAAAATATGAACAATAATTACTGATGGAAGAAACAACCTATTATATTTTTCATAAATTAAAGAATAAATGTTGGTGTCTTCCCCTATAAATTCGTCAGTGAAATTCCAGCACCAGCGTAATTTGTCTTGATTATAATTGGAATATACATAATATTCATTTGTTAAGCTCTGTAAGATATAGTTATATTGTTCTCCTATTTTTACATGATCATAAGTTATTTCGGCAAGACCAAGAAATTTCAATATAGTATAATATTTCATTGGGTTAGTTAAACTTTTCCATTTGTCGACATCGTCTAACATACTTATAACTCGGTCCACTCTTGGTTTAGCAAGTTTTTCGATTATTTCTTCATCCAATTTATTAATAAATCCAGCTATATTATCCCAATCACCTGATTCTGGATTATTTGTTTTAATAAATTCATCACTTTTTACGACAGTATCAAGTTCTGGCAATTCTTTCGGTACCTTTCTACCATAAAAATATTTTTGGATATTTTTATATTCTTGTTGACACGCAGAAGGTAAATATAAGTAGGTACCCATATTATATATAAACATTTGAAACGCGCTTACTCTGAAAATTTTTTCTTTTGGCATACAAATCGTCTTACTGATAGCGTTAAACATTTCATTTAATTCAATATCTTCTGGATCATCATATTTTCCAACCACAACAATCAATTCAACAAATATTTGATTTTCATTATATTGTTTTTTGATTTCTTCTTTGATTCCATTAAAAAAGTTAACTTCTTCTTTTTGTAAGAAAGGTTTATTTGCATCACATACAAAAATAACAAGATTGAAGTTTGGAATGTTGTTTAAAACAGCCTTGTAAATCATATTATCCGTATCACGTTCGTCACCCATTCCAGCAAAATCCGTAATATATGCATTAAACATTGCAGGCAATTCTAATTCTGCATATGATTGGTTTATAGATGATATTTTATTTTCTTCTAATTTTGTGTTTTTGAAGAGTTCTTTATTTTTTAATTTTTGTTCATTAATTTTTTTGGAAATTTGACAAATATTCGCAAAAACTCCATCTTTATTTAAATGAAATGTAAACGGTTCAAATGTTTCACGATCTTTTCCAGAAGATTGAACTACACCACCAACAGAACCGTTAATAAACGAGGACTTGCTTGATGAAATACAACCGACTAACATAGCATTAATATTTGGAACTTGTACTGACTTCATTATTTTTACTTGTTATGTAATCATAATACATTATGTTGTTTATATGTCATTTTTTTTTGATTTATTATTTTAGTATCTCAATAAAAAAACATAAAAAATTAAAGTTTAACAAAGAAATATAATTATGAATAAAACGAATGTTTCATTCAATTATACATATATTTAAATATGTAATACATAAAATGAAAAAGACTGCTTGCACAAACAAGAAAAGAAATTATTACTATAATAATTATCAGGTAATGTAGTAATATAATATGTTTCATATATTATGTTGTTGTAGAACTATGATAGACAATAAAAAATGATAAATATATTACTTATTAATGTATCCAACTTATATGTTAAGATGTCTGATACTTATAATATTAATAATCAAAGAAATGAAAGACAAATAAATAACAATTATATGGCATATACTAGTTTAAAAAAAAATTTAAAAAAAATAGACATTAAATACATCAATAACAAAGCATTAGAAAGATTACTTGATTATACTGGATATAAAAATATCTATAGTATGATTAAAGATAAAGATAACCACGAAGAAAATATATATAAAATTATTTCACTATATATCGCAAAAAATGCAAGCAGACAAGGGAAAAAAGACGAGTATTTACAGTATAACTATATTAATAAATTACAAAAACATGGAATAGTAATTATGACAGGTGGAACTATTCGTCCAATAAAAACCGGAGGATTAAGGTTGTATGGTGATAAAAAAAATGACGAATTAAAAACGATAGATTTTTTAATATATTATAGAGAAGATATTATTGGTTATATAACTGCAAAAGTAACATCTGGAAATGGTGGACATCAAGATAACGTATTAAATGAAATAACACAGTTTTGCGAATGGTCCTTAATACAAACTAAAAATACTGAAAAAAAAGCCTACATCATATTATACGATAATCCAGTTATATCTAATTTATACTCTTCAATTCAAAAAACATATAGTTCTGTCAATATATTGTTTACAAACACACCTAATTTTAAAAAAGATTTTCTAAAATGGTTTAATAATAATTATGAAAAATAAACTTTGTATTAATTTATAATAATAAATTAATAAAAATTAATTATCTTTATATTTTTCTAATAACATACCTACAATTTTATAAGCCAACTCAAATGATATCCTTTTTCTTGCTATAATTTTGCTTTCTCTATAATTCGATAAAAATAATGAATGATATTTTTCTCTTTTTTCTTCTAAATATTTATTAAATTCTAACGCTATTTTTTTTTGAATAATGTTAGAAATCTTCGGAGTAATTTTTAAAGTAGCATATGTCCTTGACGAAATTTTTCCATAATAAATTTCGGAATCAGAAACGTATTCAAGACGTATTTTAGATTTTTCATTATCATCTATCGCTTTTAATACTAACTTTGTATTTGTTTTTTCATTTTCTAATAATCTTGTAATTTCATAATTATTATTTTTTTTGATATTATATATTTCTCCTCCAATCGTATAATTATTTTTTTCATTTAGTAAAAAACTTAGTTTTTTTTTACTTGGATAAATAGTGATAGGAATTATTTTATTTGAATTTGGTTTATATTTGTATTGAAAAGAACATACAGTATAAGACGTATCATCAAAGACTTGTTCTTCGAATATATTTAATTGGAGAATTATATATGTATTTAAAAAATCTTTTCTCAATGCAATATCCATTTTACGTATTGAACAAAAAAAATTAAGAGGAATAATTATTATTCCTCCAAGTGGATTATTTGTTAATAAATTTTTAATATGACATTTATACAAATCATTAACTTTATATTTATCAAATAATTCTTTATTTTCTGATTTATTTCTCGACAAATATGGAGGATTTGTTATAATAAATGTTCCAGAATATTTAGGAGGATTCTCAATCGTATCTCTTTCAATAATATAATCGTATTTAGGTTCAATATCATAACATTTTATAGAAAACATATTTTTATCTTCAATAAAATTTAACAAATCACCATTACCACAAAATGGTTCTATTATTTTTTTAATATTGGTAGGAATATACATATCTGATAATATATATTCATAATTAGTAGTAAAAAACTGGCCTTTATTTTTTTTATTTTGATTGAGTTTACTTTTAGACATAGTTATTTATTTTTCAATAAATACCTATATAATATTATTATTAATCAATTTTTTATTTATATAATGATTTATTAACTAAAAATAAAAATAAAAAATTTTTATTATTTATTTTTATTAAAATATTAAAATCTAAAACTTCGTCTTTATAACTATAAATAATTGCTTTCATAGTGCATATTATAGAAAGATAAATTTATTGAATAAAAAAAGAAATGTCTATTAAAAATGAAACATTGTAATAAATATTATTATATCAAAACATTAATAATTAATAATACTTTTTTATACATAAAATATTATTAAATTAAGAAAAATATTTTTAAAGTGGTTAATAATCTTAAGAATGAAAATTGAATGTATTGATGATACATTTATAGATTTTTAACTATCTTTTTTTTTAGTCGAATTTTTTATTTTTTGTAATTCTAAATCATGCTTTAATTTAAGTAATTCAATCTCATTTTTTAAGTCTTTATTTTCATTCTTTAAATCCTTAATTTCATTCGAATGCGTTAATTTAAGAACTTCCATTTTGTGTTTTAAATCATTAAAATTAATTTGAATCTCTTTAATGTGTCCACCATATAAAATATCGATATCTTTATAATATTTTTTGACTTTTGACATAAAAGAAGATGGTATTATAACAATTTCAGAATTAATTGAAGTTTCAAAGACCATTTTATTCATACTAAAAAAATCTTTGATATGTGTTTCGGCTCCTGAAATATATAACGGATCGACATAACTAAATAGTTTTAAATTTACTTTAACATTTTTTATTTTTTCAAAGTTTTTTGTATGTACTCTACTTCTCTCTTCTAAATCTTTCGTAAATCCATATTTACAAACTATAGCAGTATCTTTATATTCTTCATTAATCTTGAACGATTTACGTAATTCTTTAACCGTTCCTAAAGTAAATAGATAAACACAAGGAATTGTTGAGGCTGTTTTATTGAACAATTCTTTAATCGTTTCATAAGAACAGCCCATAACGTCACCTACTAATTTTTGTTTTTGTTTCTTTGTTCCTAACTGTAATGTAAATAAAGACTTAGAACACCAATCTATAAATTTATTTGCATTACCTACTCTAGATGTGAACAAAACTTTTAACATTCCTGTGTATGTTAGAAACAATTTTTTAATTAATTTTTTTCCATGATTCATGGAATTATTGCAAATAAAATATTTATAATGAATATTCGGTTCATATGAAAAACTCTTGTTTATAATAACATCATATAATTTTTTAATCGCAAAACATTTTGAAACGTCTTTAACTAAAAAATAACATTCATCATATTTCCTTTTGCCTCTTACTTCAATGTCATAAACGTTATTTTCATCATCATGAAATTTCTCGTTATCTTCTAAATCAATTATTGGTGGTGCTTCTTTTATATCATATTCAAGAGTTGAAGAATATTCAGGGATATTTTCTGTAACCCATTCTTCTTTCAAAAAGAGAATATCTAATTTTTTAGAAGAACCTGATTTGATTTTCCATTCGTCTCCTATTTTTTGACAGAAAATATAATTATCATCTGATATATTTTTTTTAACTATAAGTTCACGAACATTTCTACAGCCTTTAAAAAACAAAGGAGCTGTTTCTCTGACTTTCTCTGCTAAAATATAATTTACTTTTTTAATTTTTATTGTCGTCATACTTCTAATTATTTTAAACAATTATTTCTTTAAATAAAAAATGAATAAAAAATTACTTACGAATACATATAATTCAACAATTATTTATGGATATAAAAGATGCGATTAAAAAATTAAAACGCGATGGATTGACATTAGAAGATATGTCTAAGGAATTGAGAAATAATAAAAAGGTTGTTCTTCAAGCAGTCAAACAAAATGGATGTTTATTAGAATATGCTTCTAAAGAACTAAAAAATGATAAAGATGTTGTTATAGAAGCAGTTAAACAAAATGGATATTTATTGGAATATTCTTCTAAAGAGCTAAAAAATGATAAAGATATTGTCATTGAAGCAGTTAAAGAAAAAGGTTGTGCGTTAAAATATGCTTATGAAGAATTAAAAAATGATAAAGGTGTTGTTATTGAAGCAGTTAAAAATAATGGTTTATCATTCGTATATGCTTCTGAAGAATTAAAAAATGATAAAGATATCGTTATTGAAGCAGTTAAAAATAATGGTAAAATATTAGAAGACGTTTCTGACAAATTTAAAAAAGATAAATACGTTGTTATGGAAGCGGTTAAACAAAATGGATCAACCTTAGAATATGCTTCTAAAAAATTAAAAAATGATAAAGATGTTGTTATTGAAGCAGTTAAACAAAATGGAAAAGCATTATATTATGCATCTGACGACTTACGTAACAGTAGAAAAATTGTCATTATCGCTTTTAGGAATAATACAGATGCTGTAGTGTCTGCTTCAGATAGATTAAAAGACTTATCTTTAAAACAATTAATTGAATTAATTGACAATGAATCTTATTATTTTTTCCTTGAAAAAAAATGTTATAAAACCTATAATATTCATTTTAATTTTTATTAAAAAATATTTTTAATAAAAATAATTTTTTAACTTTTGACACAAAATAAGATGGTAATTTAACTATAAGTTCACGAATGTTCTTAATTTTTTTTATATAAAAAATGATTTTTAAATTATACAATACATTATAGATATATCAATATATAATATAATATGTGTCAATATTGCGAAGAACTTATGAAATATATTGATCATACAAGATATTCAACAGCATATTTATTATCTAAAAATCAACATGCTATAATAGATACCGCGAGACATAATTTTTTAATGTTAATAAATAACAACAATTTTTCTAAATACTATGTTAAAATTTTTAGTTTAGAAGATAATAAATGGTCATATATTTCACATGGATATTTTAGCATCTTAAGTAATAAAGTTATAAGAATTATGTTTGATTTAGGTAAAGTATTTGATTTCAATAAACAACAATATTTATATAAAAAAAAAGATTCAAACAGTGTTATTATAACAATAATAAATGAACGTAATGTACATTATACTTATCTCTTAAAATGTCTTAATAAAATTGTTCTAAAAAATATGATGCAAAAATTACAATTATAAAATTTATAATTCGAATTTATCATCTATATTTGTAAGTAGAAGTTTTGATTTCATATTAAAGGACTGTTATTAAAATAAGAAATAATTATTTTAATAAATGAAATATTTATTTCCATTCTTTAAATCCTTAATTTCATAAAAACTTCCATTTTATGTTTTAAATAATCAAAATTAATTTGAATCTCTTTAATGTGTCCACCATATAGAGTATCAATATCTTTATAATATTTTTGACTTTTGCCATAAAAGAAGATTGTATTTCTTCCACTGTTTTTCTACTTGTTGATATGTTATTAAGAGTGTATATATATCATCTAAATCAGCAGTGATACTGTCATCTGAATCTGTATTATAATTGTCCAAATTATTAGCGTCATTGTCATTATGTGATTCAACGCATTTAATATCAGTCGTATCCATTTTGATATAGATCAATGAAAATACAGTTTATTAAATGAATTATTTTTCATTTATTTGTATTAAAATATTTTTTTTAATACATCGAATAAAAAATAAATCTAATAATACTTTATAATGGAATATATTAAATGCATAAATAAACGTTCATATAAAACTACAGATCACATATACAAAAAAACAAATAACAATATTGTTTTAGATATTATTAAAAATAATAAATATTATGTATGTAAAATTTTGTTTGGTGAAAAGAATGGTGACAAATTAGAATTAAAGAATATGAAAACAGAAATTTCTGCATTGAAATTTTTAGAAAAATTAAAGTTGCCATTTTTTCCTATCTACGAAGAAGACTTTGTCTGTAAAAATATGCATTTAGTTATCATGGAAAAACTTAATGGTAAATTGTTAATTGATTTTAAACATAAAAAAATGAGTAAAAAATTTTGGAAAAACCTAATCTTTCAATTAGTTTTAACAATTTATATTTTAGAAGACAATAAAATATTACATAATGATTTTTGGGATGAAAATTTAATTATCGTTCCAATAATTAAAACATTAAATATTCAATACAATAATATTAATTATAAAATAAAAGACTTTATTGTCAAAGTAATAGATTATCAATATACTAATCAGTATTCTAACAATCCACATATAACGTCTGAACTAGTTATGTCGAAAAATAAATCTTATCAAAAAGAAAAAAAACGTCTCGGATGGTCTGAAATGTTTCATACCGGAGGAGATTTAAATCAGATATTTGGAATATTATCAGAATATAAATATATTCCGTCCTCATTAAAAAAATATTTTGAAAAAAACGTTATTACGAATAAAGAAGCAGATTTTCCGTATGCTATCCAGGAGCAAAATGATAAAACAACTGCTAAATATCTGATGAACAATATTGATTTATTATTTAAAAATTAATTATTATTTTGTATTATCATTTATGTTAATATGTTTTATTTAATAACTTGTTCGTCCTTTGAGTCTGTAAAATTTAAAGCTATAATTGGTATAGCAAAAAATAAGAATGGAATAATGGAGTTGTTATTTAATTATCATAAGTATCATTTTTCTTTATGTCCAAAAAACAATTTTGAGAATTCACATTTTGATATTGACATATTAGTTATTTCTGAAAAAGATTATAATTATTTATCAAAAAAGATAAATGTTAAATGTGAAGAAATAGAAGATTATCATAAAAAAATATCGTTTGTTCCTTAAAATATTAACTGTAATTTTTTTTTTGTAATCTTAGAAAATGATAGTCCTGATTATAGTATTTTTAAAAAAATATTTCATCAAAAATATGATGATATTTTAAACAATTCTAAACGATTAATACTGTAACATTACTTAATAAAAAAATATTTATAAAGAAACTTGCAAACTAATTAAAAATTTTTTATTATAATTTTTATGATAAAAAATATTTTATTCTGATTTATCAGAATCATCATCAATTCCTAAAAAAATTTCAACTAATAAAAGGATCTCTTTACTTAATTCATAATTAAAATAATTCTGGTCGTCGAGTTTATGGATTATTTCTCTTTTTTCTTTTTTATCTTTGCTTTTGCAAATATTTTTTGAAATATCATCCAAAAATGAAATAATAAATCCAGGAAAATTATCAAAATTTTTATGATTTTTAAAGTTAGTAAATATATTTATCAATATTGGAGGGTTTCATCAAGCATTGACAAACATTAGATGTAAATGCATTTTTACAGATTTAACAAAACCTAAACACACAACATTTATAATCAGATGCTTTAAAATACATCATAATAGTTATTATTGCTATAATAATAAGATTTTCGGCTATTTATTTTTTCTTTTTTATTTAAAAATACTAAGCATAATTAAGTTATATATGTTGAGACGTTAATGATAATTTTATGCACTATATCAAATATAATAAAAATAATCTTTTCAAAGTGGAAGGTTTATTTTTTTTTTTGTTTTTTGTTTTTTAAGAAAAAATTAAGAAAAGATCAAAAGTTTTCACACATCAATCGCATTTCATAGAAATGTTATAAGCGTCTAAAAATTTTTTTAGATCTTTCAAAGAAATTTCGGAATCGATAGTGTGTATCTCTTCGATACTATCTAAACGAAAATCACGAGTAAGAATTTGAACAAAAACATTTTTCGGAATTTCATTTGGAGTAAATCCATGAATCAAATCGTCAAAAGTAAATTTCTCGATAAAAGAAGCTTCCGCTTTGCAATATGTGTCACCCATCGTTCCAAACTGTAATGTGTCATAAAGACATGTTCCTTTTTCACAACCACATTTTCGAATTAAAAAATCAAAGTTAGTTATATACCAAACTTGTTATCCAAAATAATCCATGCAATTTTATATACTGTTAAAAAGTCAATTTTTGATCCTTCCATTGTGTTTTTAATACTTTCCATTATGTGTAAAGTTAACCTACTATTTTTTTGAAGAAATATAATGCTTAGAATTTCATTTTTTTAATAATAGTTATCTATCTTAATGCAGATAATTATTGTATCATACATTATAAAAAAAAATTGAAAAAATAATTATAGATAATTCCATTATAATAAGACAATATAACTTTCTGGTTTAAATGTCTATTATTATTCATAAACGTATTTATTGTTTAAAAGAATTACACTTCACCGCACCATGTGGTATTAATCGTTTTCAAATCATCGGTTCTTTGACTGACGGAACACTTCTTGACATTGTAGTTTCAGACTATTCTTCTATTCGATTCGATGAAGTCGAAAAATACAAAAAAGAAGGATATTTTGTTACTGGAATGCCAAAAAGTGCTACTGTTATTATCAGAGTTAACTAATGATTTAAACAATCACCCAGAAAAAAAAAAAAAGAAAATAAAAAAACCTATTAGATTTTTTTATTTTTAACAATTTATCAATTTACAAAAAATACAAATAGAACAATTTATTGATATGGTTACAATTTTAATTATGAAATTCTTTTTTTTGAATATAATATATTTTTTTATTAAAAAATTGAAAAAAAAAGTGTAACCCATATCATATTTTATTAGTATTCGACCAAAAGTGTGAATCAGACGTTAATTTAAGAAAAGATTTGGAATCATTAGAAAAAAACTTTTAGAGCGTTTAGTTTCGAATTCTGAGGAAGTTAGAAAATTGTGTTCCAAGAATTGCAAGGCATTAAAACCTTTCTTGCAGTTCTGGTGATACTTTCTCGACTCTAAAAAAATAAAAAACCAAAAAAAAATAAACCGCTCATCTTGAATTGTTTATTTTTAACTTTGATATCAGAAAAACTTTTTATAATTATTTATATAATCTTGAACATGAATATCTTTATTTCCAATAAAAGCATATTGAGACGTAAATTTTGAATTACATAAATTGTTCTTCTTCATAAGTATTTATGAATAACAACAAAAAACTTTAAATTGTTTAGAGATAATCTTAATATATTTTTTAAGTTAATTAGAGTTGTGTAAAAAAATATATAAGGCTTTTGACGATACATATATCTAATGTCTGAAATAAATTTCAAAGAAGAATTAAATTTAATTAAAGAAGAAATCGAAATTTTAAAAAATCAAAATAAAAAATTAATATTAGAACGTTTAATAGAACATTATATAATTGCTATGGAAAATTTTAAGGAATATCATGAAAAAATAACTCAAAAAACTATGAAATTTGAAAACTATTTACAATTAATCGAAAACCAAACTACTAAAAGATATTTGAATTATATTTCTGGATATGAATCATCTATTCGTGAAGAATATTTACTAAAAATTTGCGTTTTATATGAAAAACTTGATGTTTTGAGTCCTGAAATGGAAAGTATATTGAAACAACGATGTTGTAAATTATTAAATTTTGTCAAAGATATTAAAAAGTTTTATGAGAAAGACATTGACAATGTTTTATATTTATACGACTATACACTTGATGATATTAATTTGTGGTGGTTATTTTAATAAAAAAATATTTTTTTGTATTGTCATCAAATATTTTTTAGTTGTTTTTTTTTTGTTTCAAATATGTTAAGATATCAATTTAAAAACTTTCATTTTTAACACGTCATTATATAAAAATAATTCATTAAAAATAAATTATTTTTATATGTCAGAGATGTATCTGACTAAATCATTTATTATATTTATATCATTAAAATAAATTTCTTTTAATAATACTAATTTTTTGATTTCTTTTGGAATTCCGTTATTTGTGTATTATTTAATTTAAGAGTTCATAATGAAACGAAATTTCCAATTTTTTATAAATTTTTTTTAATTTGTGTATCATACAAGTAAATCTTTTGTAATAAAAATAAATTTCCAATTTCTAGTGGAATTTTTTTGATTAACATATCATTATATTTTTTATTATAATTTTTATGATAAAAATATTTTATTTAGATAAATCTGAATTATCTTAATTATTACAAAATACAATAATTATTAGTTCATAAAAAATTGAATAGGAAATATCAATAAAACTAATGAATAAAGGTAGTTAATGAAAAAAAAATACTGTTAGTGGAAAAAAATTTGAAGAACTAACAAATAATGAAGAAAATTTATTAGTTTTTGGATTTAGAAAAATAACTAAAAAAAATTTTGTTTATTATAAATTAGATTTGAGTGATCAAGATATTATTTATTGTAAAAATAATAATTTTAAAACATATATCAAAGAAAAATATAATTTATTAATGGTTAGATTTCCAGACGAAGCCTATATTATTGAAACAAAATTATAGAAAAAAATGTCAAAATGTAGAAGGTAGAAGGTAGTGTTGACGCAAAATTATGGTCTGGACCATCTTTAAAGGAAGAATATCAAATAATTTTTGATGAACATAAAACTGTTAAGTTTAAAATTGATTATTATTTTTGTCTAAACAATTACTTTTATGATAAATTTAAAAACGATAAAAAATTTCGATATTATTCGGAGAACAAGACACCTATTTTGAAGAATTAATTTTTATTGTCGTCATACTTCTAATTATTTATTATGATTATTACTTTAAATAAAAAAAATGAATAAAAAATTAATTAGTAATAAATATAATTTAATAATTAGTTATGGATATAAAAGGTGCAATTGAAAAAGTAAAACGAAATGGAGAGTTATTAAAATACATGTCTGAAGAACTAAAAAATAATAAAGAGGTTGTTATTGAAGCAGTCAAACAAAATGGAGATTCATTAGAATATGCTTCTGAAGAACTAAAAAATAATAAAGATGTTGTCATTGAAGCAGTTAAAGAGAATGGTAGAGCATTAATATATGCTTCTGAAGAATTAAAAAATGATAAAGATGTTGTTATTAAAGTAGTTAAAAAGAATGGCATCGCATTAATATATGCTTCTGAAGAATTAAAAAATGATAAAGACGTTGTTATTGAAGCAGTT
>JACCDL010296426.1_pt1 | contig 30102 bp, 28 predicted proteins | sample 7441931 | NCBI WGS metagenome assembly JACCDL01 (sample SAMN15323437, study PRJNA562643) | freshwater metagenome | isolation source: river surface water | place: USA:Blue River Watershed | collected 2017-08-16 | reverse complement strand
GATGATTCAGGCACATCAGTCGTCCTCGATAGCCGGTGTCTTTGTACTCGCCGGTGACGACATTCATCGACATGATCCGCGAATGCTCGTTTCCTGTGGCTTCCCAGCCCGGCAATTTTCGAGCTGAGAAAACAATATGATCATTATCCAACCATGCAATATTTGAACGTATCTTGAAATCACCATGAAGCTCGTACTTCTGATAGCGATCCAGCGCTTCAGTGAAGTATCTACGCTCGGCTTGCGTGAACTCTTTCGACGCTACGCTACCTTCCAGATCACCGAATGACTCTTGAGCTTCGGCGGTGCAGAGAATCGCAGAAGCCGTTATTGTGATGAGCGCCCATCGTTTCATGCGAATCCTTATGGAGTAACTGTGGCCTCTGCATCACTCATGCCTAGCCGAGCCATCAGAGGTTTACTATTTTCTGGATGTACTCAATCTACCGCAGCGGTTTTCTGCGCCGATGTCCCGCACGGTGGAGGAAGAGTGACCGTCATCGTCGATGGATAGTCGAAGCCAGCACCACTGCTTGCGTCGACGGCGTAACCGATGATGCCGCCCGCGAGGATGTTCCCCCAGACGCCACCGTTACTGTTTGATTTGAATTTGCTGGATGCGACCGAGTCACCCTTTTTGCAATCGACCGCAAGATCGCCGTAGGCTTTTTGAATCATTACCGAGCCCGGTGTTTTTACATACCAACTTCCCTTGTCGTTCATCAGGGTACAGCTGGCCTCAACGACTGGTTGTCCGTCGCAGACAGCATTAACAGAGACTGGTTGATTCTTGCTACCCGTGATCGAGGCACAGCCCGTCAGAGTGATGAATAGGCAAGCAAGGACGAGGGAAAGGATCCGACGGATCTGGGATGTTGTGTAGATAAACACGATGCACTCCGTTGAAGAAAGCGCGGAGTATCGATCGTTCGTGTTTTGAAGATCAGAATTTTATTTCTTGAAAAGCTATCGACTGGGTGATCGATGGATGTTGCTTGGATGAAGTGTCTCTGTTACCCACCTTTTCTTTTGTTCAACCACGCATACGCAGGGCTTCGCCTATCATCACCAGCACTGGACCGTGACATTCCGGGAGGCCTTCCGCCATTTGTGCCAGCGTCATCCGCATCACACGCTCGTCTTTGCGGCTGGCGTTTTCAATGCCGATCACCGGTGTCGATCCGGGCTTGCCCGCAGCGAGCAAGCGTTTGGCAGTGGCTATCGCCTCTTGTCCACCCATGTACTGCACCAAAGTGTCGCAGCTCGGTAGTGAGGCCTCGTCGGTTTCTCCGGGGGCAGTGGTGGAGGTAAAGAAGGCGACATTGCGCGCGACGCCGCGCTTGGTCAGTGGCTGTTTGATGGAGGCGGCGGCGGCGAAGGCCGTTGTGATGCCGGGAACGATCTCGTAGGTGATGCCTGCGGCCTCCAGTGCGCTTAATTCTTCGTCGGCGCGACCGAACAGCATGGGATCGCCTCCTTTCAGACGTACCACCCTTGCGTAGCGTCGAGCACATTCAATGATTTTTTCATTGATGATCGGTTGCGCGGTGGATCGTTGGCCGCTGCGTTTGCCTACGGAGACCAAAATCGCCTGTGGGCAGTGGGCAAGTATCTCCGGTGTGACCAGTGCATCGTGCAGCACGATGTCCGCTTCACGGAGCAAGGCGGCGCCGCGCAGCGTGATCAAGTCGGCGGCGCCGGGTCCGGCACCGATCAACCAGACTTTGCCGGGTTGGGAAAGCAGAGGGCGGGAAAGCGGGTCGTGCATGGAGAATCTGTCAGAAAATTCAGTTCACAACGACATTGTAGGGGCTGGCTTGAGCTTGCCGGGGAATCCGGTGTTGAGAGCCATGCTCGCTTCCTCGGGAACCGATGGCGCGCAACGATGGATCCTGACCTTCGTCAGGATGACGGTTCAGGGGACGGCGCGCTTAAATTCGTCATCTTGGCGCGCTTAAATCCGTCATCCCGGCGCTCTTAAGATTCGTTGTCCCGGCGCTCTTGAATTGGTCTTCCCGGCGCCCTTGAATTGGTCATCCCGGCGCCCTTGAATTGGTCATCCCGGCGCAGGCCGGGATCCATACTTGCTCTGGCAGTGACTCGCTTGCGTGCAAGTCGGCAGTGCAAGGCCATGGATGCTGACCTTCGTCAGTGGGAGGGTTCAGTTGATGGCAGGCTATGCCGTTGCCGCCCGGGTGCTGGCGTCGGTCACCCGTGTCAGCTCAGACGAATCATGCCTGCCGCGACGGTCTGATGCGAGATCTCGTCAATCAGTATGAAGCTGCCGGTTGCACGAATGTCTTCGTAGGCATCGGCGGCCAGCGGCTGCTGTACGGTGAGCTGAATGCGAGCGATACCATTCAGCTTGAGCTCGGTGCCCTGATCACGCTGCTGGGTATTGATGTCGAGCAGAGAATCGATTGCGGTCACTTTTGCTGCCACCTGCCGCGTGGTGTGCTTGAGCCAGTATTTGCGGCGCAGGTCGAGCGGTTCTTCCGATAGCCAGCAGACATCGGCGCTGAAGTTCTTCACTACCGTTGCGGGCGCACTGGCAGCCGTCATCATGTCACCACGCGAGATGTCGATGTATTCTTCCAGGAGCAGGGTGATCGACTTGCCGGCAGAAGCGGACTCTAGCGAGCCATCCAGCGTGAGTATGTCTTTGACGGTCGCGGTCTGGCCCGAGGGTTGCACCATGATCTTGTCGCCTTTGCGCACGGTGCCTGCCTCGACGCGGCCCATGTAGCCGCGGAAGTCATTCGCTTCGTGACCATTGTGGCGGGCGACCAGCTGCACCGGGAAGCGCAACGCAGCGGCATGCTCGTCGTCGTAGACGGAAAGTGATTCCAGCAGCTCGATCAGCGTCGGGCCTTGATACCAGCCCATCTTGGCGCTGCGGGTGACCACATTGTCGCCTGCCAGTGCAGACAGCGGAATCGGATGAATATCCTTCAGGCCCAGTTGCTCGGCGAATTCACGATAGGCGGCGATAATACGGTCGTACACTGCCTGATCGTAGTCGACCAGATCCATCTTGTTGACAGCGACGATCACGTGCTCAATCTGCAGCAGCTTGGCAATCGTCGAGTGACGCTTGGTTTGGATCAGCAGTTCAGCCTTGCCGTGGGCATCAGTCTTTACCTTCGATACGTCCACGAGAATGATGACCGCATCGGCCGTCGATGCACCGGTCACCATGTTGCGCGTGTACTGCTCATGACCAGGCGCATCAGCGATGATGAACTTGCGCTTGGGCGTTGCGAAGTAACGGTAGGCGACATCAATGGTGATGCCTTGCTCGCGCTCGGCTTCCAGGCCATCGGTCAGCAGCGAGAGATCCACCATGTCGCCCACGGTACGCTTGTGACGCGCACGGGAAATCGCATCCAGCTGGTCGGCGAAGATGCCCTTGCTGTCGAAAAGCAGTCGACCAATCAGCGTGCTCTTGCCATCATCGACCGAGCCGGCGGTAATGAAGCGCAGCAGGCCACGCTCATTGGTGGTGGTGTCTGCCGTGGCGGTGTTCTTGTCGAGTACGGCGTTCATCAGAAATATCCTTCTTTCTTGCGTTTTTCCATCGAGGCTTCCGAGGTCTGGTCATCCATCCTCGTGGCACCGCGCTCGGTGATCTGAGTCACGGCTGTTTCGGCGATGATCTCGCTCACTGTGGCCGCAGTTGATGCGACCGGGCAGGTGCACGAGATATCGCCAACGGTACGGAAGCGCACGGTGCGGGTCTCGATGGTCTCGCCTTCTTTCGCCGGGGTCAGTGGTGTCAGCGGCACCAGCAAGCCATTGCGCGGTATGACCTGACGCTGGTGAGCGAAATAAATCGGGGGTAGTGCGAGTTTCTCGCGGGCGATGTATTGCCAGACATCCAGCTCGGTCCAGTTCGAGATTGGGAACACGCGCATGTTCTCGCCGGGATGTACGCGGGTGTTATACAAGTCCCACAGCTCAGGGCGCTGGGCCTTCGGGTTCCATTGGCCGAAATCATCGCGGAAGGAAAAAATGCGCTCTTTCGCGCGCGCTTTTTCTTCATCGCGGCGCGCGCCGCCGATGCAGGCATCAAACTTGTGCTCCGCAATCGTCTCCAGCAGCGTCACTGCTTGTGCGGCATTGCGTGAGTCCGTGTCCGGATTACGCAGGCGCACCGTGCCTCGCTTGATCGAATCCTCGACCGAGCCCACGATCAGGCGCTCGCCGAGTTCAGCCACGCGCTGGTCGCGGAAGGTCATCACTTCCTCGAAGTTGTGGCCCGTGTCGATATGCACCAGCGGGAAGGGGAATTTACCGGGACGGAAAGCCTTCTCGGCGATGCGCAGCAGCACGACGGAATCTTTGCCGCCCGAAAAAAGCAGTGCCGGATTGCCACACTCTGCCGCAACCTCACGCATGATGTGAATCGCTTCGGATTCCAGCCAGTCGAGATGACGATTGCTCGCCGCATCGATAAACAGTTTGTCTACAGGGGTGTTCATCTTGCTTGTACCTCTTGAGTTTCGCTCTTGCGTTTCGGTCTTACGCTTCCTGAGCGGCTTTGATTCGGACCAGTTTGCCATCCACGACGTGGAGCCCGCATTCCTTTGACTCCGGCTGTTCCCACCACCAGCGGCCTGCGCGAATATCTTCGCCGGGCTGTATCGCGCGGGTGCAGGGTTCACAACCGATCGATGGGTAGCCTTGGTCATGCAGCGGGTTATAAGGCACGTCATTGCTGCGGATGTAGTGCCAGACGTCTTCCTCCGACCAGTCGGCCAGCGGATTGAACTTTTGCATGCCATGCGAGGGATCGTCTTCCTGCACCGCGAGTTCATTGCGCGTCGTGGATTGCGAGCGGCGCTGACCCGTGATCCAGGCGGCGTTGCCAGCAAGCGCGCGGTTCAGCGGATCGACCTTGCGGATGCGGCAGCATTCTTTGCGCATCTCGACGCTGTCATAGAACGCATTCAGGCCATGGGTTCTGACATAGGTGTCGACGGCAGCGGCATCCGGCTTGTACAGTGCGACCTCGTAGCCATATACCTCGCGAATACGGTCTACCATGCCCAGCGTTTCCTTGTGCAGACGGCCGGTCTCCAGTGTGAACACCTTGATCGGCAGTTGTGCGCGAAGGATCAGGTCGGTCAGCACCATGTCTTCGGCAGCGAGACTGGATGCCAACACTGCGGGCGCAAATTCAGCAGCAATGCGCTCCAGCGTCGCGCGCGTGGCGGCGAGCTTGTTGTCGAATGGGCTGTCAAGCATGGCGCTCACTGCAGTTCCTCAGCTGCTGGTCGGGCGGCGCGACGGAACAGTGGTGTCTTCTGATCCCACGAGGTCTGATAGACATCAGAGAAATCCGTCAGGCCCTTGAGTGCGTCTTCGATGCTGCGGTCAGGACGGGTGGCAAATGCGTTGAAGCCCACGCGCTGCAGGTAGAACAGTTGGTCGCGCAGCACGTCGCCGATCGCGCGCAGCTCGCCTGTAAAGCCGATACGCGTGCGCAGATTGAACGCGGTCGAGTAGCCGCGACCATCGGTAAAGGTGGGAAAGTCGACCGCAATAAGTGGCAATGTCGCCGCGTCGTCAATCAGCAATTCTGCGCGCTCGTCCGGTGCCAGCCAGACACCGATGTCGGTGCGCTCGGCCAGTGCCGGCTTTTGTGCCAGCCAAACGGCGAGCGGCACGATCTGTTTGCCTTCAGGAACAGTCACAGATTCCGGCGTTTCGCCCTCGGCCAGCTTCAGCAGGTGCCAGTCGTCGGCAACGATGGCCTTGTCTTTGATGATCTTAGGCATAGGTGACTTCTCCTGCGGCGTCGGCGACTTCCTCGATGGGGGTCGCATACACATGGGCTTTGAAAGGATCGATACCGATACGATTCACGGTATCGATAAAGCGTTCTTCCTCGATGCGCTCGCGCACGTAAACTTCCAGAAGGCGGCCGATCACCTCCGGCATCTGCCCAGCGGCAAACGACGGGCCGATGATCTTGCCGATAGCGGTGTCATTGCCCTGCGCGCCACCAATCGAGACTTGATACCACTCTGAGCCATCCTTGTCGACGCCGAGAATACCGATATTGCCCACATGATGATGGCCGCAGGCATTGATGCAGCCAGAGATATTCAGCTCGATCTCGCCGATATCATGCTGGAAGTCGAGATCATCGAAGCGCTGCGCAATCGCCTGCGCAATCGGAATCGACTTGGCATTCGCCAGCGAGCAGAAATCACCGCCGGGGCAGCAGATCATGTCAGTCAGCAGACCGATATTCGGTGTCGCCAGACCTTGGGATTTCAGGGCCTGCCAGATATCGAACAGGTCGGATTGCTTGACATCGGCTAGCACGAGGTTCTGCTCGTGCGTGACGCGCAGCTCACCAAAGCTGTATTGGTCGGCGAGGTCAGCGACGAAATCCATCTGAGCATCGGTCGCGTCGCCCGGCGGGACGCCGGTTTTTTTGAGCGAGACGGTGACGATCGAATAACCGTTGACTTTGTGCGGGCGTACATTGCGAGCGACCCAGTTGGAGAACGCCTTGTTCTCGTGGCGCAGGTTCTGCAGAGCGGTTTCGTCACTTGGCAGGTTATCGTAAGCGGGGGGCGTGAAATAGCCGGCCACGCGCTTGAGTTCTTCCGGTGTGATCGTGCTCGGGCTGTCTTTCAGGTCGACCCACTCGGCTTCGACCTGACGGGTGAATTCTTCTACGCCCAGTGCTTTCACCAGAATCTTGATGCGTGCCTTGTATTTGTTGTCGCGACGGCCATACTGGTTGTACACGCGCATGATCGCTTCAATATAGGTGAGCAGATGTTCCCATGGCAGGAAGTCGCGGATTACGCTGCCGATGATCGGTGTACGACCCAGACCACCGCCCACCAGCACCTGAAAGCCCAGCTCACCGGCGGCGTTCTTTACCAGATTCAGGCCGATGTCATGCGCCTGTACGGCCGCGCGGTCTTCAGCCGCGGCGTTCACCGCAATCTTGAATTTGCGGGGCAAGAAAGCGAATTCAGGATGAAAGGTGCTCCACTGGCGCAGGATCTCGATATACGGGCGCGGATCGGCCAGCTCATCCGCTGCCACGCCGCAGAACTGGTCTGAGGTGATATTACGGATGCAGTTGCCCGAGGTCTGGATCGCGTGCATTTCGACCGACGCCAGTTCTGCGAGGATTTCCGGTGTCTGCTCCAGCTCGATCCAGTTGTACTGAATGTTCTGGCGCGTCGTGAAGTGGCCATAGCCACGGTCATACTTGCGAGCGATGTGCGCGAGCTTGCGCAGCTGCGTCGATGACAGCAGGCCGTAGGGAATCGCCACGCGGAGCATGTACGCGTGACGCTGCAGGTAGAGGCCGTTTTGCAGGCGCAGCGGACGGAACTCATCTTCGGTCAGCTCGTCCGACAGGCGGCGTTCTACCTGACTCTTGAACTGCGCGACACGTTCTTTGACGATCTGATGGTCATATTGGTCGTAGCGATACATAAGCTTTCCTCAGTAGATTCTGTTACAGCACGAGCTTGGCAGCGACGCCGGTCAGCGTGGTGGCGAGCAGTCCGCGCAGGAATTTCTCAGGTACTGAGCGCGCGACCAGCGAGCCCAGTGTGATGCCGGGTACCGAGCCCAGCAGCAGCGTGAATAGCAGTTCCCAGTTGATCGAACCCAGCCACCAGTGGCCGAGCGCCGCGATGGCGGTCAGCGGCACTGCGTAGGCGATATCGGTACCGGCGACTTCGGCGGGCTTCAGGTGGGGGTAGAGCAGCACGAGAATGGTTGCGCCGATCGCTCCCGCGCCAATCGATGAAATGGTGACTAACGTGCCGATCACAGCGCCGGCGACGATGGTCGCAATCGCCTGTCTGCTGCCATGCAGCTGATGTTCGGGGTGCGCACTCATCCAGGCCACCATGCGACCACGGAAGACAATCGCCACGACCGTCAGCAGCACTGAGAAGGCGATGGCGTAGCGAATGATTTGGCCGATGTGCTTATCGAGCGCGCCGAAATATTTCAGTCCGAGAGTCGCCACCACGGCAGCGGGTAGGGCGCCGATGCACAGGCGCAGCACGATGTCCCAGTGAACGGTGTTGCGTATCCGGTGCGCGAGCGTGCCTGCCGACTTGGTAATCGACGCAAAGGCCAGATCGGTACCGACGGCCACGGTGGGGTTGATGCCGAACAGCAGGGTCAGCAGGGGGGTCATCAGCGAACCGCCGCCAACACCGGTCAGGCCGACGAGCACACCGACGGCAAATCCGGACACCACATAAGACAAAGTCATAAAGCCTCGCGCGAAGAAGCCGAAATGCTAATAAACTTAGTCTTTATTCCAAACGACAGAGAATTTATTTGCTTATATGATCGCCAGCTATAAGCAGATCGGCGGGAAAATTTCAAAAAAGCATCAATTAACCAAAAAAATCGATTTTATTCAAGACCTTAGCCCGCAATCGCCGAGCACGGGGTCTAGGGAGTCACGATGAATCTTCATCAATTCCGCTTTGTGCGCGAGGCCGTCCGCCAAAAATTCAACCTGACCGAGGCCGCCAAAGCCTTGTTTACTTCGCAACCTGGGGTCTCGAAGGCCATCATTGAGCTGGAAGAAGAACTGGGTATTGATATCTTCAGTCGCCACGGCAAGCGCATCCGTGGGCTGACCGAGCCGGGTCGGCAAGTACTGAAATCGGTGGAGGTCATCCTGCAAGAGGTCGAGGGTCTCAAGCGCATCGGCAAAGAGTTCGCCGCGCAGGACTCCGGCAGCTTCACCATCGCCACCACGCACACGCAGGCGCGCTATTCCCTGCCCGCCGTGGTGCAGCAGTTTTCGCAAAAATTCCCGAAGGTGCGGCTCTCGCTGTTGCAGGGTAATCCCAAGCAAGTGGCCGAGATGGTGCTGAACAATCAGGCCGATCTGGCAATCGCCACCGAGGCGATTGCTGAAATAGACGGTCTGGTATCGCTGCCATGCTTTCAGTGGGAGCATATGGTGGTGGTGCCCGCCGAGCACGCACTGCTGAAATCAAAAAGCATCACGCTGGAGGAGATTGCTGCCTACCCGCTCGTCACCTATGATGCCGCGTTTGCCGGACGAAACAAGATCGATCAGGCCTTCGCGCGCCGCCATCTCAAACCCGATGTCGTGCTTGAGGCCATTGACGCAGACGTGATCAAAACCTATGTCGAACTCGGTATGGGCGTCGGCATTATTGCTGGGCTGGCGTTCAACGCGGCGCGGGATCCGAATCTGCGCGCAATACCTGCCGGTCATTTGTTCGGCATGAATTTATCGCGCATCGCGCTCAAAGAAGGCGCGTATTTGCGCGGCTACGTGTATACCTTTATCGAATTGCTTTCTCCGAACCTGAGTCGCAAGATGGTGGAGCAGGCGCTGGCTGGCGAGCGAGACAGCTACGAGTTATGAGGTAGTCATCTGATCGCGTAAGACAAACACCAACAAAACATCCCGCCAGTCGCTGACAAAAAATACCGAGCCGAACGACTATCCCCGCCGCCGCGGCCCACTCAGAATAGCCCCCTTGATGTGCGAGTCACTCGCATCCGCAACGACAACGGGGAATAGCATGAATAACACCGAAATTCTGAACGAGATCAGGGATGCCAATCTGAATTACCTGATGCTCGCCCGGCAGATGATACGCGCGGATCGCGCCGCCGCGATCTTTCGTCTGGGTTTGTCCACGGAGCTGGTCGATCTGCTCGACGGTCTGTCGAGCGCTCAGGTAGTACGCCTTGCATCGGGCAACATGATGCTGGCTCGTTTACGCCTCGACCATCAGGCCATACGCGGCATGCTGACACGTACGCATCGCGATATCTCGCTGTCGCATGCACATCTGGCGCTACTGGTGGCAGCGCAGACGGTTGAAGACATCGCTTGATTATTCACTCTTAGTCAGTAGGTAGTCTGTGACCAGAAAAAGTGTGATAGCCGACAGCATCCAGATACGGCTTGCGATGCAGCTGATCGAACTGGGTGCACGATTGCAATTGCTTGAGACTGAAACCACGCTCTCTCGCGAGCGACTTCTCAAGCTTTACAAAGAAATGCGCGGTAAATCGCCGCCCAAGGGTATGCTGCCTTTCTCAGCCGACTGGTTTATGACCTGGCAGCCGAACATTCATGCCTCGCTGTTCTTGAGTATTCATCGTTACTTGCGACAACATGCGCAACTTAAGGGCATCGAAGCCGTGATCAAGGCGTATCAACTCTACCTTGAGCACCTGCCGCCAACCCCTGATGAAGCACCTGTGTTGTCACTGACCCGTGCGTGGACACTAGTGCGTTTCTATGACAGCAAGATGCTCACGCTGGTCGAGTGCCGCGAATGCCACGGCTATTTTGTCGGGCATGCGCTGGATTTGCATCAGGCGTATCGCTGCGGGCTGTGTCACTCGCCGTCTCGGGCAGGAAAGAAGAAAAAAATGATCGAGGCAACTAGCTTGGCCGCTTGATTCAGACAGATGTTCAGCATGATCGATGGTCGACGGTGGGGTCGATGTTCAGAGGCGGCGAGTGAATAACTCACGCGCCGCGGTAATCAACCGGTCCGCGATCTCTGCCGCATCGATGCGGTAGCTGCCATCGGCAATCTGCTGGCGTATTTGGGTCACTTTGCCAGCATTGACTGGCACGCCCTCGGGGTTCAGGAGCCCGTGTGCCGGACCGGACGGGCTGAACGGCTCGGCGCTCAGCCCAGCGCACGCGCCAGCGTCACCGGTTCCTGCCGGCGTTCTGCGTTCACTGATCGGGGCGACAGGCGGCAATTCACCCGTCGAGTCGTTGATTTTCATGGCTTTTCCCGTTGCGGGCCCGGTTTTGTGCGGGCCAGTAAGCTTGTCTTGTAAGCATTAACGGCAGCGGGAGGTCGTTCTTTAGGCAGACAACGCTTCAATAGTGCAAACTCAGTACACGGATTTCGGGTCTGCCCGCGCGTGCGGTCCCACTCGAGATCTGACCAACAGCGGTCTGCGCGCGCGCCAGCTCACCCTTGGCGCCCGCTGGGAGGCTTGCGCGCTTCGCTTCCCTCGGCACCCGGGACGCACATCATCGCCGCCCTTGTGCGAGCGGATGCGTCGCACGCTACTGAGCAATTGGCATGGATCATTGCGCCCGGCGTGGCCGGTAGGTCTCCAGAAGATGAACGATATCCGTGAGACCGAGCGACTTCGCCAGGCCCATCGGCGTGTGGCGCTTGTGATTTTGGATGTTTCGGTCGGCACCCCTGTCGAGCAGGGTCGTGACCATGTCAACATCGCGCCGAAATACAGCCATGTGCAACGCAGTGTTTCCTTTGTGGCTTTGTAAATTAATATCGGCTTGGTAATTAATCAGCTTGTTGACGTGATCGAGCAAGCCACGTCTCGCGGCGTATATCAAAGGCGTGAAGCCCCGGTGGTTCCGGGCGTTCATGTTTGCACCATCGCCGTACTGTAGCCTGATCGCGCGAATCAATTCCGCGGGCGCGTTGGCGGCGCAGATCAGGTGCAGGGCAGAATTTCCAAGCGTATTCACCGAATCAATTGGCGCACCTGCATTGAGCAGAGTCTTTGCCAGATCGTTCTGCCTTTTTTTGATCGCGTACATCAGTAAGGTATTTTTTTTGGTATCAGATACCTCGAATTTCGTATGTCGAGAAACGGCAAGGCTAGCGATGGTCTGCTCACCGACATCACATAAGTGAAAAAACATATACGCTTTATCGAGCATGGGAAATGTTTTCCCAGATTCGACCTCATCAAAAGTAACCGCTATGTCATCGAACCCAAGAGACTTGGCAAGCTCGCGAGCTGTTTTTCCGTCCGTGTCCTTGATATCAGCAGTGGCGCCGTTCATCAGCAGGAATTTGACGCCATTGTCATCGCCAAAACGGCATGCCTTGTGAAGCGCAGTCTGCCCCTGTGAATCAACCGCATTCGTATCAAATCCAAGCAGTAGAAGTAATGCCAGTTTGTAATGATTTTCTTTTTCTGACAAGTAGGCATCGATGACGACATTGTTCATCTCGGGAACAAGGTTTTTCAGGTTGTCTACGCCAAAGCGTTTGAATAGCCTCAGCACAGATTGAAAACTGCCATGGGCAAATTTGTATCGAATATGCCGTCCCATTTGTGCGATTCGTGCATCATCAGCGAGGCTGATTTTTGGGCCGATGCGCTTGCGCGTTACTGTGCCATTGCCCGATAGGATGAGGTCGCTACCGGAGTGGTTTCCTGCATACTTGAAGAGCGATTGTGCTGACGTTGCATGGTTATGTTGGCGAGACGAAAAACTCAGCTGAAGGGTCAAAACCTCTGTCGTAGAGTCACTCCAGATGGAATGGCTTCCGCTGTAAAACAAGAAGTGGTGGGGATAATTCTGCACGGCCTTGTGCAAGGGCTTGGACTCGCAGACTGCAAAATGCACGGCGCCATTGCTGGGGGGATCATGTTTTCCTCGTCCAAGGATCTCCAGTAATTCGATGGCATCGATATCAAACGCCTCTCCGGTTGTGCAAATATCTAATGTGCCATTACTCGCCTTGCCATGAGGCGTGATATAGATTTCAGTATCCGAAGCCAAATATCCAGCGCTTTTTAAATTGTTTATCAGTGCTTTAAAGTTAGCGATGTTTTCTTCTTTACTGTGTCCGGACAACTGATCAAGCCGAATTGAAATACCGCTCTGACCAGACAGTGATAAATGCCTTTCCAGTTCTTGTCCCTCAGTCGTTCCAAAAAATTCGCCCACTAACAGAAATTTAACGCCATGGGTTGCCGTTGCTACCTTTTCTTGTGATGGCGTGATCGCTGCCGCGCCTGGCGTACCGATCTTGACAAAATCAATCAGTGTCTGGCTGGGCGCAGGTGAGTCTTGTGTATGGATTTTTTGGTCTGCCGCGCGGGTCTCATCAAAGGACGTCGGTCTCCTGACTTGGCGAATGCTCACCTCGTAACTCCCTTTGTCAGTGTGTCGCGAAAGAGGTGCCGATTAGATAAAGCCGATAGCGTCTGTGACTCGCCAAATGTCGCTACAGTCGAATGCCACTCAGTTAGGCTCGAACACCCCGATACGCCAATAAAGACACGGGATCCCGGCCTGCGCCGGGATGACGTTTTGGGTGATGTCGGTCTCAACATCGTCGTCCCGGCGCAGGCCGGGACCCCGTGTCTCGAGGATTGTTCGTGGCCAGTGATAATCTCCAAGCTAAACGGACGGCCATTACGCTAAAGTCCTGATTTTTATGAATTAACCTCGCATGAGCTCACAGGCTCGCGATAAACCGGGGACTGGTACAGCACCCCTATAGGTGATGCCGAGGGCTACGCCATATCATTTCTTGATGCTTCAACGATGTGCTATCTGCGGCGAATCCCTGAATAGATAAAAGGTCTTGTCTGCCGGGTTGTTCGGGTTTTCAGGGCGAGCGCGGTGTATGTTGACAGGCGCGCATGGGGCAGCGCGAGGTACTTTCCGCGCGCTCTGGAGGCACCGAATGACGAGACGTCGCTGGTGGGTCTTCATCGAAAATTCAGTCGTTGTTGTGCTTCTCGAGATTCTGGTTTTTCTGGTGGCTGGCTTGATTTCGCCAGATGGGTGCTGGGCTGGGCAAGGAGATCAGTTCATATCAGGGACTAGTTGATGGCTGAGCGCATAATGCGTCAGTTGTGCATTGTTTTGCATGCGCATTTTTTGTAGCAGGCGCGACCGGTACATGCTGATAGTTTTTACCGATAGCGACAATTCGGAGGCGATCTGACTGACTGTCTTTCCCGAAGCAATCATGACCAGTGTCTGAAATTCGCGGTCTGATAGGGCGCTGTGTACTGTTTGCAGGCTACCCTGGTCGATATGATCGGCCAACGCTTGTGCCAGGGTCGGGCTGATGTACTTGCGGCCGGCCGCGACGGTGCGCATGGCAGTAATCAATTCATCTGGCGCGCTTTGTTTATTCAGATAGCCGGCAGCGCCCGCCCGTATGGCACGCAAGGCATACTGGTCCTCGCGGTGCATGCTGAGCATCAATATGGGCAGATCAGGTATTTCGCTTCGCGCCTGTTTAAGGACCTCGATCCCGTTGCGGTCGGGAAGAGAAATATCGAGCAGCACAAGATCCAGCATCTGCTCGCGCATGTACCGCAGCGCGGCCACGCCGGTGTCCGATTCAGCGGTCACGACAAACTCCCCGCTGTCGCCGATGATCTGCTTGAGGCCTTCGCGAATCAGTGCATGATCGTCAGCGATCAGCACTTTTTTGGGTAATAAATCGGTTGGCGTGTCGGCGTGCATATCCTGAAGAATTTATTTCAGTGTAGCCGCGACGTGAATCAGGAGTTTCGCAGTACCGGCACTCGCGCGGATACCATCGTTCCTTTGTCAGGTCTTGAGACAATCTGGAAAGAGCCGCCGATGGCGGCGACCCGTTCTTCCATACTCCGCAGGCCGAAAGATTGCGGGCTGTCACGCTGCTCATCGCTGATGCCCCTACCATTGTCGATAACTTCCATCAGCAGCTCGCTGCCGTCGTAATGCAAATGGATTTCGACGCCGCTCGCATACGCATGTTTACGAATGTTATTGCAGGCTTCCTGAGCAACTCGGAACAGTGTCGTTGCGAGCTTCGTATCCAACGGAATATCCAGATCCTTGCAGCGGAATTCGCAAGCAAGACCCGTCTGCAGCTCGAACTCGGATGACAGCCATTCAAGCGCTGCGACCAGACCAGCATCCAGAATTCCGGGCCGGAGATCCGCGGAGATCCGGTGTATCGAGGCGATTGATAAGTCGAGCAGATTCTCGAAGTATGCGTAGCGATCATCGAGATAGGGATTGGAGGGCAGGTTGGTCCACACGTGTTGCAGCATCATCTTGAGTGCGGTGAGATTACCGCCGAGATCATCATGCAGATCGCGTTCGATACGTCGTCTTTCTTGCTCTTTCACTTCTTCGATATGGGCGGCCAGTGCGGAGAGTTGATGTCGTGACTGACGGATATCGTCCTGAAGCCGCTTGGCCTGGCTGATGTTAGTCATCACGCCGGTCCAGCAGACCACGCCGTCTGCACGGCGAGTCGGCGTTGCACGTAGGTTGATCCATTTCAGGTCTCTCCAGGCATCGATACGCAGCCGGCCTTCCCAGTTGATCGGCTTGAGCTGTGCTGACGATCGCTCAAGCGCCTCCAGCAGTGCTAGATGGTCTTCATCGGTCAGTCGGTTGAGCAGCAGCTGCGGATCTGCATACAAAAGATCACGCGGGATGCCCAGCAAATCTTTGCACGCGTCAGAGAGAAAGGCGAATCGTAGACTGCCTACAGGCAGCTGCTCGAGCTCGAAGAGCAGACAGGGCAGGTGAGCATCGAAGCGGGCCAGCCTGTCCTCGCGCTCATGCAGATGCGCGTCATCCAGTAGTTCCTTGACCCAATGATCGTCGTTCATCATTTTTTCCTTGTGGCAGTGCACACAGACCTGTGCAAAGGCCCAAAGTTCCGTGGCTGTCAGTCAGCTTGTGCTTGGTCGAGTATCTTGCGACATTCCGTGACTGTCGCTTCTGATTCCACGCTTAGGTTTGATTTTTCACAAGTTTTGGGTTTTTCTGCCTGACATCACGATCATGGCGGCGCTCGGTTACAGTATGTCAGTGCTTTGATTCGCGCAGACACGAGGAGACTTGCGGTGGAATGGGTAATGGTGGGACTGGAGCTCGGGGTGGCGCTGGTGATCGCGCTGGCCGTTTATCTGACGCTCAAAAAATAAGCGACCCCGGTGGGGTCGCTCTGGCGTTGGGCTGCTTGTATTGATGGTCGGAGAGGAAGCTATCCGGATTTCTTCACTGCCTGCATCAGACATTTCGAGAGCTTGTCGAAATGCAGCAATGCTGCCGGGGTCAGTTCAAGCTGCTTGCGGCGCGCATCGTCAGTTTCGGCCAGCAATATCCAGCCTTTTTCGCGCATGGACTTCAGCCGCCCGTGCAGCATCGCAGGCGAGCCCAGTTCACGCTTTCCCATCAGGTCTTTGACCGACAGTCGTTCCTTCTTTTGTCGAGCGTAGGCAACCAGTTCGAGAATGCGCTCTTCGAGAGGTTCCAGCCGGGGCAGGGAGGGCATGCCACGCACGGCCTCCGCGAGCTGCAGGAAGCGCAAATACACATCGGCGGGGCGGGTACGTTTGCTCACAGCATCACTTCCTTGTTATGTGGTTGATATCAAACAGTTTTCTTAGCCCAAGGATGATACCCCATGGCCCGCGAATATGCACCACGTTGTAGATCCCTTCGATAGAAATGGCAGGCAAGCGCAATGCTGTGTGGTTGGGTGAGTGCTTGATCATGTCGGCATCAATGCCAACCATCTTCCTCGGTAGCCAACATGAAACCGCTGCTCGGCCAGACCTGAGGCTTGCAAGTCAATCTCGCAGAACGGCCGATGCATATCCTGCGATCCGTAGAGACATTCTCAGGGTCCTCTGGCGGCTGAGATAAAATCAAACGAGCACGATTTTTCATATTCTCTCAGTCCTAATTTGCAAACCGATTATTTACCGGCCGGTGCCGGCACGCGCCTGATTCCGGGCCATCCAGCAATACGCACGGCTTTGCTAGTGATGTTGCTGGTGTATCTGGTGCTGTGGCCGCTGGTGGCCACGCTGTCCCACCATAGTCCTCCGCTGGATATGGTCGAGGGCTTTGTCTGGAGTCTTCATCCGCAGGCAGGGTATTACAAACATCCGCCGTTGCCGGCTTGGGTGATTTCTGCGTCGATTGCCTTGGCTGGCAAACAAAGCCTGGCCCTCCTGGTGCTGGGTCCGTTGTGCATCGTTGCTGCACTGGTGGTTTTGTGGTGGCTGGCACGCCAGTTCCTCGACGAGCGGCAGGCCATCGTGGCCCTATTCCTGACCACGACACAGTTCTACTTCAATGTACTGATACCTGAGTTCAATCACAATGTGATCCAGATACCGCTGTGGGCGCTATCCATCACGCTGTTCTGGATGGCGACGCGGCGCGGTCAGCTGATCTGGTTTTTTTTGCTGGGGGTGTCGCTCGGTGTATGCGCGCTGGCCAAATACAGCGCCGCACTGCTGTATCTGTTCCTGATGATCTGGCCGTTGCTGGATATCGACTCGCGGCGCCATCTCAGCATCGGCAAGGTCATGCTCTGCGTTGTGACGGCAGCGATGGTGTCAGCGCCTCATCTGATCTGGCTGCTGAATCATGATTTTCAGCCACTCCATTACGCTCAGGAGCGCATGAGTGAGCACCTATCGCCGGCGGGTCGCGTCAGCGAGGTGATGTCATTTCTTGCCGCGCAGCTCGGCATTCTCGCGTTGATGCTGTTACTGACCGCGTGGTTGATGCATCGATATCGCGCGACCCAGGCATCGGTCGTATCCGCTCCACGGCAAGGTGTATTGTCATTCTCTTCGCCTGCCGTCTTTTTGTGCGCCGCCAGTCTCATACCCCTGTTGCTCAGCTGTAGTGTGCCGCTGATTGGTGGTCGACCATTGCGCGACATGTGGGCGATGATGATGTTCACGCCGATTGGCGTGGCGCTCGTCTGCTGGCGACCGGCCATGTTCGAGGTGCTATGTCAAAGGCGTTGGCTGGTCGCGTGGCTGATGCTGCAGGGTTTACTGATGGCCGTCTACGCTGGCAATGTGTACTACAAGACGCAGGTGCGACCGAGTCTGTCGCGTGCGAATTTTCCCGGACCGGAGCTGGCGCATCTGATCGAGAACGATTGGCAGCAAAAGACCGGGGCACCGCTGCGCTATGTGGTGGGCTCCACTTGGGCAGCGGGCAATGTGGCCTTTTTCGGGAAGTCGACACCGGATGTGCTGATCAATGGCGATTACGGCGTGTCACCCTGGGTGAGTCCTGAACGGCTGCAGGCCTGCGGCTATGTGTTGCTGTGGGCGCCTGAAAAACCAGGGCGCGAGCCCGGCCCGTGGATGCATGACATGAATCCCGGCCTGCCCGAAGCACAGACCGAGCTCAGCCTTCCTTCGCAGCCGGCGGTACGCTTGACTGTTCGATGGGTGGTCGTATCGCCCGCTGGTCGGTGCGATGACTGAGCAGGTGCTGCAATGCTTGACCCGTGATCGCGCTGCCAGTACAGTCCGCGATATTTGCGTTGCAGCAGCGCGCGCCTGATCCTCGCATCACGCATTTCTCTCAATGACACCAGAACAAGTGACCAAGCTGGACGCACCGGCGGACGACAATGTGTCCGAGTTCGTCCTGCGTCTACGCGCTGCAGAGCGACCCGCCGATCCGCTGGTCAGCTGCCTTGTGCCTGCTTTCAACGAGGAGGGCAATATCCTGCCCATGCTCGACACCCTGCACACGCTGATGAAGGGCATGCACCTCAGGCATGAATTGATCGTCGTCGATGATGGCAGCCACGATGCCACGGTTGAAAAGGTCATGAGCGTGATTGATCGCTTGCCCGTGACGCTGGTCCAGCTGTCGCGTAACTTTGGCAAGGAAGTCGCGCTGACCGCGGGCATTGCGGAGGCAAGAGGCGATCTCGCGGTGCTGATTGATTGCGATTTTCAGCATCCGCCCGAATTGATTCCCTCATTCATCGATCAATGGCGCCGGGGCTATGACATGGTGTACGCAGTGCGCTCCGACCGCAACGACGAGACCAGGCTCAAGCGCGCATTCACCCGAGTGTTCTATGGCTTGCTGAATCTCGGCGAGCGCAACAAAATCCCGGAGAACACCCAGGACTTTCGCGTGCTGGACCGCTGCCTGCTGGATGCGCTCAACAGCATGCCTGAGCGGAATCGTTTCATGAAGGGTTTGTACAACTGGGTCGGTTTCACGCGGCGGGCGATGCGGGTGCGCACCGATCCCCGCCGGCACGGGAGCAGCAGCTTCAATTTCATCAATTTGCTGCGGCTCGCCGCGACGGCACTGACCGCATTTTCGAATGTGCCGCTGCGGCTCTGGACGGTGATCGGCGGCATGGTGTCGCTGGCATCCATCGCGTACGCGCTGTACATCGTGATAGAGACACTATTGTTCGGGAATGATACGAGCGGCTGGCCGACGATTGTGGTCGCTATTACTTTCTTGGGCGGCGTGCAGCTGCTGTCCATTGGGATACTCGGCGAGTACATCGGGCGTATTTTCACTGAGGTCAAGCAGCGACCTGCGTATCTGGTGAGTCGTATCACGCGCAGCAGTTCGGTGCCGCCACGCGATGGCGATACCCGATGAACCGGGAGTTGTTCTGGTTCGGTGCGGTCGGCGTCACCGCGATGCTGGTGCATCTGGGCTGCGTGTCGCTGATTCTCGTTCCCCTGGGACTGCATCCGCTGATCGCTAACATCATTGCATTTCTGATTGCCTTTCAGGTCAGTCATGCCGGGCATCAGCGGCTGACCTTCAGCCATCACGACGCGCCCGTTGCGCGCTCGCGAGCCCGTTTTTTTGGCGTGGCATTGACGAGCTTCATCATCAATGAGCTCATGTACTGGGTACTACTGCACTTTACCCCTCTGGATTATCGTGTTGCGCTGGCCATCGTGCTGGTGATGGTTGCGGCGCTGACCTTCGTGATCGCGCGGCATTGGGCGTTTGCCCCCGGGGAGAATGAATGAAAGACAGGCCGCGCAAGCTCGCGCTATGCGCCGATGATTTCGGCCAATCGAAAGAAATCTCCAGCGGCATATTTGATCTGATCGCTTGTCGCAGGGTATCTGCCACCTCGGTGCTGACCGAAGGTCCGGATTGGCCCGAGAGCAGCTGGCGTCTGCGCGAGTTGCAGGCACATGCGGATGTCGGTATCCACCTCAACCTTACCCATCCATTCGAAAACACCAGCGGTAACCGCCCGTTGCTGTACTGGCTGCTGCTGACGCAGCTGGGCATGGTATCGCGCGACTGGGTACTGCAGCGTTTTCTGAAGCAGATTGATTTGTTCGTCAAATATTTCAAGCGCCTGCCGGATTATCTCGATGGGCATCAGCATGTGCATGCGTTTCCTGTCATTCGTGATGCGATGATGGCGGCGATTGACACCCACTGGTCGCCGGGCAGTCGTTTGCCCTGGGTGCGCTGTCCGGACCGGTTGGTCGACTCGGGCGGAACACCGGGCAAGGCACTCGTGCTGCGCGCGGCGTGCCGAGGATTTGCCACCGTTGCACAGCAGAAGGGATTGCGTATCACCGAAAAATTCGGCGGTCTGTACGCGCTCCAGCCCGAAGCAAAATTCGAGCAGCGGATGCGGCGCTGGCTGCATCAGGTACCCAGTGGCACGCTGCTGATGGTGCATCCGGGTCGTCCGGCGGTGAATTTTGACGATCCCATCAGTGATGCGCGGTCGGCCGAGTTCAGCTATCTCGCCGGCACCCGTTTCGCCGAAGATTGCCATAGCGCTGGCGTGCGGCTTGTGCGCTTCGGCGAACTCTAGCGCGCTGGCAATCAGTTCATTGAGCCATCGCCAGCCGGCTCTCGCGTTCCCGCCGTATCGCTTCGGCCGCGCGTGCTTCGTCGATACCTATCGCTCGCAACACAAAGTGGGACAACTGCAAGCCGGCTTCCAGTGCCTCCGGCATCACCGTGCTTGCGCCAGCCTCGCTGAGCGCGTGCGCATGGTACTCGTCGTGGGCGCGAGCCAGTAGCGGCACGTCGCTGAACTCGCGTCGTATTGCGCTGGCGGCATGCAGAGCCGCCTCCGGATGATCCATGGTCAGCACGATGGCGGCTGCGCTGCTGGCATGCACGCGGTGCAGCAGCTCGGGCCGACTGACATCACCAAAATAGACCGGCTCACCTAGCGGGTGCCGCTTGGTCGATCGCATCAGGTCGATATCGATCGCCACATAGCGCACGTGCTGCGCTGAGAGCACTTCCGCGATCAGTTGCCCCATGCGACCGAAGCCGACGATGATCACATGATCTTTCATGACGGCGACCCTTGCTTTTGACAGCGGTGCGCCGTCATGATGCTTGCACTGCCATGCATGACCGAGCCCATGCCCAAGGCGCGCCGCTAGCGGCGTGGCGAACATCGATAGTGCGACCACCAGCAGCACGAACTGCGCGAGTTCCTGAGGAAACAGACCGCGCGCAGCGGCATCGGCCGCGATGATGAAGGCGAACTCTCCGGCCTGTCCCATGATGAGACTACCCTCAATCGCGCTGCCCCAGCCCAGACCGCCCAAGCGCAGCAGGGGCGCGAGTACGGTGGCCTTGATCAGCATCAGCCCAAGCACCGACAGCGGCAGCAGAACAGGTGCAGACAGTAGCAATCGCATGTCGGTCTGCATGCCCACCGAAAAAAAGAATAACCCCAGCAGAAGGCTCTTGAAGGGCTCGATCGTCACCTCGACCTCATGCCGGAATTCTGTCTCTGCCAGCATGAGCCCGGCGAGGAAGGCACCGAGAGCCATTGAGAGTCCCGCGTAGGCTGTCAGACCCGCAACCCCCAGCGTGCACAACAGAATCAGCGCGACAAAGGTGGCGGGCTGATGTTCTCTACCCAGCAGCTTGAACAGCGGCCGAATGACACGCCGCCCCAGCAGATAGATCAGCAGGATCGCCAGCACCGATTTGATGAGAGCGCCCGCCAGCAGCGGCAGCCAGCGATCGATATCCCCAGCGGCCAGCATGCCGGTCAGCAGCAGGATAGGCACCACGGCAAGATCTTGAAACATCAGGATGGAAAGGTTCGCCTGACCGACCTCAGTATCCAGCGTATGGTGCTCCGTCATCCACTGCATCACCACCGCGGTGGACGACAACGAGAGTGCCAGACCGAGCACGATGACGGCCTCCGCCTCGCCCCCGAACATTGCGGCCATGAATCCGATCGCCAGTGCTGAGAGCAGCACCTGTGCCGTACCTGCGCCAAATACCCAGCGCCGCAACTCACACAATCGCTCCGCCGATAACTCAAGACCAATGCTGAACATCAGGAACAGCACGCCCAGCTTGCCGAGCGCGGCCACTTGTTCGACGCCCAGAAAGGTAAAATTTTGCAGCCAAGGTAGCTGGCCCACCCAGAGCCACAATCCGAACGGACCCAGCAGCACACCGGCTGCCAGAAAGCCTAGCATCTGGTTGACACGGTAGCGCTGCAGCAGAGGAATCAGCACGCCAGAGAGCGCGAGGAAGATCAGCGCTTCGCGCAAATAAGGCAAGCCGTCGTGATGTTCAGGCATGATGAGTAAAGGCAGACAAAATCCATTCTAGTTCGTGTCTGCCGGCCGCGATATGCGCAACCGTATAATCATTTCGCGATTAATAATGAGAAACCGAACATGCAACTACTGACGCGACTCTTGCTGAGACTCGGCGGTGTCGGCCTGCTGATGCTGGCGCTGGCATTCGTGCTGACTCTGTTCACTGCCCGCCAGGACATCGCTGACGAGATACAGGGCAGTCAGCGTATCGGCCAATTGCTGGCGGCACTGTCGGCGTTGCAGGACGATATACCGCTGGATCAGCATGCGCAACGTATCGATGCGCTCAATCGCAACGATACGCTCAGGCATTTTCATGTCGCGCTGCTCGATCGCCAAGGGCAGCGGCTGACGGCCAGCCCGCAACCCGTACCGGCGAGCGAACTGCCGTGGCTGAATCGCTTCGTCCTCAGCGAGCTCAATGTACCGGTGTATGCCTTAGCGCTGCGGCGTCCCGATGGTGACATCGTGACCGTGCGGCTGGAGCCGAATCCCCAGCCAGAGAGCACTGAGGCGATCGGCAGTGCGCTGGTGCAGCTGGTGCTGTTCACGGCGTTGGTGGCGGTACTGATTGCGGCGTTGGCGTTTAGCCTGCGCCGCTCGCTGCTTCCGCTCAACGATATTCTGGCTGGCATTGCCCGTATTGAAGCGGGTGATTACGGTGCACGCATCGCGAATTGTGCGACACGCGAGCTCAACCAGATCGCGCAGGCGCTGAATCATCTCGCCGCCGCACTGACCGAGCAGATTGCCAAGCAGCGAGAATTGCTCCATCGTCTGCAGGATGTGCAGGAAAACGAACGCCGCAAGCTTGCGCACGAGTTGCATGATGAATTCGGTCAGCGGCTGACTGCGATGCAGGTTGATGCCTCGTACTTGCTGAAACAGACGGCCACGGAGCCTGTACTGGCCTCTTGCGCGCAGGCGATGTTTGACAATAGCAGCAGCATTTTGTCGCAATTGCGCAGCTTGCTGGCGCAACTGCGGCCCTATGGTTTGCAGGGCGATGAGGAGCACGGCATCGCGCTTGAAGAAGCCTTGCGCGAACTGGTACGGCAGCGTCAGTCTCGGGGTGAGAACGCGCTCGAGTGTCATCTGCACACCGCCCTGGAGGGGGAAACCTTGCCGCCGCGGTTGGCGGTCGCGGTATACCGCATCGCGCAGGAGGCACTGACCAATGTGATGCGACACAGTAGCGCCACCCGGGTCTGGATGTCGCTGGAGTTCGAGCGAGAGCGGGGTCAGCTGAACCTGGTCGTGACAGACAATGGCAAGGGCATGCCCGAGAATGTTTCGCCGGGGCTCGGTATGGCGGGCATCCGAGAGCGGGTACTGGCGAATCAGGGCGAACTGGTGCTGTCGAGTGCAAAACCGTCCGGACTGACGCTCAAGGCAAGCTTTCCGCTTTGTTAAAATGCGGGGTGGCTGGCTTCGGTAGACTGACTGGCCTCGTTCACCAGGCGTATTTTTTCTGACGGAGCCAAACCCATGTCCCTGCCGCTGACGCTGGAATTCGACCAGACACTGGCGATCATCACCTTCACCAATCCCGCGCGCGGCAATGCGCTCGATCTCGCCATGGCGCAGGCCTTTGCAGGCGCCATTGAGCAGGTGGCTGAGAACCCGCAAGTACGCGCACTGCTGATTACGGCGCAGGGGAAGCAGTTCTGTGTCGGCGGCGATGTCAACAGCATGGCCGATGCATCGCGTCCGTTGACGGATACCTTGCGCGAATTGCTCGAACCTGTACATGCGGCGATCGCGGTGCTGAAATCATTCAGTTTTCCAGTAGTCTGTGCGCTCAATGGCGCCGTCGGCGGCGGTGGCATCGGCCTTGCCTTGTGCGGCGATCTGGTGCTGGCAGCAGCTTCGATGAAGCTGCGCGGCGGCTACTCGGCAATTGGCCTCACGCCCGATGTCGGTGGTTCCTGGTTTGTCACGCGCCGTGCAGGTGCGGCGCGCGCGAAAGAGATCTATCTCACCAATCGTCCGTTCAACGCAGAGGAATGCCTGCGCATTGGCTTGGTCGATGCCGTGCATCCGGATGACGAGTTGCATGCAGCTGCGCTGAAGCTCGCCCATCAGCTGGCGAAGGGTCCGGCTGCTGCGCAGGCACGCATCAAGTCGTTGATCGATCATGCGAACCATCGCACGCTGGAGCAACAGCTCGAGGCCGAGCGCGATGCCATGTATGCATCTGGCGAGAGTGCCGACGGCAAGGAAGGCGTACGCGCATTCATCGAGAAACGCGCGCCGAAGTTTGGATAAATTCTCTGCGCAGAGCAACCCGCATTAACGATAACAAGAGGAGCAACATGAAAGCCGTGGTATGCAAGGCCTGGGGCCTGCCCGAGACGCTGGTCGTCGAAGAGCTTCCTGAAGTCTCGCCCAAAGCTGGCGAGGTGATGATCGATATTTTTGCCGCCGGCGTGAACTTCCCGGATGTGCTGATCATCCAGAACAAATACCAGTTCAAGCCGGAGCTGCCTTTCACCCCTGGCAATGAGCTGGCGGGCGTGGTGCGCGCGACAGGCGAGGGCGTGTCGAAATACAAAGTAGGCGACCGAGTGTTTGCGTTTGTCCCGCACGGTGCCTTTGCGCAGCAGATTGCGGTGACTGAATCCGCGGTATTCCCCATGACGGAGTCGATGGATTTTGATTCTGCTGCCGCATTGACCTTGACGTACGGTACGTCTTATCACGCGGTGGTTGATCGTGCAGCGCTCAAAGCCGGCGAGACCATGCTGGTGCTGGGCGCCGCCGGCGGAGTGGGTATTGCCGCGATCGAAATTGGCAAAGCGCTGGGCGCGCGCGTGATCGCTGCGGCCTCGACCGATGACAAGCTGGCAGTGTGCAAGCAGCACGGCGCGGACCTACTGATCAATTACAGCAATGACGACCTGCGAGAAGCTATCAAGAATGCCACCAATGGCAAGGGCCCGGATGTGGTGTACGACCCGGTGGGCGGCAACTACACTGAGCCGGCATTTCGTTCCATCGCCTGGCGCGGCCGTTATCTGGTGATCGGTTTTGCGAACGGCGACATTCCCAAGTTGCCGCTGAACCTGCCGCTGTTGAAAGGCGCATCCGTGGTGGGTGTGTTCTGGGGCGATTTCGCACGCCGCGAACCGGAAGCGCATAACAAGGCGATGCATCAACTGCTCGAGTGGCACAGCGCGGGCAAGATCCGTCCGCACGTATCCGCAACCTACGCACTGGCAGAGACGTCTCAGGCACTGATCGACATGGCATCGCGCAAGGTGACCGGCAAGATCGTCATCCAGCCGCGCCGCTGAGATCAGGACAGACAAGGACTGGAGACAATCGTGGCCAAAGTCTATTCGCTCGAGGGCCTGACACCGGTCATTGATCCGACCGCCTTTGTGCATCCAACGGCGGTGTTGATCGGCGATGTGATCATTGGTCCGCGATGCTACGTTGGCCCACTGGCTTGTTTGCGCGGCGACTTCGGGCGCCTGATCATGGAAGAGGGCGCGAACCTGCAAGACACGTGTGTTGTGCACGGCTTTCCGGGCAGCGATACCGTGATTGAAGTCGATGGGCATATTGGACATGGCGCCGTGATCCACGGCGCGCGCATTGGTCGCAACGCGCTGGTGGGTATGAATGCGGTAGTGATGGATGGGGCGGTGATCGGCGAATCTTCGATCGTCGCGGCGATGTCATTCGTGAAGACCGGCATGCAGGTGCCGCCCAAAAGCCTGGTGATGGGCATGCCCGCCAAAGTCGCGCGCACTTTGTCGGACGAAGAGATTGAGTGGAAGCGTCGCGGCACGGTGGAGTATCAGCAACTGGCCGTGCGCTGCATGCGGGACCTGAAGGAAACAGCGCCATTAACCGCTGTCGAACCTGACCGGGCTCGGCTGCGACTCGATAACCCGGAAGACATGATCAAGCCGGGTACCTCGCGTGGTTGATGGCCTGACATATACGCAGTAAATCTGGAGCACCGTCGGAGATTCTATGGCTTATCAGACGCTCGAGATCGAGCATCACGCGCAACTGGCCACCGTCTGGCTGAACCGTCCCGATGTACGTAATGCGTTCAACGAGGTCTCCATTGCCGAGATAACGCATGCTTTTCGTCACCTGGATCAGGATCGTCACACCAGGGTCATCGTGCTTGCCGCACGAGGCAAAGCCTTCTGTGCGGGTGCCGACCTGAACTGGATGAAAAAAATGGCGGGCCACACCGATGAGGAAAACCTCGCCGATGCCAGTGCGTTGGCCGAGATGCTGAAAGTCATTTATCGGTGCAGCAAACCGGTGATTGCTCGCGTACAGGGCGACTGCTATGCCGGTGGCATTGGCCTGGTGGCGGCCTGCGATATGGTCGTAGCGACCGACAACGCAGGCTTTTGCCTGTCTGAGACGCGGCTAGGTCTGATTCCTGCAACGATCTCGCCGTATGTGATCCGTGCAATCGGCGAGCGCACCGCGCGCCGTTACTTTCTCACCGCAGAACGATTTGACGCCGCCGAAGCCAAACGAATCGGTCTCGTTCATGAAGTCGTCGATGACGCATCGCTGGACAAAGAAACCACCAGGCTCGCCGATGCTTTGCTAGCCTGCAGCCCGCATGCGCTGGATGAGGCGAAGCGACTGATACATGATGTCTCTTGCGAACCCATTGATGATGAGCTGATCGCCGACACGGTGCGGCGTATTGCCGAGATCCGAAGTTCCGAGCAGGGACGCGAGGGTGTTCAAGCTTTTTTGAACAAGCGCAAGCCATTCTGGCTGACGGGATCGCATGAGTAGTGATGTCGCGCTGTTGAACGCATTGCGTGTGCGGCTGGATGCGCTGTCGCAGCAGCACCTGATTCGCCAGCGCCGCACGGTCGAATCGGCCTGCGGTCCGCAATTGACGGTCAGCGGACACACGGTATCCGCTTTTTGCAGCAACGATTATCTTGGCCTCGCCGGTGATGCTCGCATCGCCGAGGCGCTGGCCGAAGGCGCATCACGCTATGGCGCTGGCAGCGGCGCATCGCATCTGATCAGCGGCCACTCCAAGGCCCACGCCGCGCTGGAAGAGATGCTCGCCCATATCATGTCACCGCACCTGGTGCAGTGTCGCGCGCTGTACCTGTCTAGCGGCTACATTGCCAATCTCGCAGTGATCACGGCACTGGCAGACAAGCAATCCGAGATTTTTTCAGAAGCGCTGAATCATGCGTCACTGATCGATGGCGCGCGGCTGTCGCGTGCAAAGATCAGCGTATATCCGCACTGCGACCTGGATGCACTGGAAAAACTGCTGCTCGCCAGCACCGCGCACAGTAAGATCGTAGTCACCGACAGCGTGTTCAGCATGGATGGCGATATCGCGCCGCTACCCGGCTTGCTGGCCTTGTGCGAGCGATACGGTGCATGGCTGATCGTTGATGATGCCCACGGTTTTGGTGTGCTTGGCGAGCAGGGACGCGGCGCGCTCGACCATTTTGCGCTTCAATCGCCGCAGATCGTGCTGATCGGTACCTTGAGCAAGGCGGCCGGTATTGCCGGCGCTTTTGTCGCCGCGCACGAGACCGTCATTGAATGGCTCGTGCAGCGCGCGCGTCCGTACATTTACTCCACCGCATCGCCCCCCGCGCTGGCGCATGCGTTGCTGGCCAGTCTGGAGATCATTGCCGGCGACGAGGGCAGGCAGCGGCGTCAGATGCTGGCCGAGCGCATCGCGCAGTGGCGACAAGACTTGAAGCTGTCGCGCTGGCAGCCGCGGCGCTCATCGACCGCGATACAGCCTGTGATTATCGGGGACAATGAAGCCACCATGGTCGCCGGACGGGCCTTGCGCGAGCGCGGTTACTGGGTCGGCTCGGTCAGGCCACCCACGGTGCCGACAGGCACATCGCGACTTCGAGTGACACTGTCCGCGGCTCACACCGAGGTTCAGCTGGATGGGTTGATGGCAGCGATTGCCGATATTGAACGATGAAGGAGGGTGCATGAGTCTACGTTTCGGCTGCTTCGTCACGGGTACTGACACCGGCGTTGGAAAGACCTTGGTATCTGCGGCGCTAGTGCACAAGCTGGCGGCTGCTGGCTTGCGTGCGGCGGGGATGAAACCGCTTGCTGCCGGCGCAGAGCTGCGCGAGGGACAGCTCTGGAATGAGGATGTGGCGATGCTGAGCGCACAATCGAGCGTATCACTGCCGGTGGAGCTGGTCTGTCCGTTGATGTTTCGCGAGGCCGCCGCGCCGCACATCGCGGCCACGCTCGAAGACCGCGACATCGACATCTCTACCGTGATCGGGGCGTATCGTCAGATATCGGCACAGGTCGATGCGCTGGTGGTCGAGGGCGTCGGCGGTTTCAGGGTGCCGCTGGACGACGATCTCGATACCGCCGACCTGGCCGTCGAGATGCAGCTTGGTGTTATCCTCGTGGTCGGCTTGCGCTTGGGCTGCCTGAATCATGCGCTACTGACCGCAGAAGCGATTGCCTCGCGCGGACTGACACTGACCGGGTGGGTGGCGAATCAGATCGATCCTGCCATGCCGCATCAGGCAGCCAACCTCGATGCATTGTCTCAGCGCCTGCCTGCGCCACTCCTGGGTGTGGTGCGATGGATGCCCGTGGCGTCTGCAGCCGAGGCGGCGGCCAGCATCGATGCGTCGCGCCTGCCGGGTTGGCCGGCACCGCGCTGATGTCGTCCCCATTGGTTTGCTTGATATCGCCAGAATTTATTGAACTCAGTTACCGGGAACACCGAATGTCCTCCACTCTCGCCCAACCCATTACCCTGCATTCCGCGCGCAAGAAAGTCACCGAGCTCGCGGCCGCGCGCGACGTGTGGCCCATCGCTGATGTGCTTGCGCTGTTCGAGCTGCCTTTCAATGATCTGCTCTGGCGGGCGCAGCAAGTGCATCGCGAGCATTTCAATGCAAATGAAGTCGAGCTGGCGACGCTGCTGTCGATCAAGACCGGTGGCTGCCCGGAAGACTGCGGCTACTGCCCGCAATCGGCACACTACGATACCGGTGTCGACGCACAAAAAATGATGGCCGTCGAAGAAGTCGTCGAAGCTGCCCGAGCGGCGAAAGACAGCGGCGCGACCCGCTTCTGCATGGGTGCTGCATGGCGCTCGCCCAAAGACCGCGATCTGGATGCGGTGGAAGATATGGTGAGAGCGGTCAAGGCGCTGGGACTGGAAACCTGCGCAACACTGGGTATGTTGAAAGAACAGCAGGCACAGCGCCTTGCCGATGCCGGTCTTGATTATTACAACCATAATCTCGACAGCGCGCCCGAGTTTTACGGCGACATCATCAGTACTCGCGACTATCAGGATCGCCTCGATACCCTGGGTCATGTGCGAGAGGCCGGGCTAAAGGTCTGCTGCGGCGGCATCGTCGGCATGGGCGAGACACGCGAACACCGCGCGGGATTGATCTCGCAGCTCGCGAACCTGAATCCTTATCCGGAGTCAGTGCCCATCAATCATCTCGTCGCCGTTGAGGGCACACCACTGGCCGATCAGCAAAAGCTCGATCCACTCGAATTCGTGCGAACGATTGCAGTGGCCCGCATCACGATGCCGAAGGCGAGAGTACGCCTCTCCGCCGGTCGCCGCGAGCTGGGTGATGGTATTCAGGCCTTGTGCTATCTGGCGGGAGCGAACTCGATTTTTTATGGCGATAAGCTGCTGGTGACGGGTAATCCGGAAGTCGAGCAGGACAAAGCGCTTCTGGAGCGATTGGGGATAAAAGGCAAGCAAGGTGAGTGAGAAGCTATGAAAACCAAGCTGATCACTCGTTGCAAATTTGAATTTATGTTTCAGTAAGCAATGACAGGGGTGTTTTAGATACTTAGGGTCTGCTTGAAAATCTACTGTGCGGCCTGATTTCGGCCCTGCGATGCTCGACGTACCTCACGTGCGACTGCGCTTCTCGGCCCGAACTC
>JACCDL010532441.1_pt1 | contig 30118 bp, 26 predicted proteins | sample 7441931 | NCBI WGS metagenome assembly JACCDL01 (sample SAMN15323437, study PRJNA562643) | freshwater metagenome | isolation source: river surface water | place: USA:Blue River Watershed | collected 2017-08-16 | reverse complement strand
GCGCATGCATAGCCAGGCTGCCAAGTCACATGCAAAGCTCAATGCGCATCAATCCGGATTGGGGATGAGCTTGGATGTGTTGGCTTGTATGTCCACCTCAAGCGTCCTGAAGTAGAAGTCATCGGTGTCCATGAAGATGTTGGCAATCGGGCCAAAGATCACCTGAAACAAGGTCTTCCACCAAGGCAAGTCACCCTTGAAGCCGTACTGGGCAAGAAACTTACCTTGATCACCCTTTTCATATTCCCACTTCCACTGACCATTGCGCAGCTTGCTCAAGCGTTTGTCTGAAGCAAAGAAGGCTTGTGTCTCTTGCTCGAATTGAGGCGAGCTTGCTGTGACGACCTGAGCGATCTTGGCCTGGTTCTGTTCAGAGACCCCGCCGCAACCGGTCAACAATGAAAATAAAACCGCCAGCAAGGACAGTTTCAGGAAGTGGCCCAGAGGGCGGACATGCGAAGGTGTCATTTGGTTTCTCGAAGAAAGTTGGCTGACAAATATTATCAAAATAAATAATATTTGACTGCGCCTTAACCATTGCTTCAAAGGGAAATGACGGGGCGACCAGTTAGCGCGTTCAGCGCACCGCCGCGAGGCACTGATTTTTCATGTCCTGCGAGCGAATGCTGTAGCAGTAACTCCGGTTGCGGTCGCGTTGTGCCAGGCACATGTTTTTGCTGTCGTCATCTCGTACGGAATAGCAGTAGCTCTTGTTGTTGTCGAGTTCAGCCAGGCACATGTTCTTGGCGTCTTGCTCTCGGATGCTGTAGCAATAACTTTTGTTGTTGTCTTGTTGGGCGAGGCAGAAATTCTTCGCATCTTCGCCCTGGATGCTGTAGCACTGTGATTTATCTGATCGGGCTGTGGCCAGACAATAGTTCTTGCGGTCCTGGTTTTGGATCGAGTAGCAGTGCGATGCATCAGCCCTGGCCAACAGGGGTAATAAGGACAAGAGGAATACAACGAGGCCAATGCATTTCATGATTTGATTATGGCATCGCGAGGTTGACGCCCACCAGATTGACAAATGTCTGTAGCCCCCTAGCATGACCCCAAAAGGAGCGTCCCTTGAAGCTGTTTTCCTGGCTGTTCATGCTTGGGTTCCCACTGCTGGTCCAGGCCCAAGTCACCACCGAGATCAAGTACATCGACCCGGTCACGTCTGAAGACATCAAGCTGGAGGCCTTCATTTATGAGCCTCGTCAGCCCAATGGCAAGGTCATTGTGTTCAACCATGGCTCAACGGGCGGCAAGGCCAACGTGATTGCCGAATCCATCAAGTTTTTGGGCATTGGCAGGCTGGCGGCCAATCATGGCTATGTCATGGTCACCTTCATGCGCAAGGGGCGAGGCAAATCGGGTGGCGTATTTGTGGAGGAATCAGGCAAATGCGATCGCGCGAGTTTGACCAAGGAGGTGGCCGATGCCATGCCGCAGATCGAACAGGTCATCCAATGGGTCAAAGGCAAATACCCTGTGGGCAAGGTCATTCTGATGGGACATTCGCGCGGCGGCTTCCTCTCTTCCCATTACGCATCCAAGCATCCCGATCAGGTCTTGGGTGCCGTGAGTCTGGCCGGGGTGTGGAGTGCCTTTTGCGAAAACAGGAATGGCGGCTTTTCGCATGACATGTTTCAAGAGTCCTCGGCCAAATTCAAACAACAGTATTGGGCCTACTTCGAGAATGACTCCTACTTTGCCAAAGACCGGTTCAATGACGAGAACTATGTCTGGTTTGCAGAAACAGCCCAGAAAAACGGTGTGACGTTCAAAAAATACCCTCAACTCGATCGCAAGGATGGCCACGAAACGGGCACCTGGCGACCCGATGTGTGGGCCAATGACATCTTCCCTTGGCTGGATTCGCTCAAGTGATGCAGGCCCTGTGCCTTGCATGATCCCTCTTCATTCATCGTTCATTCAGTCTAGGAGTCCCAATGAACAAATTCATCGCCAGCACCTTCAGTGAATTGTTGTCCTTGCTGCACGTCGTGGTCATCGGCGGCTTGGTCTTTGCCCTGATTGCCTATCACCAGAACAAGCAGTCGCTGGTGTCCTTCCTCGGTCCGGAGGCATTGGAGCCGGTTTACGTCTACATCGTGGCCTTGGTTGTGTTTGTGGTTTATGTCCTGATCGTCGGTGCCCTCTCCACCCTGGTGTCCATGAATGAATACCTCAAAGACATCAGCGAAAAAATTGACCGCCTTGATGTCAATGCCTGAGTTCCCATGACTGCCCAGCAAGTCGATTTCATCAAAGGCAGCTCACGCATGTTCGGGATCATTGGGGATCCCATTGCACAGGTGCGTTCGCCAGAGATGATCACCTGGGAGTTACAAAAGCGCGGCGTGGATGCGATCTTGGTGCCCATGCATGTGCCACAGGCGGAGTTTGATGCCGTCATGCCAGCGCTCATGCAACTGGCCAATTTCCACGGTTTCATTTTGACCATCCCCTTCAAGCAGCGCGGTATGCGCTGGGTCGATCGACTGAGCCTGCAGGCTCAAATGCTGGGGGGGCTCAATCAAATGGTCAGGCGCTCGGATGGGGGCTGGAGTGGCGACATCCTAGACGGCATGGGCTGTGTGGCGGCCTTCCAGTCCAGAGGTCTGCCGATTCAAGGTCAACGCCTGATGATCATGGGCCTTGGGGGAGCGGGTGGTGCAATTGCCTGCGCGATGGCAGCCCAGCGACCAGCCCTCATGAGGATCCATGACGTGAATCCCCAGCGCTGCAATCACATCTGTTCTTGCATTGCCCGCATCAGCCCCGACACTGAGGTGGTGATCGGCGAGCCCGTGGTGAGCGACATGGATGTGCTGATCAACGCCACACCTGTGGGCATGCTGTCTGATGCGCGATTGCCCTTGGCGGTGAGCTCTCTGCCTGGCCATCTGGTGGTGTTCGACGCCATCGTGATGCCAGAGCAAACCCCACTGCTGGAGCTGGCTGTGCAGTGCGGATGCACCGTGGTGCGTGGCAGGGAAATGATGTTGGGCCAGATCCCCAAACTGGCTGATGGCTTTCTCAACCCTGATGGCGTCGCTTGATGGCCATCAGCGCAGGTATCACCCAAACCAGCAAAGTCACAACACCCAGGCCGGCAGCGATGGGGCGCTCGAAAAAGCCGCTCAGCGCTCCTCCTGACTTGATCATGGAGGTGACAAAGTTCTCTTCCAGCATGGTCCCCAGTACCACGCCCAAAATGGCGGGCGCCACTGGGAACCCGTTTTCTTCCAGTACGTAGGCCACAAGGCCACAGGCCAGCATGATGCCGATGTCAAAAACCGAATTGTTGATGGCGAACGTGCCGACCAGGCAGAACATCAGGATGGTGGGCATGAGCACTTCGCGCGGGACCTTGAGGATTTGCTTGACGACTTTGATGCACATGAGGCCCAGCGGGATCATGATGATGTTGGCAATGATGAACAACAAAAACACGGCATAAATGTTCTCGGGTTGCGTGGTGAACAGCGTGGGTCCGGGATTCATGTTCTTCATGTAAAGCACGCCAATCACAATGGCAGTGATGGAGTCCCCGGGGATGCCAAAAACCAGGGCGGGGATCCAGGCACCGGCCAAGGCACTGTTGTTGGCTGCCCCTGACTCCACAATGCCTTCAATGTGGCCTGTGCCAAATTTCTCGGGTGTTTTGGAGAATTTCTTGCTCACGGCGTAGGACATCCAAGCGGCGATGTCGGCACCCGCACCTGGCAAGGCGCCCACCAGAGTGCCCAAGGCACTGCCACGAACGATTTGCTTGGGGTATTGCTTGGTCAACTCCCACTGACCTTTGAGCACAGAACCGACTTTCTCCACGACCAACTCTGCCTCTGGACTGGTGTTGACCAAATACCGGATCACTTCCGAGATGGCAAACATGCCAATCATCATGGGGATCATGCCGATGCCGCCGGTCATCTCGGCGTTGCCGAAAGTGAATCTGGGGAAACCGGCTGGATTGCCCAAACCCACGCAGGCCACCAGCAAGCCCAGCATCAGTGTGACCACCCCTTTGAGCGGACTTTGCGAGGTGATCACGATGGCACAGGTCAAGCCCAGCAGCACCAGCCAGAAATACTCGAACGAACTGAAGCGCAACGCGAACTCGGCCAAGGCAGGAGAAGCAAAGATCAGCACCAGCGTGCCAAACAGTCCACCGATGGCCGAAAACACCAAGCCCGCGCCCAGCGCCATTTCCGCTTGACCTTTGCGGGTCAGCGCAAAGGCCTCATCGGTATAGGCCGCCGAAGCGGGCGTACCTGGGATGCGCAACAAGCAGCCAGGGATATCCCCCGAAAAAATCGCCATGGCGGTGGCCGTGACGATGGCGGCGATGGCAGGGATGGGGGGCATGAAAAAAGTCACGGGCACGAGCAAAGCTGTGGCCATGGTTGCAGTCAGTCCTGGCACCGCTCCCACAAATAACCCATAGATAGAGGCCAGCATCATCACAAAGATGACGTAAGGGTCGAACACCATGCCTGCTGCTTGCGCGAATGCACTCATCATTTGAATAAGTCTCCCAAACAGTTACCAGGCGATGGGCATGAGCCAGCCCCAGGGCAGGGGAACGCGCAGCAGTTTGTAAAACAACACATGAATCACCAGGCTCAGGATCACCGCCAGGACCACCGACTTGATGACAGGCATTCGCAGGTTGATCATCAGCAAAGCCAAGGTCAGCGAGGAGAGGGGCAAAAAGCCGACCTCTTCCGACCAGACGATGTAGCCCACGATGGCTGCAACCAGGATCACTACGTTGAGCACATGGCGAGGGCTCTTCATCCAGTCACCGCCCTCAAACCAGGGCGATACCTGTCGCAGCCGCAAGCCGCGCAAGATCAATAAGACCCCGCACAGACACAGCACACAGGCAATGAGGCCAGGGAACAAATCAGGGCCAAACTTTTGGCCAGGGATGGCGGGGTAGCCCTGAACGGTCGCCAGGACCCACCCCCCCAATACCAAAAGCAAGAGCCCAAAAAGGGCATCATTGATTTTCATGCGGTCACTTCACCAGACCCACTGCTTTCATGGTGGCGCCAAGTTCTGCATTGGACTTGGCCATGAAGGTTGCGAATTCCTGGGGCGGTGCATAAATCACCCCAAAGCCACGGCTGCTCATGAACTCGTTGTATTCCTTGCTCTCGACGATTTTTTTCAGCGCCGTCGCCAGCTTGTCCTGAATCGGTGCAGGCAAGCCCTTGGGTGCCACGATGCCTCGCCAAGCGGCCATGGTCCAGTCGCTGCCAATGGCTGACTTCAAGGTGGGTACATTGGGGTAGAGAGCCGAGGGCTTGCTGTTCATGATGGCAATGCTCCTCACCTTGCCGGCGTCAATCAGCGAGCGGGCTTCAGGCAATGAAACAGGGGCTACATCCACGCCGCCGGCCACCAGATCTTGCAAGCCAGGTGCAGCGCCGTTGCTGGGCACCCAGGGCAGTGCTGTGGGGTCGATTTTTTGATCACGCAGCAAGCCTGCAATGGCCAAGTGCCAAATGCCACCTTGGCCCGTTCCCGAGGCTTTGAGCTTGCCCGGATTGGCCTTGATGGCGTCCAGCAAATCCTTGACGGTTTTGTAATTGGAGTCAGCCCTGACCTGAACCCCGGCAGGATCGGCATTCATCAAGGCGATGGGGGTGTAGGCCTCATGCGTGAGTTGCGTGAGACCCTGCCAGTGCATCATGCCGATTTCGACGGTGGCCAGACCCAGGGTGTAGCCATCAGGTGCCGCCGAGGCGATGGCCGAATGGCCCACCACGCCATTGCCACCCGTGCGATTGACCACGTTCACAGGTTGACCCAACTCCTTTTCAAGCAGGCTGCCCACGATGCGGGCGGTGGCGTCTGTGCCGCCCCCAGCGCCCCAGGGCACGATGATGGTGATGGGGCGAGTCGGATAGTTTTGGGCCTGTGCGGGGGCAAGTGCGCCCAGTCCCAGGCAAGCGCCCAGCAGACTGGCCACCAGGGTGCGGCGGGTGAAACGGGTCATGGTTGGCTCCTTGTTGAAAAAACTGATTCAATCAATATAGAGGTCCGGCGGCCAATTGGATCTAGGGTTAACCAACAGCAAATGTCTGGTGCATTCGCTCAGGTGACAGCTTGTGGCCTGGCCAATCCGCCACCAATTGCTACGACAATGCATCGCATGTCTACACCGCAACCCATCCGTGTGCACAAGTCCCGCCATCGTCTCAAGGGGCGACAGCCCAGCGATGCCGCGCGTGCCGAGCTGGCCTCACTTTTCAAAGGCCTGAGCCCCCAGCGTGACCAACTCATCGAATATCTGCACCGCATCCAGGATGCCAAAGGGGGCTTGAGCGACGCGCACCTTGTGGCCCTGGCCGATTGGATGAAGCTCTCGGTGGTGGAGGTCTATGAGGTCGCCACTTTCTATCACCACTTTCAGGTGCTTCGCGACGGCGAGCAGCCCGCCAAGCTCACCGTGCGCGTGTGCACGGGCTTGAGTTGTGCCCTGGCCGGGGCTGAAGCTTTGCTGGCCGAGGTGCAACGCCTCCATCGCAACCCCGAGGTGCGTGTCATTCAAGCGCCGTGCGTTGGGCGCTGCGAGCAAGCGCCAGTGGCCGTGGTGCATCAACAGCCCGTGGTGGCGGCCACAGCCGAACAGGTGATGCGGGCGGTGGCTGCCGATCAGCGCTGGCCACAGTTGGGGGGGAACCAGGCCCAGTTCGATCCTGTTGCCAAGGTCTTGGGTGAGGTGGTGAGCCCTCAAGAGCGGCTGCACACGGTCATCGATGCGGTGGGGCTTGAAGCCTACGAATCACAGGGCGGGTATCAATTGCTCAAGGCCTTGCACTCAGGCCAACGCCTTGCAGAGTCGGTTGTCTCGGCCATGGAAGATGCCGGTCTTCGCGGCTTGGGGGGGGCTGGCTTTCCGGCCGGACGCAAATGGCGCATCGTCGCGGCCAAGCCCGCGCCCAAGTTGCTCGCGGTCAACCTTGACGAGGGGGAGCCGGGCACCTTCAAGGACCGCACTTACCTCGAGCGTGATCCACACCGCTTCCTCGAAGGCATGCTGGTGGCGGCATGGGTGGTGGGCATCTCGTCCATCTACATTTACTTGCGCGACGAATACCACGCTTGCCGCTTGCTGCTCGAGCGCGAGCTCTCAGCCTTGCGTGCCCGCGCTGCATTCACGCTGCCTCACATCGAGTTGCGCCGTGGGGCAGGGGCTTACATTTGTGGCGAAGAGTCGGCCATGATCGAAAGCCTGGAGGGCAAACGCGGCGAACCCCGCATGCGTCCGCCCTACATTGCCGATGTGGGGCTGTTTGGACGTCCCACACTGGCGCACAACTTTGAAACGCTCTATTGGGTGCGTGACATCGTCGAGCGTGGCGCGCCTTGGTTCAAAAGCTTTGGCCGCCACGGTCGCAGCGGCTTGCGCTCGTTCAGCCTCAGTGGGCGGGTTTGCCGACCGGGCGTCAAGCTGGCACCCGCAGGCATCACGATCCGCGAACTCATTGAGGAATATGGCGGCGGCATGCTGCCCGGTCACCAGTTCTATGCCTATTTGCCCGGTGGTGCGTCTGGCGGCATCCTGCCCGCGCACCTGGGGGACGTCCCCCTGGACTTTGACACCTTGCAAGCCCATGGTTGCTTCATTGGCTCTGCGGCGGTGATCGTGCTCAGTGACCAGGACCGTGCAAGTGCCGCCGCCCTCAACACCTTGCGCTTTTTTGAACATGAAAGCTGCGGCCAATGCACGCCGTGCCGAGTGGGGACAGCCAAAGCCGTGTCCCTGATGCAGTCGCCCTCCTGGGATTGGGCCACGCTGGATGATGTGTGCACCGTCATGGCTGACGCATCGATTTGCGGTCTGGGTCAGGCCGCTCCCAACCCCATCCGGTCCATCCGCGAGCATTTCAAACACGAAGTGAGCTGACATGAACGCTGCCTTGCCCACCATCCGTTTCGAGCTCAATGGCCAAGCTGTTCAAGCCCATGCGGGCGAGACCTTGCTGGAGGTGGCCGATCGCCTGGGCCACGAAGTGCCCCGCCTGTGCCACAAGCCAGGCTATCGCCCCGACGGCAATTGCCGCGCCTGTGTGGTGGAAGTGCAGGGCGAGCGCACGCTCGCGCCAAGTTGCTGCCGCCAACCCACCGAGGGCATGAAGGTCCACACCCACAGTGAGCGTGCATTGGCCAGCCAGCGCATGGTGTTGGAGATGCTCTTGTCTGACATGCCCGATGCCCCACGCAAATGGTCGTCCGCCCAGCCCGAGCAGGGTGGGTATGGCGAGCTCTCCGATTGGGCGCAACGCCTAGGTGTGCAGGTGCGCCCCGCCCTCAAGGCTGTGGCCCGCGAGGCCTGTGCGCCCGATGCCAGCCATGCCGCCATGCTGGTTCAACTCGATGCTTGCATCCAGTGCGACCGCTGCGTGCGAGCCTGCCGTGAAGTTCAGGTCAACGATGTCATCGGTCATGCCCACCGTGGTGCACACAGCCAGATCGTCTTTGACCTGCAAGATCCCATGGGGGAGAGTTCCTGCGTGGCTTGCGGCGAATGCGTTCAGGCCTGCCCCACGGGAGCCTTGTTGCCCAAGACCTTGGTGGGCGATCAAGCGGTGGACCGTGAGGTCGATTCGGTGTGCCCCTTCTGTGGGGTGGGGTGTTTGCTCACCTACCAGGTGCGCGATGAACACATCGTCGGCGTCAAGGGTCGAGATGGCCCTGCCAATCACCAGCGCCTGTGCGTCAAAGGGCGCTTTGGATTTGATTACGCTCACCATCCGCACCGACTCACCCAGCCCCTGATTCGCCGTGACGATGCGCCCAAGGACGTGGCCGAGCTCGAAGCCCTCAGCCGCGATGCCTCGGCATGGCATCGGGTGTTTCGCACCGCCACTTGGGAAGAGGCCCTGGACAAGGCCGCGTCTGGCTTGGCAAACCTCAAGCAACAGCACGGCCCCAAAGCCCTGGCGGGCTTTGGCTCTGCCAAAGGGTCCAACGAGGAGGCCTACCTGTTCCAAAAACTGGTGCGCACGGGCTTTGGCTCCAACAACGTGGACCATTGCACCCGCTTGTGCCATGCCTCCAGCGTCGCGGCCTTGCTCGAAGGCGTGGGCTCGGGCGCGGTGAGCAATCCGGTGCACGATGTGGACCAGGCCGACTTCATCCTGGTGATCGGCTCCAACCCCACTGCCAACCACCCTGTGGCGGCAACCTGGATGAAAAACGCAGCCCAGCGCGGCGCACGCATTGTGCTGGCCGACCCCAGGGTCACCGAGCTGGGGCGGCATGCCTGGCGTGTCTTGCCGTTCAGAGCCGACACCGATGTCGCCATGCTCAGTGCCATGCTGCACGTGATCATCGAAGAGGACTTGGTGGACCGTGACTTCATCGCCAGTCGGGTGGACAACTTTGAGGCGCTGGCTGAGCATGTCAAAGCCTTCAGTCCGCAAGCCATGGCACCTGTGTGTGGCATCGATGCCCAGACCCTGCGCGAAGTGGCACGCGCTTACGCCAGCGCCCACAGCGCCATGATCCTGTGGGGCATGGGCGTGAGCCAGCACATCCACGGCACGGACAACGTGCGCTGCCTCATTGCGCTGGCGGCGATCACCGGGCAAATTGGCCGCCCAGGCACGGGCTTGCATCCGCTTCGGGGGCAAAACAATGTGCAAGGTGCAAGCGATGCGGGGCTCATCCCCATGATGTATCCCAACTACCAGCGCGTGAACGATGCCTCGGCGCGTCAGTGGTTTGAATCGTTTTGGCAAACGCCGCTCGATCCCCAGCCGGGTTACACCGTGGTGGAAATCATGGACAAGGCCTTGGCCTCGGACGATGACCCGCACAAGATCCGGGGTCTGTACATCATGGGGGAGAACCCCGCCATGAGTGACCCCGACCTCAATCACACCCGGCAGGCTTTGGCCAGCCTGACCCACCTGGTGGTCCAAGACATCTTCATGACCGAAACCGCCTGGTTGGCCGATGTCATCCTGCCGGCCTCGGCATGGCCAGAGAAAACCGGCACCGTGAGCAACACCGACCGCATGGTGCAGCTGGGTCGTGCCGCCGTGGCCATGCCCGGCCAGGCCCAATTGGATTTGTGGATCATCCAGCAAATGGCCCAGCGACTGGGTTTGTCGTGGTCCTACAGCGGTCCCTTTGCTGGCGTGGCCATGGTTTATGAGGAGATGCGCCAGGCCATGCATGGCGCCATTGGGGGCATCAGCTGGGCGCGCTTGCAAGCGCACGACAGCATCACCTACCCGTGCCTGAGCGAGGACGATCCTGGGCAGCCCATTGTGTTCACCGACCGGGTGCCCACCTCCAACGGGCGCATTCACCTCGTGTGTGTGGACTTGATCACCGCCAACGAGCAACCCGATGCCGAGTACCCCCATGTTCTGATCACAGGCCGTCAACTGGAGCATTGGCACACTGGCAGCATGACGCGCCGATCTGAGGTCCTCGATGCCCTGGAGCCCGAGGCCACGGCCAGCCTGTGCGCCGCCGACATGCGCGAGCTGGGCATTGCGCCAGGTGACGTGATCACCCTCATCACGCGGCGCGGGCAGGTGAGCCTCCATGCCCGGCTGGACGAGGGCACCCCGCGCGGCGCTGTGTTCGTGCCCTTTGCCTATTACGAGGCGGCGGCCAACAAACTCACCAACCCCGCCCTGGATCCCTTTGGGAAGATCCCGGAATTCAAGTACTGTGCCGTTCGCATCGAGGCGGGCGGAGAAATCTCGGGTGTCGCTGGCTACGGGCGGACTTCGAGCGCTATCATGGCACCATGACCCGATACGATGCCCCTTACGAAATCCACCTGCACGGCGAAGTGCAGGTCCGGGAGGACGTGTCCGCGACCGACGTGGAAGAGTCGCTCAGGCCGCTGTGGAATTACGCGGGGGTGAGGTCCATGCTCGAAGGCGCTTCGAGTCTCCACCAGGAAGAGCCGGGCATCATGTTCGACCCCGAGCGGCGTGTGATCCAGATGTGCTGGACGGTGCAAGGTGACGATGATTTCCGTCAAACCCTGGACGACGTGTGCATGGGTCTCAACGATGTGGCTTCACAGGGCGCAGCCTTGGAGGTGACCTTCTACGACGTCCACTTCGATCAGGACGAAGAAGAGGACGACGACGCTGAGCAGGCCGATGAGGCCCAGTCCCGCGACGACTTCATGATGCTGTTTGTTGGCCCGACGCCCGCCGCCATCATGCAGGTCCAGCGCGACTTGCTGGTCCACGACGTGTTACATCTGATGGAACGCCATTTCGATCCCAACGAACTCGGTGGCGTGGTCGAAGCCATCGATCAACTCTTTGGCGAGCGCTTTGATGCGCTGGTCAACTCGCTGGAGCTGGGCAAGCCCCCGCGTGGCTCTGGGGGCGGATCGGGTGGCCTAGGGCACGGCGGTGGCCGCCGTCCCCGTCATCTGCACTGAGCCGCCAGCCCGTTCAGTGGGCGGCGATGCCAATCCCTTTGAATTCACCTGAGGCAATGCGCTTTTGCCATTCGGCGGGGCCTGTGATGTGTGCACTGGTACCCCCTGCATCCACGGCCACGGTGACGGGCATGTCCACCACGTCGAACTCATAAATCGCTTCCATGCCCAGGTCTTCAAAGGCCAGCACCTTGGCGTGCTTGATGGCCTTGGAGACCAAATAGGCGGCTCCGCCCACTGCCATCAGGTAGGCCGATTGGTGCTTCTTGATGGCAGCAATCGCTTCGGGACCGCGCTCGGCCTTGCCCACCATGGCAATGAGGCCGGTTTGAGACAGCATCATCTCGGTGAACTTGTCCATGCGGGTGCTGGTGGTGGGGCCGGCTGGACCCACCGCTTCGTCACGCACGGGGTCAACCGGACCAACGTAATAAATCACGCGGTTGGTGAAATCCACGGGCAGCTTCTCGCCCTTGGCCAGCATGTCCTGGATGCGCTTGTGCGCGGCATCGCGGCCGGTGAGCAACTTGCCCGTCAGCAACACGGTGTCGCCCGGCTTCCAGCTGGCCACCTCGGCCTTGGTGAGCTGGTTGAGGTTGACCCGGCGGCTCTTTTGCGTATCGGGCTTCCAGTCGACGCTGGGCCACACGTCCAGCGAAGGGGGATCCAGGTAGACGGGGCCTGAGCCATCGAGCACAAAGTGGGCATGGCGGGTGGCCGCGCAGTTGGGGATCATGGCCACGGGCTTGGAGGCCGCATGGGTGGGGTACATCTTGATCTTGACATCGAGCACGGTGGTGAGGCCGCCCAGACCCTGAGCGCCAATGCCCAAGGCATTGACCTTGTCATACAACTCAAGGCGCAACTCTTCCACCTGGCTGAGCTTGGCACCCTGGCTGGCCTTGGTTTGCAGGGCGTACATGTCCAGGTCTTCCATCAGGCTTTCCTTGGCCATGAGCACGGCCTTTTCAGCCGTGCCGCCAATGCCGATGCCCAGCATGCCGGGCGGGCACCAGCCTGCGCCCATGGTGGGCACGGTCTTGAGCACCCAGTCCACCAGCGAGTCGCTGGGGTTGAGCATGACCATCTTGGATTTGTTTTCAGAGCCACCCCCCTTGGCGGCCACGGTGACCTCGACGGTGTCGCCGGGCACGATGTCGTAAAAGATCACGGCGGGGGTGTTGTCCTTGGTGTTTTTGCGGGCGAACTGGGGATCGCTCACCACCGAGGCGCGCAGGGTGTTGTAGGGGTGGTTGTAACCCCGGCGCACGCCTTCGTTCACCGCATCGTCGAGGCTGCCCGTGAAGCCTTCCCAGCGCACATTCATCCCCACCTTGAGGAAGACGTTCACCACGCCCGTGTCCTGACACATGGGGCGATGCCCCATGGCGCTCATCTTGCTGTTGGTGAGGATTTGCGCAATCGCGTCGCGCGCAGCGGGCGACTGCTCACGCTGGTAGGCGCGTGCAAGGTGCTCAATGTAATCGGTGGGGTGGTAGTAGCTGATGTATTGCAGGGCAGCGGCGATGGATTCAATGAGATCGTTGGCGCGGATGACAGACATGGTGGTTCTCGGAAAGGTTGGCAATCAAAGGGTCAATCTGGGCATGGAGTGTAGTGGGCAGCTCAGTGGCTGGTGTGAGACGCATGGGCGTGACTCATGAGCCGGTCGGTCAGGGCAATGGCCAAGGCGCTGAGCAAGAAGGTGATGTGGATCAGCGTTTGCCAGATCAGCACTTTCTCGTCGTAGTTGGCGGCATTGATGAAGGTCTTGAGCAAGTGGATGGAGGAAATGCCAATGATGGCTGTGGCCAGCTTGACCTTGAGGACTGAGGCGTTGACATGGCTGAGCCATTCGGGCTGGTCGGGATGGTCTTCCAGGTACATGCGCGAGACAAAGGTTTCGTAGCCGCCCACGATGACCATGATGAGGAGGTTGGAGATCATGACCACATCGATCAGGGCAAGGATCACCAGCATGATGATGGTTTCATTCAGGTGCGTGACGGGCGCTGCCGTCTTGTAACCAATGCCTTCCACCAGCGCCTGCAAGGCGGTCGTGCTGCCCAGGGCAGCCTCAAGCAAATGAATCAGTTCGACCCAGAAGTGGTAGACATAGACGGCCTGGCCTGCGATCAGACCCAGGTAAAGCGGAAGTTGTAACCAGCGGCTGGCAAAGATGAATTTGGCAAGGGTGCTGGGGGTGGGGTGGCTCATGGGGGGGCTGATCCAGATCAATGAAGGATTCCCATTATCGGAGTCCCTGAGATCCCAGTGTTCGGTCATGCCATAAAGTCAGTGGCATGTAAGAGCTTGGCCGCACAGTCCAAAGCTTTCAATTCAGAACTTTTCCGAGCAGGAGACGACGTCATGAGCAACGCCCACGAGCTGGTCATCCACCAGCCCCCCGCCGAATTTGTCCGCAAAGCCGCCGTGTCCGGCATGGCTGCCTACGAGGCCCTGAGCAAAAAAGCCGACACCGATTACGAAGGCTTTTGGGCTGAACAAGCCCATCGCCTGCTGAGCTGGAACAAGCCCTTCACCAAGGTGCTCAACGAGTCCAATGCCCCTTTCTTCAAGTGGTTCGAAGACGGCACCCTCAACGCTTCTTACAACTGCCTGGACCGCAACATCGAGCGCGGCCTGGGGGACAAGACGGCCATCATTTTTGAAGCCGACGACGGATCGGTGACCCGCACCAGCTATGCCCAGCTGCTTGCCCGCACCTGCCAGTTTGCCAATGCCTACAAATCCATGGGGCTGGCCAAGGGCGACCGCGTCATCATTTACATCTCCATGTCGGTGGACGGCGTGGCGGCCATGCAGGCCTGTGCACGCCTGGGCATCATCCATTCGGTGGTGTTTGGGGGGTTCTCGGCGCAGTCGCTGCGTGACCGCATCCAAGACACGGGTGCCAAGGCCGTCGTCACCGCCGACAACCAGGTGCGCGGTGGCAAGCTGCTTCCGCTCAAGTCCATCGTTGACGAAGCCCTGAGCCTGGGGGGCTGCGAAACCATCCAGAACGTGCTGGTGGTCAAGCGCTCCGGCGCCGAGATTTCCATGACAGCCGGGCGCGACGTCTGGGCCAGCGACGTGGTGGACAAGCAGGGCACGACCTGCGACCCGGTGTGGGTCGAAGCCGAGCACCCCCTGTTTTTGCTCTACACCTCGGGCTCGACAGGCAAGCCCAAGGGCGTGCAGCACAGCACGGGCGGCTATTTGCTCCATGCCGCGCTCACCACCGAGTGGACGTTTGATCTCAAGGCCGACGATGTCTTCTGGTGCACCGCCGACATTGGCTGGGTCACGGGTCACAGCTACATTGCCTACGGTCCCTTGGCCCTGGGCGGCACCGAAATCGTCTTCGAAGGCATCCCCACCTACCCCGACGCTGGCCGCTTCTGGCAGATGATCGAAAAGCACAAGGTCACCATCTTCTACACCGCGCCCACGGCCATCCGCTCGCTGATCAAGGCGGCAGAAACCAACCAGGCTGTTCACCCCGACCGCTACAACCTCCAAAGCCTGCGCTTGCTGGGCTCGGTGGGCGAGCCCATCAACCCCGCTGCCTGGGAGTGGTACTACCAGCACGTGGGCGGGGGTCGCTGCCCCATCGTCGACACCTTCTGGCAAACCGAAACCGGTGGTCATGTGATCACGCCGTTGCCCGGCGTGACCCCCATGGTGCCGGGTTCCTGCACCTTGCCCTTCCCCGGCATTCATGCGGCGGTGGTGGACGAAACCGGCAAGGACGTGCCCAACGGCCAAGGCGGCATCCTGGTCATCAAGCGTCCCTGGCCGTCCATGATCCGCACCATTTGGGGTGACCCCGATCGCTTCAAGAAGAGCTACTACCCTGCCGACTTCCAGGGCAAGTACTACCTGGCGGGCGATGGCGCCATTCGCGATGAGAAGACCGGGTACTTCACCATCACCGGTCGCATCGACGACGTGCTCAACGTCTCAGGCCACCGCATGGGCACCATGGAAATCGAATCAGCCCTGGTGAGCTGCACCGAGCTGGTGGCCGAGGCGGCCGTGGTGGGTCGTCCCGACGACACCACGGGCGAGGCCATTTGCGCCTTTGTGGTCTTGAAGCGACCCCGCCCCGAAGGTGACGAGGCCAAGCAAATCGCCAAGATCCTGCGCGACCACGTGGCCAAGGAAATCGGCCCGATTGCCAAGCCCAAGGACATCCGCTTTGGCGACAACCTGCCCAAGACCCGCTCGGGCAAGATCATGCGCCGCCTCCTGCGCTCCATTGCCAAGGGCGAGGCCATCACGCAAGACACCTCCACGCTGGAAAATCCCGCCATCCTGGAGCAGCTCGCCAACACGCATTGAGCTTTCATGGCCTTCACTAGGCCTGCTCAGCGTGCAGGCCAGGCAAAGAAAAACGCCTCTGAAAAGAGGCGTTTTTTCATGGGGTCAAGACCCGGTCACTTCTGCGTGAGCACCCAGTGGGCCAGCTTCTTGGCTTCGTCGGGGGTCACTGCATTGGCGGGCATGGGAACCGGACCCCACACGCCACCGCCGCCCTTGATGACTTTTTCAGCCAACGTGGCTTCGGCAGTTTTGTTGCCGGCGTACTTCTTGGCGACATCTTTATAGGAAGGCCCCACCACTTTTTTGTCAAGGGCATGGCAAGCCATGCAACCCTTGGCTTGTGCCAGGGCTTGATCGGCGAAGGCGGGAGCAGAGGCCATCAAGGCGATGGCAGCAGCAGCGACAGCGTGTTTCATGAGAACCTCAATCAAAGATAAAAACAAATTGTGACGCGACCAGTATATAAGGGCAGGCCGAAACAGCTATCCCCTGGCTAGGAATTCCCTGGGGGCACAAGACCCATTTCTCGTCCCCGCGCTGAGCGCGGGTGTTGGTTTCAGGCGAAGGCCTCGGTGTCGACTTCACTGTTGGCCTGGGCGTTGTAGCGGTCACCCGAGACGGTTTGCTGATTGATCAGGGTTTCGAGCCGGTCCATCAGGTCGGCCGACAGCATGACCTGGTCTGCGCCCAGATCGTCGAGCAGGTGTTCCACCGAGGTGGTGCCCGGAATGGGGATCATGTCGTCGCCCTGGTGCAGCAGCCAGGCCAGCGCCAACTGGGCGGGGCTGCATCCGGCCTCCTTGGCCAGTGCACGGTAGGCGGGCAACAGACGCAGGTTGCTTGCATAGTGGTCCGGCGCAAACCGGGGCATGCTGCGGCGGATGTCCTTGGCGTCCAGGGCGTTGAGGTCCAGCGTCTGGTCGCACAGGAAACCACGACCCAGCGGACTAAAGGGCACAAAGGTCACGCCCAGTTCACGACAGGCCTTGAGCACGGCGATTTCGGGATTGCGTGTCCACAACGAATATTCGGTTTGCAAAGCAGTGATGGGATGAACCGCATGCGCTTTGCGCAGGGTCTGAGCCGAGACTTCAGACAAGCCAATGGTCTGGATTTTTCCGGCTCGCACCAAGTCGCTGAGCGCACCCACACTCTCTTCGATGGGCACGGACTTGTCCCAGCGGTGCAGGTAGTACAGATCAATCACATCGGTTTGCAAGCGCTTGAGGGCGTCTTCACAGGTCTTGCGCAACGTGTCGGGGCGGCCATCGATCACCCGCACCTTTTGTCCATTGGCTTGCTCCACGCCCTGCATGCCACATTTGCTGGCCAGCGTGAACCGTCGGCGATGGGGCTTGAGCACTTGACCCACCAAGGTTTCGTTGTTGCCAAAGCCATAGAGCGCGGCGGTGTCAAAAAACGTCACGCCGGCATCGAGTGCGGCCAGCAAGACACGCTCGCCTTGCTCAAACGACACAGGTGGACCGTAGGCATGACTCAGGTTCATGCAGCCCAGGCCAATTGCGCTGACAGAAAACGGGCCAAGTTGGCGGTGCTTCATGGGACAAACCTCAGGCGGTGAGCGCGGGGGCGAACAGCGTCGCCCCGCTGGGGACTCAGAACAGATCGAGCACGGCGCCCTTGCTGGCGCTGGACGCATTGAAAGCGAACTTGGCCTGCACCCCACGCGTGTAGCGTGGCGCTGGAGCCACCCAGGCCTTGCGGCGCTTGGCGAGTTCCTCGTCCGAGACATTGAGTTCAAGCTTGAGCGTGTGCGCGTCGATGGTGATGGCGTCACCTTCGTGGATCAGGGCGATGTTGCCCCCCACGGCGGCTTCGGGTGCCACGTGGCCCACCACCATGCCCCAGGTGCCGCCCGAGAAACGTCCGTCGGTGATGAGGCCCACCGACTCGCCCAGGCCTGCGCCAATGAGCGCACCCGTGGGGGCAAGCATTTCGGGCATACCCGGACCCCCTTTGGGACCGAGGTAGCGCAACACCATCACATCACCGGCCTTGATCTTGCCGTCCAGGATGGCCTTGAGGGCAGACTGCTCGTCGTCGAACACCCGTGCCGGCCCGGTGATGACCGGGTTCTTGAGGCCGGTGATCTTGGCCACCGCCCCTTCGGGCGAGAGGTTGCCCTTGAGGATGGCCAGGTGGCCTTCCTTGTAGAGCGCCTTGTCGATGGGGCGGATCACATCCTGATTGGCTGGCGGTTGATCGGGCACGTCCTTGAGGGTTTGGGCAATGGTCTTGCCGGTGATGGTCATGCAGTCGCCATGCAGCAAGCCTGCGTTGAGCAAAACCTTCATCACCTGGGGGATGCCGCCGGCTTTGTGCAGGTCCACGGCCAGGTAGCGGCCACTGGGCTTGAGGTCACAGATGACGGGGACTTTCTTGCGCATGCGCTCGAAGTCGTCGATGGTCCATTCGATGCCCCCCGAATGGGCAATGGCCAGGAAGTGCAACACGGCATTGGTCGAGCCACCGGTGGCCATGATCACAGCCACGGCGTTCTCGATGGACTTGCGCGTGACGATGTCGCGGGGCTTGAGGTCGTTCTTGATGGCTTCCATGAGCACGCTGGCCGACTCTTTGGCCGAATTCTGTTTTTCATCGTGCGGGTTGGCCATGGTGGAGGAATAGGGCAGGGACATGCCCATGGCCTCAAAGGCAGAAGACATGGTGTTGGCGGTGTACATGCCGCCACACGAGCCCGTGCCTGGGATGGCATGGGTTTCGATGTCGTGCAGTTCCTGGTCGGAGATCTTGCCGGCTGCGTTTTGACCCACGGCTTCAAACACGCTCACGATGTTGAGGTCCTGGTCTTTCCAGCGCCCTGGCAGGATGGTGCCGCCGTAGACGTAGATGGCGGGCACATTGGCGCGCAGGATGCCCATCATGCCGCCGGGCATGTTCTTGTCGCAGCCGCCCACCACCACCACGCCGTCCATCCACTGGCCTTGCACGCAGGTCTCGATGCAGTCGGAGATCACCTCGCGGCTCACCAGGCTGTATTTCATGCCCTCGGTGCCCATGGCCATGCCATCGGAAATGGTGGGCACCCCAAAGACCTGGGCATTGCCACCGGCCTCTTCGATGCCGGCAATGGCGGCATCGGCGAGTTTTTGCAAACCACTGTTGCAAGGCGTGATGGTCGAGTGGCCATTGGCCACGCCCACCATGGGCTTGCCGAAATCGCCCTCCTTGTAGCCCATGGCGTAATACATGGAGCGATTGGGGGCGCGGGACTTGCCTTCGGTGATGTTGGCAGAGCGAAGGGGGATGACTTTCTTGGAGGCGGTCATGGTCTGTGGCAATGGGTTGGAGGAAAGGCCAGTTTAACAACCTGGGTGACAATCCCGCCCATGCTGATTCACCCCCAATTCGACCCCGTCGCCCTGGCCTTGGGACCCCTCAAAGTTCATTGGTACGGCCTCACCTATCTGGCGGCCTTTTTGCTCTTTTGGGGTTTGGCGCGCCTGCGCCTGCGCCAATCGCCCTGGCGTGAACGTGTCGCGCAAGGCCAGTGGTCCCATCAGACCATCGATGACTTGCTCTTTTACGGGGTGCTGGGCGTGGTGCTGGGGGGGCGCCTGGGCTATTGCCTCTTCTACAAACCCGGTCACTACCTGGCCCACCCGCTTGAAATTCTTCAGGTCTGGCAAGGCGGCATGAGTTTTCATGGGGGCATGCTGGGCGTGATCCTGGCCATGGTCTGGTTTGCGCACCGCCAGGGGGTGAACTGGCTCACCATCACCGACTTCATCGCGCCTTGCGTGCCCACGGGCCTGGCTGCCGGGCGCGTGGGCAACTTCATCAATGGGGAGTTGTGGGGCCGCCTGGCTGAGCCCAGCTTGCCCTGGGCCATGGTCTTTCCCCAGAGTGGCTCGCCGCTGCCCCGTCACCCCTCCCAGCTCTACCAATTCCTGCTCGAGGGCGTGCTGCTCTTTGTGGTGTTGTGGTGGCTGGCGCGCAAGCCCCGGCCATTGGGCTGGACTTCTGGGGCTTTTCTCATTGGTTACGGCGTGTTGCGTTTTTCGGCGGAATACTTCCGCGAGCCCGATGCGTTTTTGGGTTTGTTGGCAGCCGGTCTGTCCATGGGGCAATGGCTGTGCGTGCCCATGGTGCTCGCGGGCGCAGGCCTCATGGCCTGGTCCGTGCGGCGCGAGCCCGGCCCCGTCCACCCTTGAAGGAGTCTGAGATGCAGCAAGACATCAATCTGTACAGCGCGTTGCGCGCTGCCTTTCCCGCCGACCTGGATGCGGTGGCCATAGAAACCGATTCGGGTTTGCGGTATTCGTGGCGCGACCTCGATCGTGCCAGCGCCATGATGGCCAACCTGCTGGTGAGCCTGGATTTGCCAGCAGGTTCCCGAGTGGCTGTGCAGGTGGACAAATCCGTCGAGGCCGTCATGCTCTACCTGGCCACGCTCAGAGCGGGCCATGTGTTCTTGCCCTTGAACACCGCCTACCAAAGCGCCGAGGTGAGCTACTTCATCGAGAACGCCGAACCTGCTGTGGTGGTGTGCAGCCCCAAGCACTTTGCCTGGGTCAGCACCCTGGCCTTCAAGGCGGGCACGCACAGTGTCTTTACCCTGGGCGATGACCGCACCGGCAGTCTGCTCGATCGCGCCGTGCACCACAGTGACCAGCACCAACCCGTCGCGTGCAAGGCCGATGATCTGGCCGCGATTTTGTACACCAGTGGCACCACGGGTCGCAGCAAAGGAGCCATGCTCAGCCATGGCAACTTGCTCAGCAACGCCCAGGTGCTCAAGGCGTATTGGGGTTGGCAACAGGGCGATGTGCTCATCCATGCCTTGCCCATCTTTCATGTGCACGGTCTCTTTGTCGCTCTGCATGGCGCCTTGCTCAATGGCAGCACCTTGTTGTGGCAAGGCAAGTTCGATCCCAAACTGGCCATTGCCTGGATGTCGCGCGCCACGGTCTTCATGGGCGTGCCCACGCTCTACACGCGCATGCTGGCCGAGCCCACGCTCACGCGCGAGGCCACCCGCGCCATGCGCCTGTTCATCTCGGGCTCTGCCCCCTTGCTCATCGAAACCTTCAACGACTGGAAGACCCGCACCGGCCACACCATCCTCGAGCGTTACGGCATGAGCGAAACCGTGATGCTCACCTCCAACCCCTACCGCGCCGATGACCGCCATGGCGGACAGGACGAGCGCCGCGGTGCCACTGTGGGCTTTCCCCTGCCGGGCGTGAGCCTGCGCGTCCAAGACGATGCTGGCCACGATTTGCCCCGTGGCGAAGTCGGCGGCATCCAGGTCAAAGGTCCCAATGTCTTCAGCGGCTACTGGCGCATGCCCGAGAAAACCGCAGAGGAATTCACCTCCGATGGCTATTTCAAAACAGGCGATGTGGGCCTGGTGGACGAGCGCGGCTATGTGCGCATCGTGGGTCGCAGCAAAGACCTCATCATCAGCGGCGGCTACAACGTCTACCCCGCTGAAATCGAGGGCTACATCAACGAGATGCCCGGCGTGGCCGAGAGTGCCTTGATCGGTGTGCCGCACCCCGACTTTGGTGAAGTGGGCGTTGCAGTCGTGGTGCCCAAGCCGGGCGCCCCATTGCAGCCCGAGGCCATCTTGGCCTCACTCAAGGCCAGCCTGGCCAACTTCAAGATCCCCAAGCAATGCCACATCGTGAGCGACTTGCCGCGCAACACCATGGGCAAGGTGCAAAAAAACCTGCTCAGGGATCAGTACAGGGGCGAGTTCGCCTGAGGCTGCGCGGCGACACCGGGGCCGCGCGCTGCTCACCCGCTCAAGGCCTCATTCGCCAAAGTTCAGTGGCAAGCCCACATAGTTTTCGGCCACGCTGCGCATGGCCGATTCGCTGTGGACCAGATAGTCCAGCTCGGCCAATTGCACCTTGTGGTTGAAGCCCGATTCATCGGGGAAGCGGTGCATGAGCATGGTGAACCACCACGAGAAGCGCTCGGCACGCCAGATGCGGCGCAGGCAACGCTCGGAGTAGTGGTCAATCCCCTGGTCGCTCTTGTGCTGGTAATGCTCGATGAGGGCGCTGCCCAGATACTTCACATCGGTGGCGGCGAGGTTCAAGCCCTTGGCCCCGGTGGGCGGCACGATGTGACCGGCATCGCCCGCCAGGAACAAGCGCCCAAAGCGCAAGGGCTCGGCCACAAAGCTGCGCAAGGGGGCAATGCTTTTTTCGATCGAGGGGCCGGTCACCAGGTTGGCGCGGGCTTCGTCGTCCAGATGCAGTCTGAGCTGATCCCAGAAGCGCTCGTCTGACCATTGCTCCACCTTGTCGGTGAGGGGCACTTGGACGTAGTAGCGGCTGCGGGTGGGGCTGCGCATGGAGCACAAGGCAAAGCCGTGGTCGGTGTTGGCGTAAATGAGTTCGTGCGAGACGGGCGGCGTGTCACTGAGCATGCCCAGCCAACCAAAGGGATAAACCTTTTCATACTCGCGGATCGCTTGCTTGGGCACACTGGCACGGCTCACACCGTGAAAGCCATCACAGCCGGCAATGAAGTCGCAATCGAGGCGATGGGTTTGTCCGTTGTGCACATAGGTCACATGCGGGGTGGTGCCGTCGAAGTCGTGCAGGCTCACCTCCTGGGCTTCGTAGACGGTGGTGAGGCCTTTGGCGGCGCGGTCGTTCATGAGGTCGCGCGTGACCTCGGTTTGACCATAGACCATGACGCTGTGGCCGGTGAGGCTGTGCATGTCGATGCGATGACGCTTGCCGCCAAACAGCAATTCAAAGCCACCGTGCACCAGGCCTTCCTTGTGCATGCGCGCGCCCACGCCCACCTCGTCGAGCGCGGCCACGGCCACTTGTTCAAGCACGCCCGCGCGAATGCGACCCAAGACATAGTCGCCGGTTTGGCGCTCGAGGATGACGTTGTCGATGCCCGCCTTGTGCAGCAAGGCACCCAGCAACAAGCCAGATGGACCGCCTCCGATGATGGCCACTTGAGTACGCATGGGGTGTCTCCTGAAGAATCGCGCAAGCTTAGGCAAGGCCAGGCCAAGTCCCCAGCGGCTTGTCAGGGGTTTTGCGCGATGATCGTGCGATGTGTGCGATCATCGCGCAAAGACTGCACCATGGGCATTTCCAAACCCGATCTCATTGAAGGCATGGTCAAAGGCATGGCCGTGCTGGAGGCGTTTGACACCGAGCGTCAGCGGCTCAATGCGACGCTCGCCGCCCAGCGCGCGGGCATCACCCGCGCCGCCGCACGCCGGCACCTGCTCACCTTGCATCATTTGGGCTACCTGGAAAGCGATGGCCGTTTTTTTTGGCTGGCCCCCAAGGTCATGCGCTTTTCAGGCAGCTACCTGGCTTCGGCGCGTTTGCCTCGCCTGGTGCAGCCTGTGCTCAACCAGTTGGCCACGCAGCATGGCCACGCTTTTTCAGCGGTGGTGCTCGATGGGGAGGAGGTGGTCATCGTAGCGCGCAGCGACGCCACACGCATGCTGGCCTACGGCTTGCACCTGGGTGCGCGATTGCCCGTGCACGCCACGTCCACTGGGCGTGTCTTGCTTGCCGCGCAATCCGATGCCTGGCTGGGGCACTGGTTGCAAGGCCGCACCTTGAGTCGTCTGACTCCAAACACCGTGATCCAGACCGAGGTCCTGCGCGCGCGCATTGAGCTTGCGCGTGAACAAGATCACGCCTTGAGCGTGGACGAACACGAGCTGGGTGTGACGGCCTTGTCGGTGCCGTTGCGCAATGTGCAAGGCCAGGTGCTGGCTGCACTCAATGTGGTCTTGCCCACCACGGACCTGCCCAGTGCCGAGGTCATCCCCCGCTTTTTACCCAGCCTGCAAGTCGCAGCACAGTCGCTCAGGGCCAGCCTTTAAACCGTCATGGCGTTGCGCAAGCAGCGCGCATAGTTATCAAAGGCCACCATGCGGATGGTTTTCTCATCCAGCCCGCGCTTGATCAGGATGTCCACGACCTTGCGCAAGTCCATGAGCTGATCGATCACTGCGCCTTGCGGCAGGCCGTCTTCATCCGACCCGATCATGACGTGGGGCGCCCCCACGATGTCAATCATGCGGATCAATTCGGAGGCATAGCCATCGATGCCGCCGCCAAACGAAGGACCCAGCGCCCACAAGCCAACAGCCCCGCCTTTGGCAGCGATTTTTTTGGCGTAGCTCTCGCTCAAGCCCCGCGACATGAAACCGCGTGAAGTCCAATTGGTGTCTTGCTTGGTGATGAAACTGTGCGACCAGATCATGGGCTTGGTGGAGACCTCCAAGGCCTGGTCAATGGAAGGCCCTGTTGAATGGGCCAAGTCAATCAGGATGCCTGTGGTGTTCATGGCCTTGATGAGCTGCTTGCCAAAGTCAGACAGGCCGTTGTGCGTTGGCCTTTCGGTTTGCAAGTCCCCAACGGGGTTCTTGATGTAGTGAACCAGTTGGATGTGACGAATGCCTCGCTCAAATGCCGAGGGCAGGTCGTCGAGCGTGCCCTCGAGAAAGTCTGCTCCCTCGCTGGTGAGCACCACATAGGGCTCCCCCTTGGCGGCTTGATCCAGATCCTCAGAGGTTTTGAGAATCTTCGCGCCATTGCGCATCAAGCCCGTGGTGGCGTTGCTCAGTTGATTGTCAAAAGAAGCCTTGAGGTCGCCCTTTGCAATCGCGCGCCCCTGTTCGATGCCACTGGAGGTGAAACGAAGAAATGGACCATCGGGCACCACCGTCCAGGACAGCAGGCTGACCCCCGCCTCTTGCAACAAAGATCCAAGACGGAATACGGCATCAGAATTTTTCCGCAACAAGCCAATGTGATTGTGTGCATCGGCAATCGGAATGCGGGCTTGTGCCCATGAGGCATTCACGGTGACGCTGCCCAGGGCTGCAAGCAAGAGGTTTCTTCTTTTCATGTGAACCACCTTCAGAAAAATCCAGTCTATCAACCGCTGATGAATGACCCAACAAGGCCATCAATGCCTTGATCAAAAAAGGAATTCATCACTCGCCTACCTCGCCTTCTCACATGGAAAGCGCATGGCGGCCAAATGAAGGTTCAAGTCTGGACGGCCCGTCGCGTTCAGCGTTTGCGGTGCGCGGGCGAGGACAACTCAGCTTTGACGGCTTGACCGAGCTCCATCACCGCCATCGCGTAGTAGCTGCTCCAGTTGTAGCGGGTGACCACATAAAAGTTTTCGGTTCCCACCACATAGGTGCTGGGCGCTGAGCCGTTTTGCAATTCCACCAAGGCCAGTGGGCCTTTGAGCGAGGCGGCTTGGGCAGGCAGGCTCACACCCAGCTCGGCCATGCGCTCTGGGCTGAAGGTGGGCAGGATGTCGGGCAGCAAGAGCGTCTCGAGTTGATCGGGTTGACTGTTGAGGACGGCCTCCACGTGGGTCACCATCTGGGGTTGCCAGCCGTGCTGTTTGAAGTAGTTGGCCACCGAGCCAATCGCATCGACCGCACTCTTGTTGAGGTTGATGTGGCCGTTGCCATCGAAGTCCACTGCAAAACGCTGAATGCTCGACGGCATGAACTGTCCCCAACCCATGGCGCCGGCATACGAGCCCTTGGCTTTGAGCAACTCGGGTTCCTTGCGAGCCAGGCTTAAAAAGACCCCCAGCTCGTTTTCAAAAAAGCGCTGACGTTCTTGTGCGCGCGGGTGTGCGCTGGGAAACGCCAGGCTCAAGGTGGTGAGGCTGTCGAGCACGGGCGTTTTCCCCATGTGCTGCCCATACAGGGTCTCCACACCGATCACCCCCACGATCAACCAGTCGGGCACTTCGTGAACCTGGCTGGCACGGGCAATGGCTTGTTGGTGTTGCCGCCAGAAGCGCACGCCATCGGCGATGCGGCGAGCGTCGATGAAGCGGGCGCGGTAAGCGGCCCAGTTTTTGCGCTGACCCGGCGGGGGCGGCATCACCAATTGCAACACCGAATCGAGCCGATGAGCGCGGCTGAGTTGGTGCTTGACCCAGTCGGGCGGGAGTTGGTGCGCCTGGGCAAGGCGCTCCGAGAGGGCGATCACGGGGTCGGTGAGGCCCCAGGCTGGCGCACTGGGCTGGTGTTTGGCTTTGTGGGATTTGGCCTGTGCGTTGCCCATCCCCAGCATCAAGACCAAACCCAGCGACACAGCCAGGGCGGTACCCCAGCCCATGGCAAGCCCCCAAGGTCGTTGGCGTTGCATACAAAAAATAGTCATGGCTGTGGCAGGGGAGTGTGCCTGGGGCAAAAGGCGTGTTTAGAATGCATGGAGTTTACGTTACGTCAATTTGCAACCCCCTTGGAGTTCCAACCCATGAAGGTCCTTGTGCCTGTCAAACGCGTCGTTGATTACAACGTCAAGGTGCGCGTCAAATCCGATCAAACCGGCGTTGACATTGCCAACGTCAAAATGAGCATGAACCCCTTTGACGAAATCGCCGTCGAAGAGGCGGTGCGCCTCAAGGAAAAGGGCGCAGCCACCGAGGTCATCGCCGCATCATGTGGCGTTGCCCAGTGCCAGGAAACCCTGCGCACAGCCATGGCGATTGGCGCAGACCGAGGCATCCTGGTGGAGACCGCCGAAGAGTTGCAACCTCTGGCTGTAGCCAAGCTGCTCAAGGCCTTGGTCGACAAGGAGCAACCCCAGCTGGTGATCCTGGGCAAACAGGCCATCGACGACGACTGCAACCAGACCGGACAAATGCTGGCGGCCTTGCTCGATTGGCCCCAGGCCACCTTTGCCTCCAAGGTCGAAGTGGCCGACGGCAAAGCCGTGGTGACGCGCGAAGTCGACGGCGGCCTGGAGACTTTGTCCTTGCAGTTGCCAGCCATCGTCACCACCGACTTGCGACTCAACGAGCCGCGCTACGTGACCTTGCCCAACATCATGAAGGCCAAGAAAAAGCAGCTCGATACCCACAAGCCCGAAGATCTGGGTGTGAACGTCGCACCGCGCATCAAGACCCTCAAGGTCAGCGAGCCGCCCAAGCGGGGCGCGGGCATCAAGGTGCCCGATGTGGCCGCCTTGGTGGACAAACTCAAAAACGAAGCCAAAGTGATTGGAGCCTGACATGACTGCACTCGTCATTGCCGAACACGACAACGCCACCATCAAGGGCGCCACCCTCAACACCGTCACGGCAGCTTTGGCTTGCGGTGGTGATGTCCATGTGCTGGTGGCGGGTCACAACGCCGCTGCCGCTGCACAGGCCGCTGCCCAGATCGCTGGTGTGGCCAAGGTCATTCATGCCGACTCGGCCGCGCTGGCGCATGGCCTGGCTGAAAACCTCGCGGCTCAGGTGCTGGCATTGGCCAGTGGCTACAGCCACATCCTGTTCCCGGCCACGGCAGGGGGCAAGAATGTGTCGCCCCGTGTGGCTGCCAAGCTCGACGTGGCTCAGATCTCTGACATCACCAAGGTCGAAGCGGCCGATACCTTTGAGCGCCCCATTTACGCAGGCAATGCCCTGGCTACTGTGCAATCGCTCGATGCCACCAAGGTCATCACCGTGCGCACCACGGGGTTTGATGCAGCCCCGGCAAGCGGCGGCAGTGCAGCGGTGGAAAGCGTGAGCGCCGTGGCCGACAGTGGCAAGAGCGCCTATGTGGGCAGCGAAATCGCCAAGAGCGATCGCCCCGAGCTCACCGCCGCCAAGATCATCGTCTCGGGCGGGCGAGCCATGGGCAGCTCCGAAAAATTCAACGAGGTGCTCACGCCCCTGGCCGACAAACTCGGCGCAGCCTTGGGTGCGAGCCGCGCTGCGGTCGATGCAGGCTATGCCCCCAACGACTGGCAGGTGGGCCAAACGGGCAAGATCGTTGCGCCTCAGCTCTACGTGGCTTGCGGCATCAGCGGCGCCATTCAGCATTTGGCGGGCATGAAGGATTCCAAGGTCATCGTGGCCATCAACAAGGATCCTGAAGCCCCCATCTTCAGCGTGGCCGATTACGGCCTGGAGGCTGACTTGTTCACGGCTGTGCCTGAACTGACTCAGTCCCTGTGATGACGATTTGACAAGGCCTCCTCGTGAGGCCTTGTGTTTTTCTGAGAACCTCATGCCCCATTGGAGATCGACGTGAGCTATACCGCCCCCCTCAAAGACATGCTGTTCAACATCGAACACCTGGCACGCATCGACCAGATTGCGCAGCTGCCGGGTTTTGAAGATGCTGGCCTGGAGACCGCGCAAGCGGTGCTGGAGGAATGCGCCCGACTCAACCAGGACGTGATTGCCCCGCTGAATTGGGAAGGTGACAAAAACCCGTCTTTTCACCACGACGGCAATCAGGTGACGACCACCGCCGGCTTCAAGGACGCTTATCGTCAATACACAGAAGGCGGCTGGCAAGGCTTGCAGCATCCCGCAGAATTTGGTGGCCAGGGTTTGCCCAAGACCATTGGGGCGGCCTGTGGCGAGGTGCTCAATTCGGCCAACATGAGCTTTGCCCTTTGTCCGCTGCTCACCGATGGTGCCATCGAAGCCTTGCTCACGGCGGGCAGCGACGAGTTGAAGGCCATCTACCTTGACAAGCTCGTGTCGGGGCAGTGGACGGGCACCATGAACCTCACCGAGCCGCAAGCCGGCTCCGACCTCGCGGCCGTGCGCACCCGCGCCGAGCCCCAGCCCGATGGCACGTACAAGATTTTTGGTACCAAGATTTACATCACCTACGGTGAGCACGACATGGCCGAGAACATCGTCCACCTGGTGCTCGCACGCGTGCAAGGTGCGCCCGAAGGCGTCAAGGGCATCAGCCTGTTTGTGGTGCCCAAGTTCCGCGTCAACGCAGACGGCAGCCTCGGCGAGCGCAACGATGTGCATTGTGTGTCCATCGAGCACAAGATGGGCATCAAGGCCAGCCCCACGGCGGTGCTGCAATACGGTGACCATGGTGGTGCAGTGGGCCAACTGGTCGGCCAGGAAAACCGTGGCCTTGAATACATGTTCATCATGATGAATGCGGCGCGCTATGCCGTGGGCGTGCAGGGCGTGGCGATTGCCGAGCGGGCCTATCAAAAGGCGGTGCAGTATGCGCGCGACCGCGTGCAAAGCCGTCCGGTGGATGGCAGCTTGCCCAAGGCCGGTCCCATCATCCATCACCCGGATGTGCGTCGCATGCTCATGACCATGCGCGCCTACACCGAGGGTTGCCGTGCCATGGCCAGCGTGGCCGCCGCGGCCTACGATGCCTCTCATCATCACCCCGATCCCAAGGTGCGTCAGGACAACCAGGTCTTCTATGAATTCCTGGTGCCCCTGGTCAAGGGCTATAGCACCGAGATGAGCTTGGAGGTCACGTCCCTGGGCGTGCAAGTGCACGGCGGCATGGGCTTCATCGAGGAAACCGGCGCTGCCCAGTACTACCGAGATGCCAAGATCCTCACGATTTACGAAGGCACCACCGCCATCCAGGCCAATGACCTGGTGGGTCGCAAAACCGCTCGCGATGGCGGCCAATCTGCCAAAGCCATTGCGGCGCAAATCGCCAAGACCGAATCTGAACTGATGGCGCAGTCCAGCCCCGATGCCAAGGCCATTGCCAAGCGCCTGCAATCGGCCAGAGAGGCCTTTGTCGATGTGGTGGGTTTCATTGCCGAGCAGTCCAAGGCCAACCCCAATGCCGCATTTGCCGGCAGCGTCCCCTACCTCATGCTCGCGGGCAACCTCATGGCCGGCTGGCAATTGGGTCGCGCAGCCCTGGTGGCACTCAGCAAAGAGGCGCAAGCCCAGGATGCCGACTTCATGGCGGCCAAGCTCACCACCGCCCGTTTCTATGCCGATCACATCCTCACCAAGGTGCCCGGCATTCGCGACGCGATTGTGGAGGGTGCGCACAGTGTCACCGAGATGGCTCTTGAGGCCTTCTGATCCCACGTTCTTCACCCCATCCTGAAAGGCGAGTCATGGCCCTGCCTCCCGCATTGAAAAACGTTCCATTTCCCGTCATTGGTTCGCCCTTGTTCATCATCAGCCATCCTGCACTGGTCATTGCCCAGTGCAAGGCTGGTGTGGTGGGTTCCATGCCTGCGCTCAATGCCCGCCCTGCATCGCAACTCGACGAGTGGCTGGCCGAGATCACCGAGGCACTGGCCAAGCACAACCGCGATCACCCCGATCAACCCGCTGCGCCTTTTGCTGTCAACCAGATCGTGCACAAGAGCAACGATCGCCTCGAACACGACATGGCCTTGTGCGTCAAGTACAAGGTGCCTGTGATCATCACCAGCTTGGGTGCGCGTGAAGAAATCAACCAGGCCGCCCACAGCTACGGCGGGGTGGTGATGCACGACATCATCAACAACACCTTTGCCCACAAGGCGATTGAAAAAGGAGCCGATGGCCTCATCGCTGTGGCCGCTGGCGCAGGCGGGCATGCGGGCACCAAGAGCCCCTTTGCCT
>JACCDL011265172.1_pt1 | contig 30137 bp, 24 predicted proteins | sample 7441931 | NCBI WGS metagenome assembly JACCDL01 (sample SAMN15323437, study PRJNA562643) | freshwater metagenome | isolation source: river surface water | place: USA:Blue River Watershed | collected 2017-08-16 | reverse complement strand
CCAAGTAACCCACGGCATTGAAAGTATTCATGGCACCTGCTAAGGTGTAGCTCCACAACAAATCGTCACGCATGGGTGGCAACAAAAGCGCATAGGCAAACCGTGTCATTCCCAAAGAGACAGCGGCTGCCATTGAAATACAAACCGACAAGCCCAGGGCTGTCATCCATCGAATATTTTGAGTCATGAAAACTTTATTTGAACCTTGCCAAGCTGGCCATCTTGAACTTGCATCACGCATTGTGATGGCGCCATTGACTCGCAACAGAGCACCTCATGCATTGGCCAATGCCCTCATGGCTGAATACTATGCGCAACGCGCCAACCCTGCAACGGGCGCGGGCCTCATCATCACCGAGGCAACTGCCATCAGCCACCAAGGCCAAGGGTATGCCGATGTGCCCGGCATCTGGTCACAAGCACAAGTGGAAGCATGGAAACCAGTCACAGCGGCCGTGCACGCGCAGGGTGGCAAAATTGTGATGCAGCTCTGGCATGTTGGCCGCGTATCACATCACTGCTTTCAGCCAGAAGGTAACGCACCTGTTGCGCCTTCTGCGCTCATTGCAAAGACCAAAACAGTCCAACTGATTGACGGTGTGCCAACCTTCATGGCCACCTCTGAGCCTCGCGCGCTCACGCTTGAAGAAATTCCAGGCATTGTGTCCGACTACAGAACAGCGGCACGCAATGCCATCGAGGCCGGCTTTGATGGCATTGAAGTTCATGCGGCCAATGGCTACCTCATTGACCAATTTTTACGCACGGGCAGCAATCTTCGAACCGATGCATATGGCGGTAGCATTGAAAACCGCACGCGATTTTTGAAGGAAGTGATGCAGGGCGTGTGCGATGAAATTGGCGGATCCAAATGCGCCATCCGCATTTCACCCGTCACACCTGTCAATGATGCGGCAGACGCCAAACCTCAACCCTTGTTTGAGCATATCGCGCAGTTTTTAGGCCCTCTTAACTTAGCTTATGTTCACACCGTTGAGGGTGCAACAGGCGCATCACGCGATTTTTATCAAGGCGAACAAGCCTTTGACTATGCGGCACTGAAAGCCGCTTATGTGAAAGCAGGTGGCGCGGGTGCATGGATGCTGAACAACGCCTATTCGCTGGAGCTCGCCAATCAGTCTTTGGCCAATGGCGCCGATCTCATTGCATTTGGCAGGCCGTTCATTTCAAATCCAGATCTTGGTCTTCGCTTAAAGCAAAACAGCCCCTTGAATGAGCCTGATCGCAGCACCTTTTATGGTGGCCTCGAAAAAGGCTATACCGACTACCCTTTTTTAAAAGCAAACTCATGAAGCCGCTCAATGAAAAATTTCACGGTCGCCGCGTCGAACAGCAAGTGATTGGCCAAGCCACACGAGATGGTGACGGTGTCAAGCTGACACGCGTGCTAACGCAAGCGCATCAACGACGCTTGGATCCTTTCTTGATGTTGGATAACTTTGGGAGCGACGATCCAAATGACTACGGCGGTGGTTTTCCAGATCACCCACACCGCGGTTTTGAAACCGTCACTTACATGATTGCAGGCCGCATGCGGCACCGCGACAGTGCTGGCAATGAGGGCTTGCTTCAAAATGGCGGTGTTCAATGGATGACGGCTGGCCGCGGCGTTGTACACAGCGAAATGCCGGAACAAGAAGAAGGCGTGATGGAAGGATTTCAGCTGTGGCTCAATTTGGCTTCTCACCAAAAAATGTGTCCGCCTGCTTATCAAGACATTCAAAGTGAAAAAATTCCAGAGCTTTCTTTACCAACAGGCGTCAAGCTGCGTGTGATCGCTGGAGAATCGCATGGCATTCAAGGCGCAGTCAACAGGCCTGCTGAGTTGTTCCCAACACAGACCCTTTATTTGGACATCCATTTTGATCAGCCTGCCAATTTTCAACAAATCATTCCGCCTGATCACAATGCGTTTCTCTACGTCTATCGTGGCAGCGCCAAAGTCATCAGTGAAAATCAAGAAACCAGCATTGGCATTCACCGAATGGCCATCCTTCACAACGAAGGTGAAGGTGTCAACATCGCTGCAAGCGCAGGAAGCAAACTGCTTCTAATTGCAGGCAAACCGCTCAATGAACCCATTGCGCAGTATGGTCCTTTTGTTATGAATACACGTGAAGAACTGATACAAGCGGTCGATGACTTTAGAGCCGGTCTTTACAATTCATAACAAAGATTGAAAGATACAGACACACTAGAAAGCGAAACTGTCCTTTTCTTTGAAAGGAATCTATATGTCTACAGTTCGCAATGCGCTAGTAACTTCCTTGATGGTTATGTCTACTGGCTTTTGTTTGTCTGCTTTGGCACAAACGCCTCCCCCATCACCCCAAAACATGCCCGGTCAGCCTGGCCCAATGGGCATGCATCCACACATGCATGGTGGGCATGGCATGATGAACGACGCAAAAAGAGAATCGCGCCGTGCAGAACGCCACCAAAAGCACTTGAATGAAATGAAAGTCTTTCTTCAATTACAGCCTGCTCAAGAAGCCGCATGGAATTCATTTGAGGCTGTGATGAAGTCGCCTATGAAAAGACCCGTAGCACCCAGCGCCGCAGAAATTGAAAAAATGTCGACACCAGAACGAATCGACAAAATGATGGCCCTCAAAGCAGAACGCGATACAGAAATTACAAAACGCATGAATGCCAGCAAAACTTTCTATGCGGTATTGACACCTGCACAACAAAAAGTTTTTGATACACAAACTCAAAAGTTTTTAAACCGCGGCCCTGGACCACACGGAAAAATGCATCCATGATGGATGACAAAATATTTCAACCCTTTGTCAAGTAACAAGTTTGTGGAAAATTAAAGGATAACTGGCAAGTTATCCACAGATATTTTTAAATTCAAAACTTGTTAACTTTTCAGATACACCTCAGATGCAGGACCTTGCACACCCTTCAAAAGTATCTAATGGGTTGATCTATAAAGAAAAAAGAGACTTGTCCACAGAACAAGTCTCTCCTTATCTACTACTACTATGTATTAATCTATATAAAAGAAGAATACAAAGACAAAGTCAGTGCAAGAAATTAAATTGATTTTCTGAACAAATCCAAATTGTTTTGCCACTGAAGCATCGCTGCTTCAATGTGTCTTTCTTTCACATGACCAAAGCCTTTGATTTGTTCTGGTACCTTGGCCACATTGACAGCCAGTGCGTGGTTTTGTGCATTCAATGAAACAAGCAATTCTTGAACAGCATCTTTGTATTCTTGAATCAGGGCACGTTCTGTTTGACGTTCTTCGGTGCGACCAAACAAGTCAAAAGCAGTGCCTCTTAAAAATTTCAATTGAGACAAAGCTTTGAATACCAAGAGCATGTAAGGGCTCATTTTTTGTTTGATGAGCTGGCCCTTCTCATTGCGCTTTGCAAGCAAAGGTGGGGCTAAGTGATAGAAAACCTTGAAATCGCCCTCAAACTGGGTTTTAACGCGTTCTAGGAACTGTTTATCGGTATGGAGTCGCGCCACTTCATATTCATCTTTGTAAGCCATCAATTTAAACAATTGTTTGGCAACTGTTTCAGTCAAGCTGGTTTGACCCAACAAAGACTCTTTGGCTTTAACTGTTAAAACAAAATTTTCATACGATTTCGCATAGTCTTTGTTTTGATAGTCAGTTAGAAATGCAATTCTGTGTGCAATCAAATCGTCAAGCGATGTGCGCTTTTTAAATTCAATGATCTGTGTAGGAGAAGTAAGTGCTTCCAAAGCTGACATTTGATGTGCAGCATGGCGACCCCATTCAAAGGCGGCCAAGTTGTTTGCTACAGCAACCTCATTGAGTTCAATGGCGCGTTGCAAAGCTTCCAAGCTAAGCGGTACCCAACCCTTTTGCCAGGCATAACCCAAAATCATGGGATTGATGTAAATGGTGTCACCCATCAAAAGCGTAGAAAGTTTGTCAGCATCAAAACTTGCCAATCCTTCCAGGCCAACGGCATTGGCAATCTCTGCTGCACAACTGTCAGCAGGATTGAGCCATTGGGTATTTTTAACAAAGGCAGCGGTTGGCGTGCTGTGTGAGTTCAAGGCCACATGCGTTCTGCCTTGCAGCATGCGAGAAAGTGTTTCTTTGCCCGCACTCACAATGGGATCACATCCCAAAATTAAATCTGCGGCCGCCATGCTGACACGTGTGGTTTGAATTTGATCTTGGTGTGCCGCCAACAAAACATGGCTCCAAGTTGCACCACCTTTTTGTGCCAAGCCAGCAGAATCTTGCGTGACAACACCCAAACCATCTAAGTGCGCTGCCATGCCCAATAGCTGACCAATGGTGATAACTCCTGTGCCCCCAACACCGGCAACAACAATGCCGTAAGCAGCAGAGCTCGACAAATTGGGCAAAACAGGCCGAGGCAATGCTGGCAAACGTGTAGCGTCAAACTTTTGCACCTTCGATTTTTTCTTCAGTTGTCCACCTTCAACAGTGATAAAACTGGGGCAGAAACCTTTCAAACAACTGGTGTCTTTGTTGCAAGTATTTTGGTTGATGGTTCGCTTGCGACCGAATTCAGTTTCAAGTGGCTCAATCGATAAACAGTTCGATTGAACACCACAGTCACCGCAACCTTCGCAAACCAATTCATTGATCATTACGCGGACTGCAGGATCGACCATGGTGCCACGCTTGCGGCGCCGTCTTTTTTCAGTGGCACAGGTTTGGTCATAAATGATGACCGTACAACCTTTAATTTCACGCAATTGGCGTTGGATCGCGTCCAATTCGTCACGGTGATGAACCATCACACCTTCCGCCAATGCAACACCGTTGTATTTTTCTGGTTCGTCAGTTACAACTTTGATCACAACCGCGCCTTCAGCGCGCATGCTTTGTGCAATTTGAACCACACTGTGACCTTCAGCACGTTCACCAACACGCTGACCACCGGTCATGGCAACAGCATCGTTGTACAAAATTTTGTAAGTGATGTTGACGCCAGCTGCAATGCTTTGCCGGATGGCCAAAATGCCGCTGTGAAAATAAGTGCCATCGCCAATGTTGGCAAAGACATGATTTTCATGACTGAAATGTTGTTGTCCAATCCAAGGCGTACCTTCGCCACCCATTTGTGTAAAACCGGTGGTGCTGCGGTCCATCCACAAACTCATAAAGTGGCAGCCAATGCCCGCCATGGCACGCGAACCATCGGGTACTTTGGTGCTGGTATTGTGAGGGCAGCCGGAGCAGAACCAAGGCATGCGGTCTGCTGCTGGATTTAAAACCAAACTGTTTTGCGCACGTTCTTTGGCTTCAATGATGCCAAGTTGTGCATCCATTTTGGCGACAACGTCGGCAGGCAAATTTAATTTTTGCAAGCGCTTGGCAAGCGCTTTGGCAATGAGGGTCGGTGTGAGGTCTGCATTGGCGCGCAACAGGCGATGAGAAATGGGATTGGGCATGGACCACTCGCCACCCGAGTCATTGCCCTCTAACTCGTCAAACTTGCCCACAATGCGGGGGCGCAAATGATCGGGCCAGTTGTACAGTTCTTCTTTGAGTTGGTACTCAATGATTTGGCGTTTTTCTTCAACCACCAAAATTTCTTTCAAGCCTTGCGCAAACTCTCGCGTTGTTTGTGCTTCTAAAGGCCAGACAACCGAAACCTTGTGAACGCGTATGCCCAAACGCTGACATGTGGCAACATCCAAACCTAAATCGAGCAAGGCTTGCCGTGTGTCGTTGTAAGCCTTGCCGCTGGCCATGATGCCAAAACGATCATTGGGCCCTTCAATCACATTGTGATTTAACTTGTTGGCACGAATGTAGGCCAAGGCCGCATACCATTTGTAATCGAACAGCCGTGCTTCTTGATCCAATGCGGCATCAGGCCATCGAATGTGAACACCACCAGGCGGCATTTCAAACTCAGGCAATACGATCTTGACGCGGTCCGCTTCAATGTCGACCGTGGCACTCGACTCCACAATTTCTTGAATGGTTTTCATGCCAGACCAAACACCGGCAAAGCGGCTCAAGGCAATGGCATGAACACCCAAATCTAAAACTTCTTGAACAGAGGCGGGAAAGAAAACAGGGAGTCCACACGCTTTAAAAATGTGATCACTTTGGTGAGCAGCGGTTGAACTTTTTGCCACATGATCGTCGCCTGCAACGGCCAAGACGCCGCCCCATGGGGTGGTGCCAGCCATGTTGGCGTGTTTGAAGACATCGGAGCAACGATCGACGCCGGGCCCTTTGCCGTACCAAATGCCAAAGACGCCATCAAACTTGGCGCTGCCAGGCGGTGCAAAACCCATTTGCTGGGTGCCCCACAAAGCGGTTGCTGCCAACTCTTCATTGACGCCGGGTTGAAAAACAATGTTGTGTTTTTCAAGATATGGTTTGGCTTTCCAAAGCGCTTGGTCGTAACCACCGAGTGGTGAGCCCCTGTAGCCACTGATTAAAGAGGCTGTTTTTTTGCCAGCCAAGGCATCGCGTTCTTGTTGCAGCATCGGCAAGCGAACCAAGGCTTGAACCCCGCTCATAAAGGCCATGCCGTGTTGCAGGGTGTATTTGTCGTCTAGCGTGACGTTGGCCAGCGCTTCGCGCAGGTGTTCAGGCAAGGGAGCGTTCATGGAAACCCACTTTCTAAAGCATTGGCTTGAAGTGTAGAGCGACTGGGCCTAGCGTGGAAGCAAAACCCACATTTTCATGTCTTGTTTGAGACGGCCAGCCAACTCGCCGGCGGCCTGGCCTGAGCCAACATAGTAGTCGGCACGCACCGCGCCCACGATGGCGCTGCCCGTGTCTTGCGCCATTACCATCCGATTGAGCTGGGTTTGGGGGCCACTGCTAGAAAGCCAAACGGGCATGCCGTAGGGAATGCTGCCAGGATCGACCGCAATCGATCGGCCAGGCGTCAATGGCACGCCCTGTGCGCCTTTGGGCCCCAATTGGGCGTCATTGGCCGTTAGGGCCTCTTCTTTGAAAAAGATATACCGAGGATTTTTGGACAACAACTCGCCTGTCCGACGAGGGTTTTGAGCAAGCCATTTTTTAATACCCGGCCAAGTCGCGTCTTTGCTTAAGTTTTGATCTAACAACCAGCGACCAATGCTTTGATAGGGGTGGTCGTTGGTTCCTGCAAATGCCAATCTGATTTGCCGACGCGACCCATCAGGCTGCGTCACCCAAAGGCGACCAGAGCCTTGTATGTGCAAGATCATGGCATCGACTGGGTCGGCGATGTAGGCAATCTCTTTGCCCTTTAGAGCGGACTGCGCCGCCGGCAACTTGAGAATTTCCTCCCTAGTAAACCAAGGTGATTTACTTTTTAAATTGGCGGGTGGGCTATAAAGTGGCACGTCAAAGCCGGGTTTGGCAATGCGCGAGGCTTCAAAGATGGGCTCGTAATAGGCCGTTAACAAACCGTTTGAAGGTGAAGCGCTGCTGGTGAGTGTTTCAACGCGATATGGCAAAAAGTTTTTAACCAGCCACTCGCGTTGAACAGAAGAGGGTTGCCCGTTCAATTGCTGTACATCTGTGCAAAGCTTTTTGTGGGCCGTTGTGCTGCGGGTGCAACTTTGTAGCCATGCCGTCCAAGCTTCATTGAAGTTGTCGTTCGCTAGGCCAGGAAGATCGTTCCAAGAAGCCAAAACCCATTTGCTCTTTGGATTGAGAAAACTGGGGGCGCTTGAGACGGGTGCGCTGGGCGCAGGTGCGGCAAGCACTGGGGGTGCTGGGCTGGGCGGCGGCGGTGTTGGGGGTCGAGAGCCACAGGCGACCAAAAAGAGGGGCAGGCATAAAAACAAGCGCCCTAAAATGAATGAACCTAGGAGCGTTTGCATGGGATTGATTTTGTTAGAAGCGTTACTGGCACTGGTGTTGCTGGTGCTGATTGTTTGGTGGACCATGTTTTCTGGTAGAAAAAAAGGTGAGCTGGTCACAAAAGAAGAAGACAAATCTAACAAACAGAAAGACGGAGAAGGTTCATAAGCCATCGCTTGAGAAGGGCTTAGACCTCGCGCAACAAGTTGGCCAACTCAACCGCCGACTTCACGTTCATTTTTTCAAAAACCCGCGAGCGGTGAACCTCGACCGTTCGAACACTGATGTCGAGTTGATCGGCAATCAATTTGTTGGGCAGGCCCTCGACAACCAGTCTCAGCACATCGCGCTCGCGCTCGGTCAGCTCCGACAGGCGCGATGCAACACCCGCACTCACGGCCTGTGAAGCCAATCGTTGGCTTGATAGCGCCAGGGCTTGTTCAATGCGGTCCACCAAAGCGTTGTCAGAGAACGGCTTCTCACAAAAATCAAAAGCACCTCGCTTAACGCTGTCGACAGCGGTTGGCACATCCGCATGACCGGTTAAGAAAATAACAGGCCATGCCGTTGCCAAACCATTTGCCAACAATGTTTCAAACAAAGCCAAACCGCTTTGCCCGGGCATCCGAACATCTAACAGAATACAACCCGCCTGCGTTGGGCTGGGCGCGTGGGTATCGGGGAATTTATTTTTGAGCATGAGGGAAAATGCTTCTGCACTTTCAAACGACTCACTCAAAACATGCCGCGAACGAAGCAACCAAGCCATGGCTTCGCGAACGCTGGCATCGTCGTCAACTATGTACACACAGGCGTTGAGGATGGGTTGCATGCTGAATTCTAAAATGCCTTAGGCTTGGGTGGGAAGGGTAAAGCGAAACAAAGTGCCTCGAGGTGAAAAAGGCTCAAATGCCAAGTGGCCACCGTGCTGTTCGACAACTGTTCGGCACAAACTTAAACCCAAACCCATGCCTTCGGATTTGGTTGTGAAAAATGGTGTGAACAAATGTTGCGCAACCTCATCAGAAATGCCAATGCCTTCGTCAATCACTTCAAATGCGACCCATTCTTGCGCACCAAACGCCACTGCAGTTTTGACACGAATGGTTAACACCCGGTTTAAACAAGTGGGGTGATCCATGGCTTGCATGCCATTGCGTGCAAGATTCAAAAGAACCTGCTCAACCATGGTTCGATCACAAATCACATTGCTCAGAGCCCCATCAATTTGAACATCTAAACGCACATGGAGCTTGCGAGCTTGCAATTGAACCAAGGGCAGCACCGCATCGATGATGGCACGCGGACTGACTGATTCGCGCGCTTGATCTCTGCGGCGCACAAAGTCATGAACACTGTTAATGACTTTGCCTGCGCGATTGGCTTGTGCTGCAATTCTCTCAAGGGCCATCTGCAGATCGTTCAACTCAGAAGGACCCGATGGTCCTGGTGCGCGTTGCTGTTGACCAATCAAGTTCAAGGAACCCGTGGCATAACTAGAAATGGCCGCCAAGGGTTGGTTTAATTCGTGACTTAACAAAGAAGCCATTTCGCCAACCGTTGCCAGTCTGGCGGTGGCTTGAAGCCTTTCTTGGCTGGTGCGCGACATTTCTTCAACGCGGCGTTGTTCACTGATGTCTAGAAACGCGCTCATCCATCCAGTTTGTTTGCCAACTGCATTGATGAGTGGCGCTTCAAAAATGAGCACCGGGAAACGAGACCCGTCTTGTCTGACGAAAACAGATTCAAAACCCTCACGAGGTGGCGCGTTGCCAGCCAAGCGCACCGCTTGTCGGCGCTGATACTCCCCTACCATTTCGGTGGGCCAATAAGGCATGGGTGCAGAAGCCCCTAGCAATTGCTCCGCAGGAAACCCCACCATCTGACAAAACGCAGGATTCACGTAAGTGATTCGACCGTGCAAATCACGCGCACGCAAACCCGTGACCAAGGAGTCTTCCATGGCTTTTCTAAATGCCAAAGCATCGGCCAAGTCTTGCTCGGCTTTCAAACGCCTGCGAGAGTCTTTGACCAACAAGACCAAAACCGAAACCAATGCAATGGACATGGCTGTGACCAGAGCGGGCAAAACATTGGGAAAAAGATCGGGCCCTGCACGGCGACCATCCATGCGGAGTACCAGCGTGTTACCCGGTAAGTCCATCAATTGGGTGGCCGTAAAAAGACGCTTGCTTCTAGGCAAAACACCGTGGACCGCCAATCTTGTACCGTCGGGTTCAATGAAGGAAATTTCGTTTCTGCGGCCATAAGTTTCAGAAAGCTGTGACGCCAGGATGTCTTGCAGGTTGTACGTTAAGACGGTGTAACCCACGCTTGCGCCGTGTTCAATCATGGGCAGGCACATCTCCATGACCTCAAAACCAAGCCCACTCGATTGCGGTACAAAATAGGTTCGCGAATAGGCGGGTCCATTCAAGCGCTTGGCGCGAAGACAGGTTTGAATAATTTCTGCTTGCTCGTTCAGGCGCGTCATGCCATCAAACAAAGGCTCGCGAAAAGGTGATATGACAAACTCGCGCACAGCGCCTTGAAGGTCTCTTTTTTCAACGCGCAACCATTCGCGGTGTTGGCTTAACAAACTTTCTGCTTCGGTGCGCCAATTTTTGGCACTCAAAGATTTGGCGTTCAAGCTTTGCAAGGCCATGGCGTGACTGGTCAAACTGCGCCGAATGTCAACGACCGCATTGACGGTGTCGCTTTCCAATTCTGCTTGGTATTGGCTGGCCTCATAACGACCTGCCAGCCAAACCAAAGTAACCAACACAGCCACGACCAAGGCGACCAGTGCAAACCACAAAGAAATGCGGCGGTCTGTGAAGGAGCGGGTGGCGGATTTAAAGAACGACCAGACGGCATTCAAGAAGGATTGCAAAGCTTGGCTTGGTTGCTTCATGCCAGCACCTTTGAGCAGGCCTTAAGGCGTGCTGCCGTTCACTTTGGTCACCTTGGGGTCGGCCCAAGTGCCATCGATCAAGAACTCTTGCGTGTTCACACGCAACAGCGGTTGTTTGAGCACCAATTGCGCAATGAAGGTGCTCAGGCCAATGGCGGGATTGAGTGCCAAACCCGCCAACAAAGAGGCCGTTCCTGGATCCACTTCCGGCAAAATGAGGACGCGCAAATTTTGGGTTTCACGCGCGATGTCAGAGGTTCCCTCCATCTGAACAACGGCATTAACGCCTTTCATTTGCAAGTTTTGCGTGCTGGCAATGCCCTGTTGAATGGTGACATCGCCGCGGATCGAATCGAAAGCAAACCCTGCGCTGAACACATCTCTGAAATCAAGCAGCAAGCGGCGCGGTAGCGCTTGCAAACTGAGCACACCCAGAAGTTTGGCCACACCGGGCTCAGCTTGCAAAAATTGTCCGCGACCGATGTTGACATTGAAGCGTCCGGTGAGGCTGGGGTAATGAAGCGTCAAGGGCGAGCCTTGCCAATTGACCTGACCTTCTAACTTGCCGCCACCGCCTCTTAACGCATCTTTGGTGCCAAGTCGATTGAGCAATTCACCCGCATCAGAAATGTCCAATTTGAAGTTCATGTCGGTACTGGCTTTCTGAGCACCTTCGCGGGATGTGACCCATTTGCCGCTGGCTTTGAAGCTGGCTTCTGGTACGGTGATGTTCAGTTTGTTCAAGCGCCATTCGCGGCCACTGGCATACCTGGGTGCGGTGGCTTCTGTATTGACGGCATCAATTTCTACGCGCCCTAGTTTTTTGCCGCGCAACTCAAGTTCCTCCACCACAATGTCCAAAGCGGGGATGGAAACAGGAGAGTCTTCTAACAAAGACTCAACGGCTTGATCGGCTGTGGGTTGTAGGCTCAGTCGGCTTAAGCGGGCATAAATTCGAGCTGTGTTTTGAGGGCTTGGCTGCCTGTATTCCAAATAGCCATTCATTTCTTTGGCGTCCAATTGCGTTCGCCAGACCAAGCCATCCCGCGAGGCATTCACATTGACATTTCGGAGTGTTCGCCCTTGCACCAAAATTTCATTGCTCTTCAAACTCATCCGTGTAGGCAAATAGGCTTGAGAGGCAGATGTAATGGCGTTTTGAATCAGGCCTTCTGTGGCGCTGTTTTTGGGCGGAGCAACAATTTGCAACCATTCGTCCACGGAGAGCGATGGCAGATTCACGGTGGCCAGAACGCCAGATTCGGAGGTGCCGATCGCACTTGGCGCGACAGCATCGCCCACCCACCAACGTCCGTTCAAAACTTTGGGCTCTGGGCCGCTAATGTCACGGTTGTAGATGGCTGAAAATGTGCGGCCCCAACTGAATTGCAAAACGTCCCGCATGGCTTTGTTGCCAGGCGCGCTACTTTGCAATGGTATGGCATTGTCGAACCGCAGCGCCACCATTTCATCTGCACGTTTGTTCAGCGGTGCTGGCAAATTCAAAGCCATGCCTTGCAATTGAGATTGAATGCTCAATTCCGAGCGGCCATTTTTGATGCCGAAACTGGCGGTGTACGAAGTTGAACCACTGGCGTGTTGACCGACAACGCCGAGCAAGGCAATTTCTTGCGCTTGTTTCAAACCATTGGCACTAACCTGACCTTGAACACGAATGAGGGGGTTGGCTTCCAAACTTTTTGGTGGGAGCTTTCGGCTGCCACCATCGAACCTCACAGGGCCGCCTAAAAACTGAGCGTTGACGCCCGTCAAGCTGAAGCCACTTTCGCTGAAGGTGATGGCGCCCTGTGCTTTTTCAAACACGGGCAAAGTGTTCAAGATGCGAACATCATTGCCTGACAAATTGACAGCGCCTTGAAGGCTTGTTTTATCGACGGCTGACAATGGAATGCTGAGCTTGATTCGCGAGGAGACATTGCCTGTGCTGCTGGCTTGCGCCAAGACACCGCCTAGCATGTTGTCGACGGGTGAGAGTCTTAAATCATTCAACAATTGCTTGGCCGTGGACTTTGACTCGCCTTGCACATTGACAACTGGGTTGTTGTTCAAATTGGGAATCTCTGCCTTGATTTGCGTGAAGGGCGTACTGCCCCATTTGCCAGATGCGCCGCTGACATTCAAGCTTTGGCGATCAAAAACAATGTCGCCATTGACATTGCTCATGACGGGCCAACTGGGCTCTGTTTGGTTTTGCTTGACAGCATTGCTGCTAGCGCTGCTTAAAGGAACGTAAGCGTATTGAACGTCCTTGACCCTTCCTGCAAAGCGAAACTCGCCATCTTTGGGATTTGCAAAAGGCAGTTTGTGCAGGTCACCTTTGATTTTGACAGCCACGTTTTGAACGCTTCCTGAGCCGATGGCATCACGCACGTAATGTCGGGCGCTTTGGGCAATGCCCAGTGGCAAATACCGGTGAACTTGGTTGGCACTGCCGCGCAAAATGCTGCCTTGCAAATCGAGGATGCCCAAGCTTTTGGGAACGGTGCTGGGCTTCCAACTTCCCTGCCATGCGCCTGCAACATCAGCGTTGCTGAGGCTCAGTTGCCAATCGGGCACAGAGAGTTGCCCCTTTTGCTTGACCCATTTCGCAGAGGCTTGCAATTTGTCCAAAGCAATGCGCGGGTCTTCAAAAATTCCAGGGAAACTCAGAGCGCCCTGTTCAATGTTGACCTTCATTTGGCCGCCATCTGCTGTCATGTCGAAGATGACGTTGGCGTTCTCGATGCTGGGCCACGACTCATTGCTTGCGCTGGCTTTGTCGTTCACAAAAGTGAGTTTTTCAACGTTGCCATTGGCATTGCTCACTTTATAGCTTTTGCCTTCAGCCGTGGTTTGCTCAGTCCAATCAATGTGCACGGCATTGACGGTGCCCGTGACTTTGTGCGCTTGCAAAACCTGTTGTGCATTGGATGGCAGCGGCAGCTGCATGGCAATGTTTCTGAGTGCAAGCAGGTCTAATTTGTCGCCATGAAAGCGGCCCTGAGCCGATTGGCCATTTTGAGCTTCTGTGTAGCTTAAGTGGACATTGCCACCTGGCCAATGAAGACCGTCGGCCGTGTCAAAACTTAAGCCTTCTGTTGAAAAGTCAAAACCATTTGGAACAGATTTGACAGCCAAGCGCCCAGCAATGTTTTTGAAGGTTAGCGCTTGAAGTTCGGGGCGAAGTTTTGCGGTGGCGTTTTCTAAGACAACATCGGCTGTTGCTTGTTTCAGCCCGCCAGATTGAAAGTCGGCCCACATGCGCAAAGCGCCCTTGCCTTGTGTGGTGAGGTCCTTCCAGGGCAAATGTGGGCCCAGTTGAGCCAACTCAACATCTGGAAACTGCACATGTACTTGGCCATTCCAATCCTTAAAACGACCTGGGTGAGTCGACAACAAGTTGCGACGCATATCGCCCATGAGGACAAAGCGATCGCCCCATCCCGCGGGGGGTGTGGCATCTAAGCGCCACAGATGGTGCCTGGCTGTGTTGCGAAGCACCCAGGCAACATCACTCAATTCGAGCGAAGGTCTTTCGCCGTTCAAGTTTTGGAAGTCGTCAGTCCAAACCACCGTGCCCCGTTGAATGACAATTTCTTTTTGAGCAAAAACCCAGTCGGCGGCCGCTGAGTCGATAGCGCCGTCATTTTTAAGAGGCAAGCCCGCAATGCGCCACTCGCCTTGGGCCGTTCTGCGGATGTCGAGGCTGGGCGCTTCAATGACCAGTTGCTCGACCCCGAAGTTGAGGACGGAACGGACACTGATGGCAAACGTAATTTTGGGCAAGGTCAAAGCCTTGCGTCCTTCAGGGTCTAACAGCGCAAGTTGGTGAATTTCAAAGGTAGGCATCCACCCTGTGGAAAGGGCAACCAGTTGACCCATCTGAACCGGAACCCCAAGGGTTTGACTGGCCAAATTTTCCAGCCGAGGGCGAAAATTTTCAATTCGCGGCACAATCAAAAAATGAAGTGCCGACCAAGCTATCCCCATGACCACGCCCAGCGTCAAAAGACCCCATGCGAACAGGCGAAAACCTGCATCGATCAGGCGAGGCCAAGAAGAAATTTTCAACATTCGAGCAAGGGTTTGGGGCATATTGAGTCAGGCAGGGAATTATGACCGCCACAGACCCCTTTGCGACGCGTAACCGCACGGATTCAAGGTTGCCAAAGCCTCTTTCTGAAGGCTCCCGCTTTTTTCAACGCCTAGAGAGGCGTTATGCCGATGTGTTTGCATCGCTGCCGCAAGCAAGCCCTACGCGTGAAGTGCTTGAGCAAGCCTATGCGGTGCTGCGCACCCAATTCGAAGTGGGTGCGGCTTTGCGCGTTTTGCGGCAATGGACAATGCACCGCCTGATTCAACTCGATTGTGAACAGAACGCGTCCCTAGAAACGGTCACCTTGGGCGTGACCCATTTGGCGGAAATAGCCCTCGACAAAGCATGCCAGAGCGCTTTCGAAACCTTGGATGCCCGCCATGGCGAACCGTTAACTGCCACTGGCCAACGCGCTCAATTTTGGGTCATTGGCATGGGCAAGCTAGGGGCCCGTGAGTTGAACGTTTCTAGCGACATCGATTTGATTTACGTCTATGACGAGGACGGTGAAACAGCTGGCAATGCTGAAGGACTGCACCGCATTTCTGTTCATGAATACTTTGCCCGCGCCGTAAAGGCCATTTACAGTTTGGTGGGAGATACGACCGAGCACGGCTTTGTCTTTCGCATCGATTTGGCGCTTCGACCCAACGGCAACTCGGGCCCCAGTGTGGTGTCCTTGGGAGCTTTGGAAGAGTATTTGCTGGTCCAAGGGCGTGAGTGGGAGCGCTTTGCCTGGATGAAAAGCCGTGTCATTGCACCCATGGCCACCCTCCAAAATGGCTCTGCCATGGCCTTGCGATCGGTGGTCTTGCCCTTTGTTTTCAGGCGTTACCTTGACTACAACGTGTTTGAGTCTTTAAGAACGCTGCACCAGCAAATACGCGACCATGCGGCCAAACGAAGTGCGGGACATCCAGAGCGAGCCAATGACGTGAAGCTTTCGCGCGGCGGTATTCGTGAAATTGAATTCACGGTTCAATTGCTTCAAGTGGTTCGCGGGGGCCAATTTCCAGAACTCAGAACACGCCCTACCCTTGATGCTTTAAAACGGATCACCAAGGCCGGTTTGATGCCCCCCGAGACAGCCGAAAGCTTGGCCAAGGCCTATGTCTTTCTCAGAAAAGTCGAGCACCGAATTCAGTACTTGGACGATCAGCAAACCCATGTTTTGCCAACCCAAGACCAAGACTTGAACTGGATTGCCCACACCATGGGCTATGCCGACAGTTGTGATTTGTTGACGGATTTGGATGCGCACCGGGAGATCGTTGCTTACGAATTTGACATTCTTTTGGGCGGCGATCAGTCTTGCAAAGGTTGTCAAAAAACCAATGGCGGTGAATTGCCAGAGTTAGAGGCGGTGCTGGATTTGTTTCAGGGTCAAGCGCGCGAACGTTTGGCACATTGGCAAGAAAGTCCCAGGGTCAAAGGCTTGCGTGATGAAGCCCGAACCCGCTTGATGCGCTTGTTGCAGCGAACCGCCTTGTGGCTCAAAGAAGGTCGGGTCGAACCCATTGCGGTGGTCAGGATGGCCGATTGGATGGAGCCCTTGATGCGCCGTGAGAGCTATCTGGCCATGATGCTAGAGCGGCCTGCCGTCCATGAGCGCTTGCTTCGTTTGTTGGGCGCTGCCAAGTGGCCCGCCCGTTATTTGGTTCAGCACCCTGGCGTGATTGATGAATTGGCGCATGGCGATGTTTTGCAACAACGTTTTGTAGCGGCCGATTTTGAAGCCGAGTTAGAGGCTCGTCGCGCCGCGCTCATGAAAACCGGCGAGGACGATGAAGAGGCTTTGCTGAACTTGTTGCGCCGAGCCCACCATGCCGAGGTTTTTAGGACCTTGGCCCGCGATGTCGAAGGCAACCTAAGCGTTGAACAAGTCGCCGATGACTTGAGCGCCATGGCGGATGTGATTCTCAAAGTCACCGCAAAGTGGTGCTGGTCTTGCTTAAAAAACAGGCACCGCGAAGTGCCTCAATTTGCCATCATTGCTTATGGCAAGTTGGGCGGCAAAGAGTTGGGCTATGGCAGTGATTTGGACATTGTCTTCGTCTTTGAAGACCCAGATGAGCGCGCCCAAGAGGTCTATGCAGGCTTTGTTCGCAAGTTGATCAACTGGTTCACAGTGAAGACGGCGGAAGGCGATTTGTTTGAAATTGACACGGCGTTAAGACCCAATGGCAGCTCAGGTTTGTTGGTAACCACTTTCAGCGCATATGCCGATTATCAACAACAGCGCGGCAGCAACACAGCATGGACCTGGGAACATCAAGCCATGACGCGGGCACGTTTTGTGATGGGTGACGCGCACATGCGACAGCGCTTTGACGAGGTCAGGCGGGCTGTTATCAGCGCACCCCGCGATGCGGCTTTGTTGAAGCAGGAAATTGTGGGCATGCGGCAAAAGGTGCTGGCGGCCCACCCCACCAAAACCGAATTGTTTGACGTCAAGCACAGTCCTGGCGGCATGGTTGACGCTGAGTTTGCTGTTCAATTTATGGTTTTGATGCACGCCAGTGCCCACCCAGCCTTGCAGGACAACGTGGGCAACATTGCCTTGTTGCAAAGAGCCGAAGCCGAGGGCTTATTGCCAAAGGGCGTGGGTGTCTTGGCGGCCTCAGCCTACCGAGAATTGCGCCGTGTACAGCACAAGGCCAGGCTGGATGAGGCCCCTACGCAAGTCAATCAGTCAGATTTGGATGCCGAAAAACAAGCCATTTTGGCGCTTTGGCATGCCGTTTTCCAGAAAGTACCAGCCACTCAATGAACGCGTGACAAGCCGATAAATTAGAAGTAAACTGTCCAGTCACAAAATAGAATGGGCGGTTCAATGACTAAATTTAAAGGTATTTTTTACAGCCTCATTGGTTTTTTCATGGCTTTCAACGCCATGGCACAAACTGCTTCGGCACCCCCCAATGCGGCTTGCCCAGCACTGTTGAGCCACACCTTTCCAAGGCTGCAAGACGAAAAACCTCAGAACTTGTGCCAATTCAGTGGCAAAGTCATTTTGGTGGTGAACACCGCCAGTTATTGTGGTTTCACATCTCAATACAAAGGCCTTGAAAGTATTTACAGCAAATACAAAGACCGTGGCCTGGTGGTTTTAGGATTTCCCTCCAACGACTTTGCACAAGAAAAAAGCAATAACCAAGATATTGCAGAATTTTGTGAGAGTACATTTGGCGTGAAGTTTCCGATGTTCACCAAAACATCGGTCACCGGAGATTCGGCTGTGCCCTTCTTCAAGCAATTGGCACAAGAGTCCGGTCAAAGACCGCGCTGGAACTTTTACAAATACCTCATTGGCCGCGATGGCAAGTTCATCGAGAGCTACAACAGCATGACCAGCCCAGAAAGCAAAAGCGTGGTCCAGGCCATCGAAAAAAGTTTGGCGACAAAGGCGCCTTGAACGGAACATGACGTACAAAAAAATTGCGGTGGTGGGCTCGGGCATTTCGGGCTTGGCGGTAGCGCACACCTTGAAGGGTCAGGCAGACATCACCTTGTTTGAGGCCGGCGCCTACTTTGGTGGCCATTCCAATACCGTCGACATCACCTTGCCTACGCCTCAAGGCATGGTGACGCATGGCGTCGACACGGGGTTTTTGGTTTTCAACGAAAGAACCTATCCGAATCTGATCAACTTGTTTGCAGAGCTCGGCGTAGAAACAGCGTTGTCAGACATGTCTTTTTCTGTGCAGGCGCCCAAGGTTTGGGGCGATGAGGCACTGGAGTGGAGTGGCAGCAATTTAGACACGGTGTTTGCCCAAAGAGGCAATCTGCTGCGCCCCAAGTTTTTGAAAATGCTGGCCGATGTTTTGCGCTTTAACAAAATATGCACGCGCATTGCCGAAGCGCAAAAAGAAAGCGAAATGCGTCAGCCCTTGTCAGACTTTTTAAAGCAGCACAACTTTAGCGAAGCTTTCAAAAACTGGTATTTCTTGCCCATGATGGGTTGTATTTGGAGTTGCCCAACAGATCAGATGTTGAAGTTTCCGGTGGCAACCATGATTCGCTTTTGCCACAACCACGGCCTCATTCAGGTTAGCAACCGGCCGCGTTGGTTCACGGTCAAAGGGGGCTCTAAAAACTATGTGCAGAAAATCATCAAGGACGTGCACGACAAGCGATTGAACACACCCGTCTCCTTGATCGAACGTGATGAGTCAGGCGTGCGCATCGTGACTCAAGATCATGCAGAACGCTTCGATGAGGTGGTGATTTGCACTCACTCTGATCAGGCTTTGCGTATGTTGCGCGTCCCCACGCAAAAAGAACAAAGCTATTTGTCGGCCATTCGCTACCAAGACAATGTGGCAGTGCTGCACACCGACGAAAGTGTTTTGCCCTCGAGACGCAAAGCATGGGCTGCGTGGAATTACGAGCGCGCCCTCGAAGAAGGTCAGGAAAGTGCACGCGTATGCTTGCACTATTTGTTGAACAAACTACAGCCTTTGCCTTACGAGCAAGCGGTGGTGGTGTCATTGAACCCAACAAAACCCATCGACCCCGCCAAGATCATTCAGTCCATTGACTATGCCCATCCGGTATTTGATTTAGCGGCGATTGATGCACAGCAACACCTTCACGAAATTCAGGGCCAACAACACACCTGGTTTGCGGGTGCTTGGACGGGCTATGGCTTTCACGAAGATGGCCTGAAATCTGGCCTGGGTGTGGCCAAACAAATTTTGTTGGACTTGCATCGGTGAAACACGCGGATGCGCTCATTGGCTTTGGCCAAGTTAGGCATGTACGCCGCCGTCCGGCTGTGCACGCCTTTCACTATGGCGCGTATTTTTTGATGTTGCCGATGCGCAGCATTCAAAAACAAAATGACAACGCGCCTGGCCAAAGAAACTTGCGAGACTTGCCCATCAACCGCCCAGCGTTCTTGTCCTTTCATGATGTAGACCATGGTGATGGCCGTTCGCCAGAACAGGGCGGGGCATTGGCTTGGCTGAATGAAATTTTGGACAAAGAAGGTATTCGTGACGCAGATGGTGAGGTTTGGTTGCAAACTTTTCCACGCGTGCTGGGTTACACCTTCAAGCCCGTCAGTTTTTGGTATTGCCACCGCGCCGACAACAGTTTGGCCGCCATCGTGGCCGAGGTTCACAACACGTTTGGCGAGCGGCACAGTTATTTGTTAGACGCTCCCAAATGGGGCCAAACCGAAGTGGCCAGCAAGGTGTTTCACGTGTCACCATTTTGTGAAGTCAACGGCCACTATCAATTCAGATTCATGCACACCATTTTGAATGGTCAAGAGAGATTGGTTGCCCGCGTCGATCATTTTGACGAGAGCGGCCCGCTGATCGAAACCAGCATGAGCGGCACGCTTGTTCCAGCCGATGCAAAAGCTTTAAAACGGGCCCTGTGGTCTTTCCCGTTTTTTACATTTGCGGTGGTGGCGCGCATTCATTGGCATGCTTTGTTGCTTTGGCTTAAGCGCGTGCCCTTCTTTACAAAACCAGTACCCCCGTCAAACCTTGTGACGCGGGGCCATTCACCTTCCATTGCATCATCAAAATCCAGCGGATCATGAACACCACCACCTCAACACAGTCCAATGTGGCCCTTCAGTCGGCCCCAGCCTCGGCCCGCAGAGTTTTGCGTCTGCTTGAAAAAATTGAACACGGCACCTTGACCATTCAGTTTCCAGACAGGAGCACCAAGGTGTACGGCAACACGTCGTTGCCACACGCCGCCATCAGTTTGAAAAACTGGGAAGTTTTCTCTGCCAGCATGAAGTCTGGCGACATTGGTTTTGCCGAAACCTACATGGCCGGCGATTGGAGCACACCCTCATTGAGTGACTTGCTTCGCGTCATGATTCAAAACCGCCGTGCCGTTGAGGACCTTATTTATGGCTCATGGTGGGGCCGCATGGCGTACCGCATTCGCCATCTGCTCAATCGCAACAACAAAACCAACAGTCGTAAAAATATTCATGCGCACTATGACTTGGGCAATGCGTTTTATGAACTGTGGTTGGATGGCACGATGAACTATTCGTCGGCCTTGTTTGAAGGTGACTTCAATCAAGAAATGGCCGCGGCGCAAAGGGCCAAAGTCAGGCGTGCACTGCGCATGACCGATGTCGAGTTGGGTAGCCGAGTTTTAGAAATTGGCTGTGGTTGGGGCGCATTGGCCGAAATGGCCACGATTGATTTTGGTGCAAAGGTTACGGGCGTGACCTTGTCGACCGAGCAATTGGCATTTGCCAAAGCACGGATGAAATGGAACGGCAAAACTGAGCAAGCCGATTTGCGTTTGCAAGACTACCGCGACATTCAAGATGGCCCCTATGACGCGATTTGCTCCATTGAAATGATTGAGGCGGTTGGCCAGTCTTACTGGCCCACGTATTTTCAAAAAATCAGTCAGTTGCTTAAACCAGGCGGCAAGGCGTGCATCCAAAGCATTGTGATTGACGACAGCTTGTTTGACAGGTACGTTAAATCAACCGACTTCATTCAACAGTACATCTTTCCAGGGGGTTGTTTGCCAAGCCCCAAAGAGTTTCGTCGGCAAGCCCGTTTGGCAGGACTGGACGTCATTGACGAACTCAAGTTTGGTCCAGACTATGCAGAAACATTGAGACGCTGGCGCCATGACTTCATGTCGCAAGAGGCGCAAGTTTTGAAGCTGGGCTTTGATCAAAAATTCTTGCGCTTGTGGGAGTTTTATTTGGCATATTGCGAAGCTGCTTTTGACGAGTCCAATACGGACGTCATTCAGTTCACCTTGCAAAAGCGCGCTTAACGTGACCAACACTCACGCAATGCCGAAAAAAATGCGGGTCAAGCAAATGGGGCTCTTTGAAATGGGCCAGCGCGTCTTGATGGCTGTCGTTTTGTCAGCCAGTGTGACTGTCAGTATCAGTGCCTGTGCCAGTGAACAAATCTTGCCGGGCTTGCGGCCTACCGAGATCCAGCGTCTAAAAATTTGGGGCTTTGAAATTTATGACGCGCGCTTGTGGACGCGCCCTGAGTTTTCAGTGCAGCAATACAGCACACAAAGCTTTGGACTTGAACTCACCTATTTGCGCAAATTTGAAGGCAAAGACATTGCCAAACGCTCCATTGAGGAAATGAAGCGTGTTGGTAAATTCAATGCAGAACAAGAAGCTCAATGGTTAAAAGCCATGACCGACATATTTCCAACGGTTGGCAAAGGCGACAAGCTCTTGGGTGTTTACAAGCCAAACGAAGGCGCTGAATTTTGGACCAACCAAAAACGGGTGGGGCTGATCCCCGACCCGCAATTTGCCAAACTCTTTTTTGGCATTTGGCTTCATGAGGCCACCTCTGCGCCAGAACTCAGGCAAGCTTGGATGAACAAGCCATGAGCGCATTGGGCATATCGCACCGACACGCTGCTGCGTATGGCTTGCTTGCAATGCCTTTGGCATTTGTGGCCTTGCCCATGTACGTCAATGTGCCGCACCTTTATGCCACCCAATATGCGGTTCCTTTGAGTTTGCTGGGCATTGTTTTGTTGCTCACGCGTTTGATCGATGCCCTGACCGATCCCTTCATTGGCCGCTTCAGCGATTGGTTGTATGCAAAGTCCATGCATGCAGTTGTTGTCGCCGCTTTAATTTTTTCTGCCACTCTGGCAATTTCATTTGCAGCTTTGTTCAACCCCCCTGCTTGGGGAAGCTCCAGCGCGTATGCCATGTGGGTGGCTGTGTGTGTCACGGCATGTCATTTGTGCTACAGCGTTCTGTGCATTGTTCACCAAGCCTGGGTCACGCGTTTGGGCGGTACAGCGGCGCAGCAAAGTCGTGTCTTGGCATGGCGTGAAGGTTCAGGTCTTTGGGGAGTGGTGTTGGCGGCCATGCTGCCGCTGTGGTTGGGCTGGTCGCTCAATGCCCTTGTGTTGGGTGTGTAGCTTTTGTTGGGCGTCATCAGTTGGCGATTTGCTTGGACGCATCACTCAACAATTTCCAATTCAACAGCCGCCAATTCAAAAGCCGATGTTCAAGCGCATCAAGTCTTTGGCTTGTTCGAGCCTTTTCAGAAAAAACAATTTTCAAAGTTGCTGTTGATTTTTGTGGTGAACGGCATTGCCAGTGCGGTGCCTGCCAGTTTGGTTTTGTTTTTTGTCGAAGATCAAATTCGAGTCAGTGCATCGCATGTACCCTTGTTCCTAGGCGCCTATTTTTTATCGGGCGCTTTGTCACTCCCTTTGTGGCTGATGGCCATCAAGCGCTTTGACTTGCCGCGCGCTTGGTTGTTTGGCATGGTTTTGGCTGTGCTCAGTTTCATGGGCGTGAGCCAATTGGGCGCGGGTGATGAGTGGGCTTACTTTGCCATTTGTGTTGCATCTGGCACGGCGCTAGGCGCTGATTTGGTGGTGCCAGGCGCCATCTTGAATGGCCTGATTGACCGATGGGGTCAACGCGGCCGTGCCGAAGGTGTGTATTTGGGTTGGTGGAACTTGGCCAGCAAATTTAACTTGGCTTTGGCCGCTGGTTTGAGTTTGCCTTTGTTGTCATGGTGGGGATATTCACCAGGCACCCAAGATGCCAACGGATTGCAGGCGCTAAGTGCCGCCTACGGCCTCTTCCCATGCGCTTTGAAATTGCTTGCCGCATTGCTTTTATTTTTGTTTTGGCGCACTTCAGCGAAAGCTGACGCTTCCAATTTTTCCAACGCTTCCAATCGGAGTCTTTCATGAACCGTCGACAGTCACTTCAAAAAATGGCACAGGGTTTGACGACGCCTTGGCTACTTAAATCCAGCCTGATTGGCGGTGTTGCGTTGGGCGTGACGGGCTGTGCGGGGCCGCAAGTGGCCGATTACAGCCAGCAAAAACCAGTGCTTGATTTGCGCACCTACTTCAATGGCGAGGTCGATGCCTGGGGCATTTTTACCGACAGAAGCGGCGCGGTGGTTAAGCGCTTCAAAGTGGAAATGAACTGTCAATGGCAAGGCGATGACGGCGTCTTGGACGAAGACTTTGTGTACTCAGATGGCACCAAACAAAAACGCATCTGGCGCTTAAAAGCCCTGCCCAATGGCCGATACGAAGGCCGCGCCGACGATGTGGTGGGTGTGGCGCAAGGTGAAGTCAAAGGCAACGCATTTCGCTGGCAGTACACCTTGGCCTTGCCAGTCGACGGCCGAGTTTGGAATGTTGAGTTTGACGATTGGATGTTCTTGATGGACGAAGAGGTCATGATCAACAAAGCGGTGATGAGTAAATTTGGTGTTCGTTTGGGTGAAGTCACCTTGTCATTCAAGCGCCGCAAACCCATGACCGTCAAAGGCCAATCATGAGCGTGCCAGCAAGCCCTGCCAACGAGTTGGTGGCCAGAAACACGCTTGACGGTGTGCCCAGCACAGCCGTCAACAAACCTCGCCGTTTTGGCCAGCCTTTCAACCCATCGCTTCAAGATTGGCGTGGCAAACGGGTTTGGCTGGTGGGCGCATCCAGTGGCATTGGTTTGGCCTGTGCGCAAGCACTTCAAGCGGCCGGAGCGCATGTGGTTATCTCGGCGCGTGAATTGGGCGCATTGTCAGAATGGGCAAGGCAAAGTGAATCAGAGGGCAAGCGACTTGAGCTTTACCCACTCGATGTCACTGATAGTTTGCAAGTGAAATACGTCACACGTCAGGTGGCGGCCCAGGGCGCTATCGACATGTTGCTCTATTGCGCAGGACACTACCGTGCACAGCGCGCAACCGACTTTGATTTGCCCGACATGTTGCGCCACCAAGAAGTCAATTACAACGGACTGCTGCGTGTGTTGGGCGAAGCACTGCCGCTGATGTTGCAACAGGGCTTTGGCCACATCAGCTTGGTCAGCAGTGTGGCGGGTTGGCGCGGTTTGCCAAATGGCTTGGCGTATGGTCCCACCAAAGCGGCCATGACCAATTTGGCTGAAACTTTGTACATGGATTTACAAGACAGAGGCATTGGCGTCAGTTTGATCAGCCCAGGCTTTGTGGCAACGCCTTTAACCGCGCAAAATAATTTTCAAATGCCAGCGCTCTTAACGCCAGAGCAAGCCGCACAGGCCATGTTGAAAGGCTGGGCGCAGGGTGCATTTGACATCCATTTTCCAAAGCGATTCACGCTGTGGTTGAAGCTGATGCGGCTCATGCCCTACCGCTTGTATTTTGCATTGGTGCGCCGCTTTACCGGGCTTTGAAAATGACACACCGCCAAACATTCAAACAAATCGCCAACTACTTTGAAAACATCTCGCCAGCGTCGGTGGGAAAAATCAAAGAACTTTATGCACCCACGGCGCGCGTCAAAGATCCCTTCAATGACGTCAAAGGCATTGCAGAAATAGAGCGAATTTTTCAGCACATGTTTGTGTCATTGGCGGAGCCGCGTTTTGTGGTCATTGAAGAGGTTGTGGATGGCTCGCAAGCGTTCCTCACCTGGGAGTTTCGCTTTAAGTTCAGGCGCTTTGACACCGAAACGGAGCAAGTGGTGCTGGGCACCACCCACTTGGTATTGGATGCGCAGGGCCTAGTGTGCTTGCACCGAGATTATTGGGATGCTGCCGAAGAGCTCTATGAGAAGCTGCCTGTGGTGGGATCCGTCATGCGTTGGCTCAAGCGGCGAGCCAATAGCTAATTCAAAACGAATCCCGCATCCCGAGACGCATTTATTTGGGCAGACTGTCAATGAAACTTTGACGCTGCATCAACTTCGCATGCAGTTTGTCCAAATTGGGATGTGCTTCGCGCCAAGCAATTTCGGGAAAGCGAAAATCCAAGTAGCCAAGTGCGCATCCCACCGCAATGTCGGAGAGGCTCAGGTGTGCGCCCGAGCAATAGGGTTTGTCTGCCAAACCTTGAGACATGGCGCGCAAGGCCTCAGAAATTTTTGCCAGTTGACGGTCAATCCACGCCTGACTTCTCTGCTCTGGCGTACGGTGCACCCAAACGTTTTCCATGCGGGCCAACAAGGCGGCATCCAAAAGACCATCGGCCAAGGCTTCCCAAGTTTTTACTTCGGCGCGCTCGCGGCCATTGGTGGGAATGAGCTTGCCCACAGGGGATAAGGTGTCTAGGTATTCCACAATGACGCGCGAATCAAACACGGCCTCGCCACCCTCTAAAACCAAGCAGGGCACTTTACCCAGTGGGTTGGAGGCATGGATGTTGGTGGTGGCCGACCAAACATCCTCGACCACCATTCGGTAATCCAGCTTTTTCTCTGCCATCACGATGCAAACTTTGCGAACATAAGGGCTGGTGGGTGAACCGATCAATTTCATGGGTCAGGTCTTGTCTTAGGTGAATCAAAAATACTTGGATAAGTGGAGAGCATTCTAGAGGAAGAAGAAAGCCAGATGATTGTCAGGTACAGAACTTACAATTGGGGCATGACCACCTCGCCTATTTCCGCCCTATCCCCCCTTGACGGCCGTTACGCCAACAAGCTCAATGCGCTGCGACCTCTCATGAGCGAACAGGGATACATGCACCGCCGAGTTCAAGTTGAGCTCGCTTGGTTCATTGCATTGTCAGATGCAGGCTTTGAAGAGTTCAAGCCTTTATCGGCAGGCGCAAGGCGATACCTCACAGGCTTGGTCAGTCAGTTTTCAGAACAAGATGCCTTGGCCATCAAGGACATTGAGAAGACCACCAACCACGATGTCAAAGCTGTGGAGTACTGGATCAAATCAAAGTTCAAAGATCGCCCAGAGTTAGAAGCCGCCTCAGAGTTTGTTCACTTTGCATGCACCAGCGAAGACATCAACAACACGAGCCATGCCTTGCAACTCAAAGGTGCGCGCCATCAAGTGGTGTTGCCTGCGCTTGACGACATCATTGAACAACTGCGCAGCATGGCACATGCGTATGCAGCGGTGCCCATGCTCAGCCGAACCCATGGACAAACTGCCAGCCCTACCACCGTTGGCAAAGAGTTGGCCAACGTGGTGGTTCGCTTGCGCGGCACACGCGAGAAAATTGCAAATGTGCCCATGAAGGCCAAAATGAATGGCGCCGTGGGCAACTACAACGCACACCTTTCGGCATGGCCTGATTTTGATTGGGAAAAATTTTCTCAATCCGTGGTTGAAACGCCAGAGGCCCACGAAGAGGGCGGCTCCGACGAACATTGGGGCTTGGGTTTGTCATTTCAGCCCTACAGCATTCAAATTGAGCCGCACGACTACATGGCCGAATTGTTTGATGCCATTGCGCGCACCAACACCATCCTCATCGATTTGTCGCGCGACATTTGGGGCTATGTCAGCTTGGGCTATTTCAAACAGCGCCTCAAGGCGGGTGAAATTGGCTCGTCCACCATGCCGCACAAAGTCAATCCTATTGACTTTGAAAATGCCGAAGGCAATTTGGGCTTGGCCAATGCGGTCCTCAAGCACTTGTCCGAAAAACTGCCCATCAGCCGTTGGCAGCGCGACCTAACTGACTCTACGGTGCTCCGCAACATGGGTGTGGCTTTGGGCTACTCAACCTTGGCTTACGCATCGCTCATGACGGGCTTGAAAAAACTCGAGTTGAACGAAGAAGCCTTGGCGCAGGACCTGGATGCATCTTGGGAAGTTTTGGCAGAGCCTATTCAAACCGTCATGCGCCGTTATGGCGTGCAAGGCGCTTACGAAAAATTGAAGGAAGTGACTCGCGGCAAAACCGTCACGGCAGAAGCCTTGCATGGATTGATTCATGCACTCGAAATTCCGCAGGCAGAAAAAGACCGTTTATTGGCCATGACACCTGGCAGCTACATTGGCAAAGCCATTGAGCTGGCCAAGCGGGTTTAAGCGGCATGGCGCTTAAATCTACCATCTACAAAGTCAATCTTTCGATTGCCGACATTGACCACAGCTATTACGCAGACCACGCGCTCACCCTAGCGCGGCATCCCAGCGAAACCGACGAGCGAATGATGATTCGCTTGCTCGCACTTTCTTTGAATGCCTACAAATTGCACGCCGATTTAAATGGCGATGGTGTGTTGGCTTTTGGTGCCGGCTTGTCCGACCCCGACGACCCCGATTTGTCTTTGCGAGACTTCACCGGTCAAACGCGTTTGTGGGTTGAGGTGGGACAACCTGAAGACAAACCTTTGAACAAAGCATGCCAAAAGGCTGAAGCGGTCATGGTTTATTGTTTCAATCACGCTGCCGAAATTTGGTGGAAAGGCATTGAAAGCAAACTGTCGCGCATGGACAAATTGCAAGTTTGGCGCGTCCCCACAGAAGCCAGCCAAGCCTTGGCCAAATTGACCGAGCGCAGCATGCAAATTCAAGCGACTGTGCAAGAGGGCGAACTCACATTGAGCAACGCCAAAGACAGCGTGCACTTGGAAGTGCAGCGTTGGAAATAGTCAGCCTTTAAAGTCCAATGGAACTTGCGCTTCGGCAGCAGCGCGCGCCAGGTGTCTATTTTCTGCAGCCCGTTCGGCATAGCGATTGAAGCGCCACGATGTGCCATCGATGGTGATGCGGCGCCAAATACTGCGCTTTTCGCCGGGGCTAAATTCGGTCCACAACTGAACCTCTTCAAATGTTCGACCACAACCCTTGCAATCAGGATCGCCTTGAAATGTTGAGCAGATGGCAATGCAGGGTGTATCGGGTGTGCTGGCGTACCAAGCTTGCCAAGCCTCGGCGGCAGGCAAAGGCAAACTGAATTCGTCGGCCTCGTCCTCTTTGAAGTAAACCATCAAGGCATACACCTCGGCCAATGCGCGCAACTCACGCGGCAGGGTCACACCGTCGGGCGACGGATTTTTTTCGCGCCAGTAATTGATGGCCGCTTCGATGTCGGTGATGTGGATGCCTGCCATGGGAAATGAGCTTGAAGAGTGCCTTGAAGTGCAAACGAATCATACCGGTTTAGGAATGACCTTAGAGGGGCAATTGCAAGTGGATGCATGAGTCAAAACGAACTCCGCCTCGTAGGATGAAAGTCTGTCTGTCACAGGATTCATTTTTACAAGGAAACAACATGCATGCGTTAAGTTTAGAGATGGCCGGCCAAGTTCAGGGCGGTGGATTTTGGAGCTTTTTAAAGTTTGCTTCAGGAACCAACAATGGCGTGCGAGCAGACGGCAATGCGCTGGGTGCAGGATGTGGCACTGTCAAAAGCGATGCGTTCATTCCAGATATTTTGTTTGGCATCGATATATCGCAAGCCTGCTTTGAGCATGACCAAAGTTATGCCACCTGTGGTTTTGAAAAAGGCACTGCCGATAGCAATTTTTACAGCAACATCATGAGTGAATGTGGCGAGCAAGGCGGCGGCATGCTCACCTGCAATGCCATCTCTGGCATTTACTATGTCACGGTGGCTTTTTTGGGTGAGAGCGCTTACAAAAATGCGCAGGAATCAAGCTGTCGTTGGGGCGATTAAGACGCCATCACCATGTACTACTTGATAAAAAATGTTTCTCTCACGGCCTTCTTCATTTGCTTGCTGACGCAAGCCACGCCATCTGCAATGGCCGCCTCGTTTTTTGTCGACAAAGGTCACACAGACGTTGTGGAAGGCGTTGCGTTTGAAATAGTGTCGCCCCATCTATTTATCAAAAAAGCATTCAAGCTTCGAGGTGAAGATTTAACGCCATCACAACTGTTGCTCATTCGTGAGGCCATGCCAAGCATCGCTAGCATGACGCACAAAGTGTTGCTACGCCCCACGAACAAACCTGCGCCCTTTTTAGAAAACGCAGAAGTAACCGTGGAATCAAAGATGCCAGAGGGGTTAGAGGCGGCACCTCAACCCAGAAGCATTTATCAGTTGCAAGACATTGAAAGCCCTGTCCAACTTTTTATTCAAACGATTAAAAATTGGCAAGTCACTGAATCGAGTATTCAATTCAGCAGCGATTATTTTTACCGATCAGAACGCGGACACACCGTCAATTTTCGCGATACTTATTTGTTTATAAAAATCAATGGAAGTTGGCGCTTTATACGGCATCCAAACAGTATGCCCGATGGTGTGTTGCAATGCGCGCACAATGCGGCTGGTTGGATGCGTTGTGATTTAGCCGTTCAACAGTGAGCGGTGTTCAGCGCTCTTGTCGTTCTAAAAATTGCTCTCGCAAAAGCCCTTGCGCATAACGCAAGCGTGCATCCACAATGGACGCTTCAATGTGGTCGCTTAAGTGTGCCGGCAGTTTTCGCGAAGCATCTTGGGCGGCCCTCAAACGATCGACAGCGGCAGCAATATCCCAGCGTGCCAATTGGGCCTCACCCTCTGCACGCAAGCTGGCCAAACCGCGGCCTTGCGCAGAAAGCGCAGTGGCCAAAATTTGCCATACCTGTGCATCAAGAGGATTCTCTAAAACCCAGCGTTGAAGATTTG
>JACCDL010127069.1_pt1 | contig 30219 bp, 18 predicted proteins | sample 7441931 | NCBI WGS metagenome assembly JACCDL01 (sample SAMN15323437, study PRJNA562643) | freshwater metagenome | isolation source: river surface water | place: USA:Blue River Watershed | collected 2017-08-16 | reverse complement strand
GCCGTCCCTATTCCCACTCTGTTATCGGTGTCGATGGTAAGAATGGGCGAATTCAAGCCGGTAAAATTCCAATTCGGGATAATTTTAAATTTATCGGAATCGCCATTATCCATCCCCATCGAATATCCTCTAATTCCACTAATATCGAATGATAAAAAGGGGCTTCCTCCACCACTTCCTGTGGTACGAAGTGCAAGTATGGTGTTTGCTGAAGACGAGGTTGAGTTCGTATTAAGGAGATAAATACTTGGTAATGTGTTATTTGCAGGATCGTTTGAACCTGCCGTATTCCCATTTTGAATATGAAACATAGTAGATGGACTGGCTGTCCCTACACCTATTTTTCCATCAACATTGATTCTGAACCGCTCTGTTCCATATGTTCGCATCACGATATTATTTCCCATATCTGCGACATTGGAATAGCCGCTTAAATCAATCGAGGATTGATTACTTGAATTATTTCCACCACCGGCTGACAAGCGTAAAAATCCATCATCGGCTCCATCTACTTGCGTGGTGCCTGATGAAGATCCTACACCTCTAATTTCATAGTTGCCGATTGTACTTGTGCTCAGGGAAGGTCGTGAGGTTGAATTGCTAAATCCTGAATGTATTCGAAGTCCTCCTCCTACTAAATTAAGTCTAGCAGTAGGAATAGCAGTTCCGAAGCCAATATTCCCATTTTCTAAAATGGCAATTCCATTAGTTTCACTTGCCCCATTAAATATCCTAAATCTAGCATTTGAAGATGTTGTCCCATATTGATCAATGGTCCAATCCACCGTACTCCCTTCTAATGATCTTTTTAATATAATTTGTCCTCCCTCATATTGTGTTGACGTAGGATTTAGAAGAATTTCCCCCCCCACGGTTCCCGCAGAATTTCCTACCGTTAGGGTACTAGTAGGCGAGGATGTGCCTATTCCCACAGCCCCGCCAATGGGATTAATGGCAAAAGGAAAGAGGGTTCCGTAGGCCGACTTAGATCGCATCTGCAGCCAACCGAAATTTGAACCACTACCTAAACCAAAATCCATCACATGAGATCCCGAGCTAGGTCCCAAACGTAAGTTTCCGTTAGCCGATGTACCGCTTGTGGCCGGGTCTGCTGTTGAAGTAACGACCTCAAATTTATTGACAGGTGCTGTGGTTCCAATACCCGTTTGAGCCCACAAATGTCCAGATAGGAAAGTTGTAAGCGAAATAAGCAATATGTGTGTCTTTTTTTTCATATGTAATGTTAGAACAAGGCACGTAAAATAATCCAGTTGGTACCATCAGATATCGCCTTAATCCAGTTGTTGGATGGTTCGATACCGATGTTAAGTGTGGTCGCAGATGTAGTAGTACTGTCTGAAATTAAATTCCCACTCGCTGATGTAACGGCAACCGTAGCACTTGCAATGTTTTTAATCGTAATCTCGCGACCCGCACCTACTGTAGAAGCACTAGGCAATTTGATTGTTTTCGAGGTAGCAGAACCTGAGAAGATTATAAAATTCGCATTGTCAGTAGTTGCAATGTCATATGAGTCAGTTTTGGTTAACACAGATGCTCCTCCATTATTTGCCCAAGAGGCCAAACCATTCGCATCAGATGTTAAAACCTTTCCCAAGCCAGGTGTTCCTCCTGCAATTTTTATGGTTCCTGTAATCGCTGTATTTCCACCTACATTCAGGTTCTCGCCAATTCCCGCTCCACCGGTAACTTTCAAGGCACCTGAACTTGTTGATGTAGAAGATGTATTTGCACTAATTGTTGTGGCTCCGGTTATGGTGGCGGTTAAGCCAACATTTAATTCTTTAGCAATTCCTACACCACCACCAACGATTAAAGCCCCCGTTGTCGAAGAGCTTGAAGCCGTTGTATTAGGCAATGTTAACGCTCCCATAATTCGGGCTGTTGTTGTTGTTGATGAACCAATTAAAGTTGTATTAGATCCTAGTCCTACTGTACCTGCTGTTCCATTGTATCCAGAAATCACAATTTCATTGGTTTCAGCATTTCCATTTGGACGAACATCAAATCCAATTAAAACACTATTTTGACCTGTTGTATTTGAATCATATTGTGTTCCGTAATATATACCAGCAGAACCACCAATAATTATGTTATTTGCACCTGTTGTTAATCTTTCTCCACTACCTGTACCAATCCCAATATTGTTACTAGCTGTGGTCACTGCGCTTAATGCCCCATATCCAATGGCATTATTCGAACCACCCGTTGTTGCATATCTTAAAGCTAGTGAACCTAATGCGACATTGCCTGACCCTGTTGTCAACCTATTTGCAGATTCATTTCCGACTGCAATGTTATTTGCGCCGCTGGTATTTGCTTTTAATGCTTCATTACCCACAGCTGTGTTTTGTGCGCCTGTAGCTGTTGCACTCATAGCACCTGATCCCAATACTGTATTTTTAGCTACGCTTCCTCCTCCTTCACCAATGGTAAGTCCATTTACTGTAATATCTCAACTAAATGTTTTAGCTCCAGCAAAAGTTTGCGTCCCTGTAGTTACCACACCCCCAAAATCTGCACTCGCAGGTTGTAAATTGAGTGTAGAACCTGAAATTGTGGCACCGTTTCCATTTGCCGTGCTTCCAATAGTTGACAAAGTGGTGATTCCCGATGGAGATGCCCACGAAGCTAATCCATCTGCATCAGATGTTAAAACCTTTCCCAAGCCAGGTGTTCCTCCAGCAATTTTTATTGTTCCTGTGATCGCTGTATTTCCTCCCACATTTAATGCGCCTGCGATACCGACACCTCCACCCACGATTACTGCACCGGTCGTTGTACTCGACGATGCGGTCGTATTGCTGAAGCTTTTTGCTCCCGCAAAGGTTTGAGTACCTGTTGTTACCACACCACCGTATGTACCATCAGCAGGTTGTAATGTTAAGGTAGTACCTGAAATGCTAGCTCCTTTCGCGTTTGCAGTATTTCCAATGTCCGCTAAACTTGAAACGCCACCAGAACTTATGGTTGAAAAAGATAGGGCACCACTTCCATCGGTAGTTAATACTTGTCCAGCTGTACCATCGCTAGTAGGGTAAGTTAGTCCCTTGGCCGTTAATGTGCCGTTAATTCGTGTATTTCCATTTTTTAATACGATAACTGCATCACTTAAGGTGTTGGCATCAGTACCATTTCCTATGACAAATAATCGGTCAGTTGTATCAATCACACTAGTACTAGCTGCCGTAGGATTTGTATTATATGTACCTATGGCAATTTCAGAAAACGAACCGGCTTTTACTCCTGTACCGATTGCAACTGAGTGATCTCCATTTGCTTCAGATTTGTAACCAAATGCAGATGTATTTGCTCCGCTTGCTATGGTCTCATTTCCTGAGGCGAACGCATTCGCTGCCGTCGCTTGAGTTAACCCTCCAATAGCAAATGAACCTGATCCACTTGCATCTGTTTGGTCACCCATGGCGGTTGAATTAACACCGCTTGCTTCAGTCATATAGCCAACTGCGAAAGCTGAACTTTGAGAAGCTTGAGTTTGGTCACCCATGGCAGTTGAATTAACACCGCTTGCGACAGTCATATAGCCAACTGCGAAAGCTGAACTTTGAGACGCTTGCGTTTGGTCACCCATGGCGGTTGAATTAGTACCGCTTGCGACAGTCATTCTGCCAACCGCGAAAGCTGAACTTTGAGAAGCTTGCGTTTGGTCACCCATGGCGGTTGAGTTGATGCCGCTTGCAGCAGATTTATATCCTGTGGCAAAAGCAGAGCTCTGTGAAGCTATTGTTTCAGTACCCATAGCGATTGATGATGAACCACTTGCTTCAGATTTATAGCCAACCGCAAATGCGTTAATTTGAGTAGCTTGTGTTTCAGAACCCATTGCTATTGATGGTGAACCACTTGCTATTGATTTATAACCAATCGCAAATGCGTTACTTTGAGTAGCTTGAGTTTCAGAACCCATTGCTATTGATGCTGAACCACTTGCTAAGGTTTTATAACCAGCGGCGAATGCATTGGTCGAAGTAGCTTGACTTTCCTGTCCCATTGCAAATGATGATGAACCGCTTGCTAAGTTTTTATAACCAGCGGCAAATGCATGAGAAGAAGTTGCTTCACTCTCTTGTCCCATAGCGGTCGTGTAAGAACCACTAGCTTTTGTTAGGTAGCCCGATGCGAAGGTGTGATTTGAGGATGCTATTGATTCTTGTCCTACAGCTACTGAGTAGGCTCCACTGGCTATAGATTTGAATCCTGCTGCGAATGTATAAACTTGACTCGCCTCAGTTTCTCCGCCAATAGCAGTTGAATAAGCTCCACTTGCAAGAGTTTTATAGCCCGCGGCGAATGCAAATGCTTGATTTGCGACTGTCTCTGAACCAATTGCAGTCGAGTATGCTCCGCTTGCAAGAGTTTTATAGCCAGCGGCGAATGCAAATGCTTGATTTGCTTCAGTTTCTGCGCCTAGGGCGGTAGAGGCATTTCCACTAGCTTTTGATTTGTAGCCAGCTGCGAATGAAAATGCTTGATTTGCTTCAGTTTCAGCACCTAGGGCGGTAGAAGCACTTCCACTAGCTATCGATTTGTAGCCAGCAGCAAATGCAAAAGAATCAGAGGCTTGTGTTTCTGAACCAAAAGCAGTGGATGCTTCTCCCGTTGCTTTAGCAAGGTAACCTCCTGCAAAAGCATAACCTCGAGTGGCTTCAGATCGCCTTCCCAAAGCAGTTGCAAATTCTCCACTAGCTTTAGTTTCACCACCAATGGCAAAGGCTCCGGATGCAGTTGCTTCAGCCTTGAATCCAATGGCAATAGTCGTTTCTGCACTCGCTTTTGCTTCATTTCCTGCGGCAAATGAAAAATTACCTATTTCTTGGTCATCCCCACTCAAATTACCCACTCGGAAAGCGGATCTTTTGGGATACCACATCATTCTTGTACCAATTGCCAACGAAGAAGCATTCCCAACTCCTGAATTACCTGTAGCAATAAATCCGTCATCACTGATAAATGTTTTTAATCCGTTAATGTTTTGATTGGTAGTTAAATCCACATAGTTTCCTGCTGTTGAGTCAATGTAATTTTTTGTTGCCACATCCTGTGCATTTGTGGGATTAGCTACGTCAGTAATTTTGAAGGCCCCCATGGCAACATGCGCAGCAGCTGCACCAAAACCACTTAGTGGAATATTCGATTTATCAAGTTTTGCATTTGTCACACTAGCATCAGCTAATTTGCTTGTCGTGACATTGGCATCAGTTATTTTTGCGGTAGTTACGGCATTGTCAGCTAATTTGCCTGTTGTGACATTGGCATCAGCAATTTTCACTGTTGTGATTGCATTATTTGTAATAACAGGTGCAGCAGCAGAAGAACTTGTACCGGCTAAATCACCTCCTAATTGAATCTTACCTTTAACGGATGAAGTGGCATCTGCAATACTGGCAGATGATATTCTGGTATCCACATAATCCTTGATTGTTTTGACCGCGGGATATTTGGAAGTAGAAGCAGAGTCTGTCGTTATATTCGTGCTCAAATTAGCCACTGCTTGAGCGCCTAAAGCCGTTAAGGCAGTAGAGGCTGTTGTTGCCCCTGTTCCTCCATTGGCAATCGGCAAAGTTCCGGTTACTCCAGTGGTCAATGGCAACCCTGTTGCATTCGTCAAGACTCCAGATGCTGGTGTTCCCAATGCCGGTGTGGTCAATACTGGAGATACTAATGATTTGTTTGTCAAGGTTTCTGTTCCATCCAATGTAGCCAAGGTCCCCGTTTCAGCGGGTAGGGTGATCGTAACTTGATTAGGTAAGATTGGTGCCAGTAGGGTAGCGGTTCCTGTGCTTGTACTTGCACCAGCGAATGTAATGCTAGTTGCATTTGCTGTACCTATGGTTGGCGAAAATAACGTAGGGGAGCTGTTAAATACGAGTACGCCTGTTCCTGTTTTAGTTGAAATTAGACTGGCAAAATTTGAACTCGAAGGGTTCGTCAGAAAGCTAGACACACCTGATCCAAGGTCGGTAATATCTGCAGATTGGATTCTAGCCCACATAGGTGGTGCGGAAGTGCTTCCATTGCCCGTTTGAGTAAGAAAATGTTTGTTTGGTGAAGTAGATCCTGCTAAAAGCGCTGTTGTATTTGCCGTAGATTGAAAGGGCATATCGCCAATATTACCCCCGTTGATATGACTAGCTCTGCTAGCTAAACCCGTTAAATTGGCACTTATCGTGCCCGCTGAAAAATTGCCTAGTGTATCACGAGCAACAATTGCGAATCCAGTATTCGCACTCGTGGCGGTGGTGGCTGAATTTCTAACTTTTCCTGATGTGCTAAGTGTAGCTAGTTTGGTGTCTACAATGGCTGCGGAAGAACTGATATCTGCATTGACAATTTCACCATCTTTAATTTTGGCGGATGTAATGGCGTTGGTGGCTACTTCAGGTGATGCCGCTGTGCCGGTTAAATCACCTGCCAACTGAATTTTCCCTTTTGTATTTGCATCAGCATCAGGTGCCCCAGAAGTTACACTCGCATCTATGTAATCTTTAACGGTTTTAACGGCTGGGTATTTAACTTCTGAAAGCGCATCCGTGGTCATGTTGGTACTTAGATTCGCCGTCGCTTGCGCCCCCAACGCCGTTAATGCTGCTCCTGCAGTTGTTGACCCCGTACCTCCCTGGGCAATGGTTACGGCAGCATTTGTTGTTAAAATAGTTGTGGACGCATCTGGTAAGGTATATGTTTTTTCAGAGGAAGTTGGCCCCGTAAATTTGGTAAATCCATTTCCAGTACCGCCATAGGTTGACGCTATGATACCCGTTAAGGCAGCAGACCCATCAAAATTATTTCCATAGATGGATCTAGCAGTTGCTAGGGTAGTAGCTGTTGCTGCATTTCCACTAATATCACCTGATATGGTGGATGAGAATGTTTTTGTTCCTGCGATTGTTTGTGCATTCGTTAAGTCTACGAAATTTTTGGTTGTAGACCCTGTACCTCCATTGGAGATGCTGATGGTCTCTGCAATTTTAGCATTTGTAACACTAGCGTCTGCTAATTTAGCCGTGGTGACATTGGCATCAGCAATTTTAGCCGTGGTGACAGCATTCGCCGCTAATTTTCCAGTTGTCACGTTTTCGTCTGCGATTTTAGCGGTTGTTACGGCTGCATTGGTAATAATCGGGGCATCCGCTGTGGTTCCTGTCCCTGCTAAATCACCGCCTAATTGTATCTTTCCTTTGACGGAAGTCGTGGCATCCACAATGGTTGCAGATGAAAATCTGTTGTCCACATATTCTTTAATCGTTTTAACGGCTGGATACTTTTCCGTTGAATTTGCATCTGTGGATATGTTTGTACTCAAATTAGCTGTTGCTTGTGCACCTAGGGCACTTAACGCTGTAGCTGCAGTTGTTGATCCTGTACCTCCGTTTGCAATACTAACAGCTTCTCCGAATTTGGCATTTAAGATTGTTGCATCTGCAATTTTAGAATTCGTAATGGCGCCGTTGGCAATTTTTCCTTCTACGATGGCATTAGGAGCTATTTTTGCTGTAGTAACATTGGCATCTGTAATTTTTCCTGTGGTTACGGCATTGTCTACTAATTTTGCTGTGGTTACTTGGGCGTCGGCAATTTTTGCTGTGGTTACTTGGGCGTCGGCAATTTTATTTGTTGTCACTTGCGCATCTCCAATTTTAATCGTGGTAATCGCATTATCGCTAATGATGGGAGCAGCCGCGGTCGTTCCAGTTCCCGCTAAATCACCCCCTAATTGCATTTTTCCTTTGATGCTTGTAGTTGCGTCTGCAATTGTTGCTGCCGCAACGGCTACGTCTACGTATTCCTTTATTGATTTTACGGCTGGGTACTTGATGGTGGAATTCGCATCTCCGCTTATGTCTGTACTTAGGTTTGCGGCAGATTGGGCACCTAAGTTTGTTAGGGCATTGGTTGTAGTGCTCGCGCCCGTACCTCCATTGATGATGTCTACAACACCAGTGATTTTAGAGGCTGCTACGGAGTTAATCTTTGCATCCGTTACGGCAAGATTGGCTATTTTGGCACTTGTGATGGCATTATTACTGATTATGGGACTCGTTGCACTAGATCCTGTTCCATTTAAATCGCCTCCCAATTGAATTTTTCCTTTGACTAGATCGGTTGCATCTGCGATGGTCGCGGAAGAAACTTGATTATCTACGTAAACTTTAACCGCGTTTTGAGTTGGGTAGAGGCTTGTGCTCGTTCCTAAACTCGTATTATCGCTTTTGTTAGCTAAATTTTCTTTCAGAAGTAAACCGGGAACTGTTGGGCTATCCGCGGTACCTCCTAAATCTTGCGTTAATGCGATTTTTCCTTTTACGGTGGAAGTGGCATCTACGACACCCGCAATTAAGGCTTGTTGGACAAAGGCAGTCGTCGCAATTTGCGTGTTATTTGTATTAGGTGCCGCCGTAGGAGCCAAAGGAACACCCGTTAAGGTAGGTGAAGCTTTATCTGCCTTCGCATCTAAGGATGCTTGCAAGGCTGTTCCCATAGTCGCCTGATCAACATAATCTTTCACGGCTTTTACAGTTGGGTATTTGGTATTGGAATTTCCATCTGTTTGTACATCGATGGATTTATTGGCCAAATTCTCTTTCAAAGCTAAACCGGGCACCGAAGGACTCATCGCTGTTCCCCCTAAATCACCTGATAATTTCACTTTACCTGCGGCGAGTGTGGTCGCATCAGGTACACCTGAACCTACGGCAGCGTAGATGGTATTGTCCACATAGGTTTTGGTTGCTTTTTGTGTTGGGTATAATTGATCTGATGGATTGGCGGCTCCTAAATCTGTGTTAGTCGATTTATTGGTAATCGACTCATATGAACCTGAAAGGTTGTTGATGGCGTTTTGATTGTTTTCAGATAAGCTTTGTACAAATCCGATGCGTGAGCTTAACGTAGATTCAGTACTGCTTATTTTAGCTGCATTGGCTTTAAGTCGTGAATCGTGTTCCACCAAAGTTCCATTGATGCTATTGATGTCTTTTGTGTTGGTTGCTATTTTCTCGTCCAACAAAGAGATGGATTGCTCTGTAACTAGAAACTTTTCTTCCGTTGCTTTTTGGTTGGCTTCTATTGACGCACTGTTTTTTGCAATATCTTGCTTCAGGGGATCTAAATCTTTTGGAATTAAATATCCAGCGTCATTTTTGAATTGGCTTAGGTTGGTCGGGGAGTCGCGTACATTTTTGTAGTCCACCGATTCGGCATAAAGTGCATAGGGGGTGAAATTTAGTTTTTGATTACTTATTTCCGTGAATTTTTGACCGTTATCAAAACTTACGGCAACGATCAGTGACTTCAAATCAGCGTCCCAAACGATTGCATCAAAAGTGGCATATTTGATACCATTGGCTGATGTGCTTCCAACGGTCCCTTGTACGATACCGGTTCCAATGGTGGTATTTACGAGGCCAAATTCATCTGTTGTCAGATTCTGAATTTCGGCATAATCCACCCCGGCTGAACTCCGAATGGTGAAACGGATGGTTACCTTTCCTTTATTCAGCGGTTGACCCGTCACAGCGAAACCCGGTACTTCGATGGGGTTAGGATCGATGATGACTGCTTGGTAATTGAGGCCCTTTTTTTGTGCAAAAAGACTTATTGAAGTCAATAAAATGAGGCAAAATGGAATAATTAATTTCCGCATAACAATGTAATAATGATATTAAAACTGAGATACTTTAAGGCCAATGCTGATGATGCTGGGCTCAAAGTTTAGGTTTGATTTACCTGTTTGGGCTTTGTTTACTGTACTCATGACATCGTATGAAAAGAATACGGATGTTTTGTCTGCCAGACGTTTGTGAATAGCAATATTGTAGCCGTAGAATAATTGAACCTTGGAGAAGGAGGGGTCTTGGCTAAGTGAAAAATAGTTCATGTCGCGTTGCTGGATCCCGTTGATCATTTTCATGGGGCTGAATTTTCCTTGAATTGCTAACGAGAAGCCGCGGTAGATTTTCACCTCGGGTCCGAATCCCAAATGCAAACCGCCAAAACTTGTTTGATATGAAAGTTGTCTGTTTTGAACATCGCCCACTGCATTGAGCTGGGTCAAATTAAGCCCTACTTCATAACGAAAGAAACTGACTACTTTGGCTAGTTTTTTATTATTGCTGAAGAAGATAGATGATTTCGAAAATTTTGAAATCATCGCTGTCGTATCAATAATCTCTTTGTTATATGCAAAACCAATATGCACGCCACCATTTGGTTTCATGAAATTGGTTTGTTGGCCAGTTGATGTCTGAAATGAATAACTGGTATTGGATAAACCTGCTTCCCATTTCCAATGTTGGGCATGGAGAGAATGGCTTAAGCAGACCAAAATGGCTGCTAAGGATATGTATTGACGCATTTTAAACTCGTAATTTTTAGAACTTAGATTTTAAAATTTAAAATTACGCGCGATTAATTAATTTTTACTGTGATAAAAGAAGTACATGTCCTATTTCTCAGAAATAGGACAAATTTAGTTTTAGACGTTGGACACTGGACGATAGACTATAGACGTTGGACACTGGACGATAGACTATAGACGCTGGACGGTAGAACTTTGAAGGTTATGAAATGTATGGATTATGAATGGACAGTCTTACGTCTAACGTCCAACGTCTAATCTCTATCGTCTAAGGCAAAAGCACGATATACATTCCCCTTCTTCGTCCCTAATTTTGTTCCTCCACAGGCGATGACGACATATTGTTTGCCGTTTACGTGATAGGTAGAAGGTGTCGCGAACCCAGCAGCGGGAAGTTGCGTTTGCCAAAGGAGTTTGCCAGTATGCCGATTGTAAATGCGGAACATGCCATCCTTGCTTGCTGCTATCATAAGCAAGCCATTTTCTGTAATAATGGGGCCGCCATAATTTTCAGCACCCGTGTTTTTGATATTTTTGTCGGCCAATAAAGGTTCATCTCCAAACGGTATTTTCCACAGGTATTTTCCCGTATTCATGTCGATGGCTTGCAGTGTTCCCCAAGGCGGTCCGATCGCCGGTAAACCCTGACTGTCTAAAAATTTGTTGTAGCCCGTCATTCGGTAAGGAGGCTGATACGCTTGTGATGCATCGTTAATCTCTTTTGGTTTTTCACCTGCTAGAAAGCTGACTAGTTTGTCACGTTCTTCGATGGATAATTGGGGAAAGCCCGGCATCATCCCTTTACCTTGCGTGATGATTTGGGTCAAAAAGGCCTTGTTTCTGCGTTTGAATACATCTTGGAGATTTGGATAGCCACTTTTGGGATTGCCTTGTAATTTTTCTCCATGGCAGCTGGCACAATAGCTTATGTAGGTTTTAGATTCGTCAATAAGAGGCTTTTTTGTGGAAACCATGGTTTGAATCCAAGGCATTTCATTGCTATTAATATAGATGATTCCATTTTTTGGATCGGCACCTGCGCCACCCCATTCCGCACCTCCATCATAGCCAGGTAGGATTAAGTTTCCCTGTAGGCTGGGGGCATCGTACCAACCGGTTTGAATTTGATTTAGCTTTTTAATTAGCTCTGATTTGTTGGCCGCATAGGGATTTATGTCTTGGCTAGTTATATCTGCTGATTGCCTTGCAAATGGTTTCGGAAGAACCGGATAGGGTTGCGTTTTCCAAGCAATTTCGCCTTGTAAGCGTGAGCCTTTTACGGGTTTCTCGCGGATTGGAAATAACGGTTTTCCTGTTACCCGGTCAAAGCAAAATACATAGCCTTGTTTGGTTACTTGCACAACAGCATCCACTAATTTCCCTTGATGTTTCACTGTAATTAAGTTGGGCGGCGCCGGTAAATCACGATCCCATAAATCATGATGTGTGGTCTGGAAATGCCAAAGGCGCTTCCCTGTGCGCGCATCTAATGCCAAAAGGCAATTGGCAAACAAATTGCTCCCTTTGCGATTTCCACCCCAAAAGTCAAATCCCGCTGAGCCCGTAGGTACATATAATATCCCTCGCTTTTCATCTACCGCCATGCCCGACCAATTGTTGGCCGCTCCCGTATATGTATTTTTATAGGCATCTTTAGGAAAGGTTTCATACCCATATTCACCTGGATAAGGAATTGTGTGAAATGTCCAAGCGACTTTTCCTGTGTAAATATCGTAAGCGCGGATATCTCCTGGGGCCGCATCAGCTCCCTCCGAAAGGCGCAAGGGCATAACAATTAAATTTTCAAAAACGGTTCCGGGTGTGTTTGAAATAATGAATTTGTTTTGTGCAATGGCTGGTAGACCGGTATGTAAATCTACTTTGCCTTGCTCACCAAAGCTCTCGATCGGCTTACCCGTTTTGGCATCTAAAGCCCATAGATTTGAGCCAACGGTATAGAGTATACGTCCTTTGGCATAGCTAACACCTCGGGAAGTACTTGCCCAATTTTTCAATGGATCCCCAAAGCGCCAAATTTCTTTTCCAGTTGCCGCATCTAATGCAAAGGCCTGTACAGATGCACTGACACCATATAATACACCATCTACAATGATAGGATTGGCTTGCATTTGGCCTGAATCGGGTAAAGCATATGTCCAGGCTACCTGTAAGTCTTGCACATTTTCAGGGGTGATTTGGTGTAAGGTTGAATAATGATTTCGATCCGAACCACCCAAATACGAGCTCCATTGCGTATAATCTGTGTCCTTTTTTGTCCAAGCAATGAATGCTAAACCGACTCCCAGTGCTAAAAGTATTCGTAGTTTCATAGGCCGACTGTCCTAGGGTACCTAAGGACTGTTGTTTTAATTTATCAAATAGATTTGTAGCTTGCTATAAAATCTAAACCTTAGAAATTTATGAAAAATATACTGCAGAAAGGGCTATTCCTTGCCTTTTTTCTTTCTCCCGCTTATGTATTTGGCCAAATTTCAATTCAAGCGATTCAGGTTGAAAATCAAATTGCCCCGCAGGGTGTAGGTACTGTGGCACCTCGTTTTAGCTGGATTTTGAGTTCTCCTAATCGCCAGGTTACGCAAAAGTCTTATTCCATTCATGTCTTATCAGGTAAAAAAACGGTTTGGAAATCTGGAAAAGTAGATTCAGATCAGTCAATATTTGTTTCCTATGCTGGAGAGCCTTTGCAGTCTAATCAGGCGTATCAGGTTGCTGTACAGGTTTGGGACAACCAAGGTAAAACAAGTAAAGTTGTTTGGACAGATTTTAAGACCTCCTTGTTGCATTCGACAGATTGGAAAGCTAAGTGGATTAGTTCAGGAATAGCCTCAGATTCAGTAGATGGACGAGTTCCTGTGTTAGCCAAATCATTTATTGCCAATAAAGAAATTAAATCTGCGCGTTTATTTATCACGGCGCGTGGTTTATATGAAGCATCCATAAACGGTAAACGGGTTGGTGATTCGTATTTAAGTCCTGGTTGGACATCCTATAATAAGCATCTCCAATTTCAAGTGTATGATTTGACAGGTGAAGTAAAGCAAGGTATAAATCAATTGGACGTTTTGATGGGTTCTGGCTGGTACCGTACCCGAATCGCTTGGGAAAATAATAAGAATTTTTATGGTTCTCAGACCGCTTTATTAAGTCAATTAGAATTACAATATGCGGATGGTTCGACAGAGACGGTTATTTCTGATAATAGCTGGAAGGCTAGTTTAAGTACTATTATTGCCTCTGAAATTTATGATGGAGAGAAGCAAGACACACGTCGTTCGGAGGCAGTTTGGACGCCAGTAGTTGAGACGTCGGCTTCGTTCGATGTGTTGCGTGCACAAATAAATGAACCTATTCGCAAGCAAGAACAGCTTAAAGTGGGTAAGGTTATGCGCACTAAGTCCGGTAAAACGATCTTGGATTTCGGACAAAATATTGTGGGTTGGGTCAAGTTAAACGTCAAAGGGAAGCCTGGTCAAGTGGTTAAATTATACCATGTGGAGATGTTGGATAAAAATGGCGAACCCTATTTTGCAAATCTACGATCGGCGAAAGCGCAGGCAGAGTATGTGTTAAATGGAGCCCAACAAAGTTTAGAACCGCATTTTACATTTTTTGGTTTCCGGTATGTGCAAGTGGATGGATTGGATGTACAAGCTGAAGATTTTCAGGCCATTGCGTTGAATTCCGATATGCGTTCTTCGGGTACATTTGAGACCAGTAATGCTTTGTTGAATCAATTGCAATCGAATATTCGCTGGGGTCAAAAAGGTAATTTTCTAGATGTACCTACGGATTGCCCACAGCGTGATGAGCGTTTAGGTTGGACGGGTGATGCAGAAGTTTTTTCGCGTACAGCTGCATTTAATTTTAATGTAAATCAGTTTTTTGCGAAGTGGTTAAAGGATGTTATAGCGGATCAAACTCCGAATGGAGCTGTACCATTTGTGATTCCAGATGTGTTGAATAAAACGAATATAGGAAGGATGGCTAAGCAAGATGGAGCTGCCGGTTGGTCAGATGCGAGCATCATTATTCCATACAACATATATACCACATATGGCGATAAGCAGGTATTGGAAAATCAGTATGCAAGCATGAAAGCTTATTTAAATTATGTGCGTGGTGCGGCCAAAAATGATTTATGGAATACAGGATTTCAATTTGCAGATTGGTTATCGTATCGTGTCGATGATTCCAAAGGGATGATTGGACAGAAGTCGGCCGTAACTGACAACTACCTCGTCGCTCAGTGCTTTTTCGCATACAATACACAGTTGATGATGAATACTGCTCGAATCCTCGGTAAAACGGAAGACTTTAAAGAGTGGGAGAAGTTATTGGCGCGGATTAAACTACAATTTCAAAATGAGTTTATGACGGCGAATGGTCGCTTGATTTCAGAGACGCAGACGGCATATATTTTGGCATTGCAATTTGATATGATTCCAGGATCCTTGCGTCAATCAGCATTGAATCGTTTGGTGACTAATATTGAAAGTTATCAGTATCATTTAACGACGGGTTTTTTGGGTACTCCTTTTTTAAATCCGGTCTTAACGCGTTTTGGACGCAATGATGTGGCTTATAAATTATTGGTTCAGGATACGTATCCATCGTGGTTATATCCCATTAAGGCGCATGGTGCAACAACAATTTGGGAGCGTTGGGATTCTATGAAACCAGATTCTACGTTTCAGGATCCGGGTATGACTTCGTTTAATCATTATGCGTATGGAGCGATTGGGGATTGGATGTACCGAACGGTGGGAGGAATTGATACTGAGGAATTTGATGGAGCAGGGTATAAAAAAATAGTTATCAAGCCGGAATTAGGTGGTGGTCTTACGTTTGCAAAGACTAGTTTAGAGACCCTTTATGGAAAAATTTCTACGGATTGGCGATTAGATTCAGGTGTTTTTTCGCTTACAGTGGAGATTCCTGTAAATACAACTGCTTCGGTTCAATTGCCGCGCGTAGGTACTGGAGTAATGACGCAAGATGGGGAAGTAATTACAGGAGATCGTGTATTGATTGGATCAGGAAAGTATGTCTTTACAGTTAAATAAGTAGTATTATGGGTTCTTTATTGGGATTATTTTTTCATTCGTTAGGTGGTTTTGCTTCAGGCTCATTTTACATTCCTTACCGAAAGATTCAGGTTTGGTCATGGGAGAGTGCTTGGATTGTGGGTGGCGTATTTTCGTGGTTGATTGTGCCGTTATTGGCAGCTTATTTGACGATTCCAGATTTCATGTTGATCATCCAACAAGTAGATTCGGATGTATTCTTCTGGACATTCACTTTTGGGGTTTTGTGGGGAATCGGTGGGTTGACTTTTGGCTTAGCCATGCGGTATTTGGGGATGTCCTTAGGTATGTCGATCGCATTAAGTCTTTGCAGTATTTTTGGGGCTTTGGTTCCACCTATTTACCGGGAGTTTGCAGGTGTATCGGGTGATACGATATCGCATATTGTGGGAAGTTCGGGTGGACAGGTTGTTTTGTTGGGTATTTTGGTCTGCGTATTTGGGATTTTCTTGTGTGGTAAGGCGGGGATGATGAAGGAAGGTGAGTTATCTACGGAGCAGAAACAAGAAACGATTAAAGAATTTAGTTTAACGAAGGGATTGATTGTAGCTACGATTTCTGGCTTGTGTAGTGCGTGTTTTAATTTCGGGATTGAAGCGGGTAAAGACATGGCGGGTGCTGCGGTTGCCAAAGGTTGCGATCCACTATTTCAGAATAACGTAATTTTTATTGTGGTTTTGTGGGGTGGATTTTTGACTAATTTCGTCTATTGTATGTATTTGAATTTCTCAAACAAGACTTTTGGAGATTATTTGGATGCGCAGGCGCCCTTGCGGATGAATTATCTTTTTGCTGCGGTAGCAGGTACAACCTGGTTTTTACAGTTCTTTTTCTATGGAATGGGGGAGAGCAAACTAGGAAATGGGGCGAGTTCATGGATTTTGCATATGGCTACGATTATCATTACCTCTAATTTCTGGGGTCTTTATTTTAAAGAATGGAAAGGAGTTTCGTCGAAAACGTTGCGGACGGTACTAGCGGGAATTGTGGTTATTTTGATTTCAGTTGTGATCGTCGGAATAGGTAATTCGATTTCAGACTAAATATGCTTCGTTTCATTCATATAGATGAGTTTTCCTCAACGCCCAAGTATCGGCAATTAGCGAATTCCATTATTGCGGGTATTCAAGCTGGAAAAATCAAGCAGGGTGATGTATTGCCATCCATTAATGAGGTTAGCTATGAGCATTTTATTTCACGAATAACGGTTGAGAAGGGATATAATTATTTGAAGTCCTTGGGTATCGTGGAATCTGTTCGCGGCAAGGGTTTCTTCGTGTGCGTCGGCGGCGTCCCCCCTGATTTTCGCATCTTTCTGTTGTTCAATAAGTTATCCGTTCACAAAAAAATTATTTACGATTCATTTGTTGCCTCCATGGGGCCTACTGCTGGTATTGACTTCTATATTTACAACAATGATTTTAATCTCTTTAAGCGCATTGTTACACAGCGGGAATTAGATTATTCGCATATTGTGCTGATTCCACATTTTATGGAGGGGGATTCCATTGCCATAGATTTTATCAATTCACTTCCGAAAGAGAAATTGATTTTGGTTGACAAATTACTACCTGGTTTGCAGGGTTCCTATGGCGCGGTATATGAGGATTTTGAACGGGATATATATGCTACTTTGCTAGAAGCTAAAGATGCCTTGGCTAAATACAGTTCGGTTCATTTGGTCTTTCCACAATCCAGCTATTATCCGAAAGGTATCGTTCGTGGATTTGAACATTTCTGTCGTGATTTTGCTTTTGATTATTCTGTTGTGGAGCAGGTAGAGCCACTTATTAATACAGCCTATATTACGGTGATGGAGGACGATTTAATTAGTCTATTGGATCAAATAAAACAAAAAGGGCTTAAACTTGGGAGCGATGTGGGTTTGATCTCATACAATGAAACGCCCATCAAACGCTTATTATTTGAGGGGATAACTACCATGTCTACTGATTTTGTAAAAATGGGAGAAAGTGCCGCGGAGTTAGTGAAATCAAATGCGCGCACAAAGATTGCGAACCCATTCGCATACATTCATCGCGCTTCGTTGTAAGATGTGGTATTTACCAAATTTTATTTGGTGTAATTCCAATTTGACACCCGATAGCCTTTGTATTTTCGCAAAAATAATAGCATTTTTGTAGCTTAATTTTATTGAAAGCGAATAATTTAAATTTTAGAAATGAGTAATTCCCCAAAAACCTTATTTGATAAAGTATGGGATTCCCATGTGATTAGGAAGATTGAAGATGGTCCAGATGTTTTCTTTATAGACCGTCACTTTATCCATGAGGTAACGAGTCCAGTTGCTTTTTTAGGTCTAGAGACACGCGGTATTGGTGTTATGTTTCCGGAGCGTACATTTGCGACTGCGGATCACAATACACCTACGATAAACCAACATTTACCCGTTGAAGATGCGTTGTCAGCGAATCAGCTCAAGCAATTAGCCACCAATTCTGCGAAATACGGTATTTCTCATTGGGGTTTGGGTGATCCTAAAAATGGTATTGTACACGTTGTTGGACCTGAAAATGGGATTACATTACCTGGTTTCACGATTGTTTGTGGTGATTCACATACCTCAACGCACGGTGCATTTGGTGCCATTGCGTTTGGTATAGGTACGTCTGAGGTAGAGATGGTATTATCTTCTCAGTGTATCATGCAACCTAAGCCGAAGAAAATGCGGATCAATGTCAATGGTACATTAGGAAAAGGAGTTACACCCAAAGATGTGGCTTTGTACATAATATCTAAATTATCCACTTCAGGTGCTACTGGATACTTCGTTGAATACGCGGGTGATGTCTTTGAGCAAATGACCATGGAAGGGCGGATGACTGTATGTAACTTAAGTATTGAAATGGGTGCTCGTGGGGGAATGATTGCACCAGATCAAACCACATTTGATTACATTCAAGGTAGAGAATTAGCGCCCAAGGGTGCGGATTGGGATACGCAATTAGCCTATTGGAAAACCTTAAAAACTGATGCAGGTGCATCTTTTGATGAAGAAATCACTTTTAATGCGGCCGATATAGAACCGATGATTACCTATGGAACTAATCCAGGTATGGGAATGGGTATTTCGAAGCATATTCCTAAAGCGACCGATGTTGAGGGGGGTGTTGCCACCTATGCAAAGTCATTAGATTACATGGGTTTTGCGGAGGAGGATGCGATGATTGGTAAAAAAGTTGATTATGTGTTTATTGGCTCATGTACCAATGGTCGTATAGAAGATTTTAGAGCGTTTGCTTCTATTGTGAAGGGACGAAAAAAAGCAGATCATGTGACGGCTTGGGTTGTTCCAGGTTCACATATTGTGGAAGCGCAGATCAAGGAAGAAGGTATCTTGGATATTTTGACTGAGGCGGGATTTGTATTACGTCAGCCGGGTTGTTCGGCATGTTTAGCGATGAATGATGATAAGATTCCAGCGGGTAAATATGCCGTAAGTACATCAAATCGCAATTTTGAAGGGCGTCAAGGTCCAGGATCTCGTACGTTATTGGCCAGTCCATTGGTGGCTGCTGCCGCTGCCGTTACCGGTGTTGTAACTGATCCAAGAGTGTTTTTATAAGATTTAATTAAGACCCATATGGCTTACGATAGTTTTAGTGTTTTGACAAGTACGGCGGTGCCTATGCCCATAGAGAATGTGGATACCGACCAAATCATCCCAGCTCGTTTCTTAAAAGCAACAGAGCGTAAAGGATTCGGTGATAATTTATTTAGAGATTGGCGTTATGATAAGAATGATCAGCCTAAGGCAGATTTCGTGTTGAATAACCCAACCTACTCGGGTAAAATTCTCGTGGGAGGGAAGAACTTTGGTTCAGGATCCTCGCGTGAGCATGCCGCATGGGCGATATATGATTATGGTTTCCGTTGTGTGGTTTCGTCTTTCTTTGCGGATATTTTCCGTGGTAATGCCATTAATGTAGGGATTTTACCAGTGCAAGTTTCCCCTGAATTCTTGCATCAAATATTTGAGGCAATTGAGAAAGATCCAAAAACAGAGTTAGTCGTGGACCTACCGGCACAAACAATTACGATTGCGGCGACAGGTGCTTCTGAATCTTTTGCGATTAATGGTTACAAGAAACATAATTTACTCAACGGTTTTGATGACATCGATTATTTGCAAGCGATGAAATCGGAAATTGCTGCTTTTGCAGCTAATCGCTAAGCTGATGCGACATATTGAAATCATGGATACCACGCTTCGGGATGGCGAACAAACCAGCGGCGTATCCTTCTCTGCTACCGAAAAACTTACCATCGCGCAATTACTATTGACTGAGTTAAAAGTCGATCGTATTGAGATTGCGTCTGCGCGTGTATCAGCGGGTGAATTTCAAGCTGTTAAAAAGATTACTTCGTGGGCTGCCTCGGCTGGATATTTAGATCGTGTCGAAGTATTGACCTTTGTAGATGGAGGAACTTCCGTTCAATGGATGTTAGATGCGGGCGCTAAAGTCATGAATTTATTGACAAAAGGGTCTTTGAATCATTTGCAACACCAACTCAAAAAAACGCCTGAACAACACTTTGCTGAAATTGAAGAATCAATATCATTGGCTATTGAAAAAGGGTTATCGGTGAATGTTTACTTGGAAGATTGGAGTAATGGGATGCGTAATTCAAAGGAATATGTGCTACAGTACTTGGATTTTTTAACTCAATTGCCGATCAAACGTGTGTTATTACCGGATACATTAGGTGTTTTAACGCATTGGGAAACAGCCACTTATGTACGCGAATTAGTGGATCGTTATCCAAATATCCATTTCGATTTTCATGCACACAATGATTATGACTTAGGCACAGCTAATGCGTTAGAGGCGGTACGAAATGGAATCCATGGCTTACATTTAACCGTTAATGGCATGGGTGAAAGGGCAGGAAATGCGCCTTTGGCATCTGTCATTGCGGTATTAAACGATTATCAGAAAGATATTAAAACTTCGGTTTGTGAAAAGTCGTTGTACACGGTAAGTAAATTGGTTGAATCTTTTTCTGGATTTCGTATACCTGTCAACAAACCGGTTGTTGGCGAAAATGTATTCACCCAAACCGCCGGAATTCACGCGGATGGTGACAAGAAGAATAACTTATATTTTAATGAATTGATGCCAGAGCGTTTTGGCCGTTTGCGTAAGTATGCATTGGGTAAGACGTCTGGTAAAGCAAATATTGAGAATAATTTGGCGGCCTTGGGTATACAGTTGTCGGATCAAGATTTGAAGAAGGTAACCCAACGAATCATCGAGTTAGGCGATCGTAAGGAGGTTGTTACGCAAGATGATTTACCATATATCATTTCTGATGTGTTGGATTCCAATGCGATTGAAGAACGTGTACAGGTTATGAATTATGTCTTGACACATTCTAAAGACTTGCGTCCATCTGTTACTTTAAAGATTTCAATAGATGGTGAAGTGTTTGAAGAACATGCGCAAGGCGATGGACAATACGATGCATTCATGCATGCGCTGGCGCTTATTTTCGAGAAGAATGGCCAAAAATTAGCTCATTTGACTGATTATGCGGTCCGTATCCCACCGGGAGGAGAATCGGATGCCTTGTGTGAAACGATCATAACCTGGGATTTCAATGGTCGGGAAATGATTACCCGTGGTTTGGATTCAGATCAAACGGTTTCTGCAATTAAGGCGACTCAAAAAATGTTGAATTTGATTTAAAACATATATAATGGCAAAAAAACATATCCTAATTGTTCCAGGTGATGGAATTGGACAAGAAGTAACTGAGGTAGGTAAACAAGTATTGGAAAAAATTGCGGCTAAATTTGGTCACGATTTTACCTATGATGAGGCATTGATTGGTCATGTGGCGATTGAAGCTACGGGTGATGCACTTCCAGCGGAAACATTAGAAAAAATGAAGGCATCTGATGCTGTACTTTTTGGTGCAGTGGGCCATCCTAAATATGACAATGATCCTTCGGCTAAAGTTCGTCCGGAGCAGGGCTTATTGAAAATGCGCAAGGAATTAGGTTTGTATGCGAATCTTCGTCCAATTAAATTGTTTGACGAGCTTTTGTCTGCTTCAAGTATTAAGCCAGAAATCTTAAAAGGTGCTGATATTTTATTTTTTCGTGAATTAACGGGAGATATTTATTTCGGAGAAAAAGGTCGTAAAAACAACGGTGATACGGCATATGATGTAGCTGAATATAGTCGGTATGAAGTTGAGCGTATTGGCCGTAAGGCATTTGAAGCTGCGCGTACACGCAAGAAACATTTAGTGTCTGTTGACAAGGCAAACGTATTGGAGTCTTCGCGTTTATGGCGTGAAGAGATTCAGAAATTAGCTTTGGAATATCCAGATGTAACGGTTGAGTACCAATTTGTAGATGCAACGGCCATGTTATTGATTAAAGATCCGAAGCGTTTCGACGTAGTGGTTACGGCTAATTTGTTTGGTGATATTCTAACGGATGAGGCTTCACAAATTGCAGGGTCGATGGGTATGTTAGCTTCTGCATCTATTGGTGATGGAACAGGCGTTTATGAACCTATTCACGGTTCTGCGCACGATATTACAGGAAAGGGATTAGCGAATCCAATGGCTTCTGTGTTGTCTGCTGCTTTATTGTTGGACATTTCATTTGGTATGAAAGCTGAATCAGAGGCTGTAATTAATGCGGTTGATCAAGTACTAAAGAAAGGTTTCCGTACGGGAGATATCGCAGATGCGTCTACAGACAAGTCGATGATTCTAGGGACAGAGGCGATTGGTGCAGAAATTCTTAAGTTGATTTAATCTTTGAAATTTATTTCTAATTTTAGGGCTTGCGAAATTTATCGCAAGCCTTATTTTTTTCTTCTATGCGTATTTTATTTTTATTGCTTGTTTCTTTTGGTGCTTTAGCCCAACAATCCATTCAGGTAACTGATTTATTGAAAATTAAAACAGCTGGTAAGCCTATATTTTCACCGGATGGTAAATCTTATTTGTATACGGTAACGTCGATTGAGGATGATCCAGATAAAAAGGGTGATTATGTGTATCAAACACATTTATATGTGGGGGATTTACAAGGCAAGACCAATCGTCCGTTGACAACCAGTAAGTTCAGTATTTCAAGCGCATCTTGGAGTCCAGATGGACAAAGTATTATGTTCTTACGTGATGGTGGCGCCAAAATGCAAGCGTATGTTTTATCACTAGCTGGCGGCGAGCCGATGGCCTTGACGTCGGCTTCGGCGGGTGTTCAAAATCCAATGTGGTCTAAGTCTGGTGATGCTTTGTTTTATCAATCATCTATTTCTTTGAAGGACTATTATGGAGACAGTACATTTAATAAATCCAAGTTACGTCCGTCTTGGGCGATAGAAAAACCAGGGATTACAACGGCTAATTTTGTGCCAGTTGCGAAAGCTAATCCCAATGGAAATTTGGATGAGATTCGGGCTTACCTTGCTCAGAATGAAAAAGATAAAAAAGCGAAAGTAATCAATCGCTTGCAGTTTCAGGAGGAAACCACTACCTCCGGAGAATTGATGCTTTCGGGCTTGTTTTCTCAATCTTTACTACCTGGGTCCAAGCCTGTTTTGATCAATAATCCGCTGCATCGCTGGTCAGATTGGGAGCAACTGAATGCCAATGAGTTGTTGGTGATTTTGCCTGCTGATAGCTTGTCACATCCGGATAAGGTTCAGGAAAGCCAACTAGTTTCCTTTGACTTACGTACTAAAAAATACAAATCAATTTTAATTAAGTCTGGATATCGCTATTCCAATTTGAGTTTGAGTTCCCAAGGGGATCGGTTGGCTTTCTTTGAATCGAAGTCTACGGGAGTTTCCAATCCTGTTTTGAATATATTGAATTTGAAGACGGGAGTTATTCAAACCGTTAATTTGGATCGCGTGATTACGCAGGTAAAGTGGTCGGCAGATGATGCTAAATTGTTTTTAACACCCCAAGATCATGGTGCGGTACCTATCGTCGCGTATACCTTAGCAACGCAAAAGTTTGAAACACTAACATCTGCGGAAGAAGGGGTATTGGGATTTGATTTCAACGGAACTGATTTTGTGTATGCGAAAACAGGGATTTCTAATCCTTCAGAATTGTATGTACGTACGAATGATAAAGAAACTCAGATAACCAGGTTAAATTCGGGATGGTTGGCTACGAAAACTCTTGCGAAAGCAGAGAAACACGTATTCACGAATGCCAAAGGCCAAGTCATAGACTATTGGGTGATGAAGCCAATTGGGTATGTGGCAGGTAAGAAATATCCATTAGTTACCGAGATTCATGGAGGTCCTACTGCGATGTGGGGTACAGGTGAGGCGAGTATGTGGCATGAATTTCAATATTATGCAGCGCAAGGAATGGGAATTGTATATTGCAATCCTCGCGGTAGTGGTGGATATGGGACTCCTTTTATGGCTAGTAATGTGAAGGATTGGGGTGCTGGTCCGATGGCTGATGTGATGAAAGCAACAGATTTGGCAATAAAGGAGGGCTGGACAGATACGACCCGCTTAGCGGTTACTGGTGGATCTTATGCAGGTTATTTGGTTACCTGGATCGTGGGGCATACCAATCGATTCAAAGTAGCGGCCTCGCAGCGTGGTGTCTATGAATTAAGTACATTTTATGGAGAGGGAAATGCCTGGCGTTTGGTTCCTAATTATTTTGGTGGGTATCCGTGGGATAAAGCAACGAAAGCAATTTTAGATCGTGAGTCACCTTTGACTTACGTGGCCAACATTAAAACACCTTTGATTATTTTTCACGGGGAGAACGATTTACGGACCGGTGTGATTCAAAGTGAAATGTTGTATAAAAGTTTGAAGCAATTGGGGCGTGATGTGGAGTATGTACGTCATCCAGGAGCTTCGCATGAAATTACGCGGGCAGGAAATAATCGCCAGCGCATTGACCAGATGTTACGGACGTGGGAGTTTTTTGCACGGTATTTATACTGATGCGCGGCATAGGTTAAACTAAATAGACGCTAGACGTTGGACGTTGGACTTTAGACACCAGTCATGTGAGTATATGCTTATTCTTGAATAAAAAAAAGACGCGAATAATCGCGTCTCTACTTAAATTCAGTCTAAAGTCCAACGTCTAACGTATAACGTCTAACGTGCAACGTTTAACGTCTATCTACTTATTTAGCTAAAATACCTCCAATCCTCATTCCCCTTCACCTTTAAAAGCGATTGATAAATCAATTCAATCACTGCTTCCATGTCACTTTTGGCGATGGTTTCTACCGTTGTGTGCATGTATTTTAAAGGTAATGAAATCAAGGCGGAAGCAACTCCTTCGGTTGCATAGGCGAAAGAATCGGTATCTGTACCTGTTGATCTTGATACAGCTTGCCGTTGAAAATCAATGTTATTTTCCTTAGCAACTTCTATGATGAAATCACGAACGTTGTTTTGAACTGCCGGTCCGTAACAAATAACAGGACCTTTACCACAAGACATGTCACCTTGAATTTTTTTGTTGTACATCGGTGATTGGGTATCATGCGTTACATCCGTAATAAATGCCAAATCTGGCTTCAGCCGGCGTACAATCATTTCTGCGCCACGCAGTCCAATTTCTTCTTGTACCGAATTGACCACGTATAAGGTGTAAGGTAATTTGATTTTGTTCTCTTTTAATTTTTTGGCCACCTGAGCAATCATATATCCCCCAATGCGGTTGTCTAAAGCACGGCCCACCAAATACTTATTATTCAATTCTGTAAGTCCGTCTTCAAATGTAACCACTGTTCCTACGTGAATTCCCATTTCCTCAACCTCCTTTTTATTTGAGGCACCACAGTCGATGAAAATATCATCAATGGTTGGTGCTTTATCCTTGGCTAGGTCACGCACGTGAATAGCTGGCCAACCGAAAATACCTTTAACGACTTTGTTTTTGGTGTGAATATTTGCGCGCATGGATGGCGCGATAAGTGCATCTGAACCACCATTCCGACGTAAAAACAAATACCCGTTATCATCTATGTAATTCACAAACCAAGAAATTTCATCTGCATGTGCTTCGATGACCACTTTGTAGGGTTGGCCTGGGTTGATTACACCCACGGCAGTTCCGTAGGTATCGATAATTTTTTCGTCGATATAGGGCTTAATATAGTCTAACCAAATTTCTTGACCTGAAGATTCAAATCCAGTAGGAGAGGCATTGTTTAAGTACGTATACAAAAATTCGTTCGCTGCTTTTGGCATAAGATTTACATATTGAATGAAGGCGCAAATTACAAAACATGCGGTAAATAGTATTTTTGTTTGCTTATTTTTTCATGTCAATTTAATAGCGATTTTTATTGTTTAAACGTTTAAAATCGTATTTTTGGAAATTATAAATAGCCAAAGTCTACAAAAATTATATAGATGAAGAAAATAGCTGTATTTACATCGGGTGGTGATGCCCCTGGCATGAATGCTTGTATTCGTGCAATTGTACGTGGTGCTGCCTATCATGGTGTGGAGGTTTTCGGTATCGTGCGTGGATACAATGGAATGATTAAAGGGGATATTATTCCGCTTAACTCACAATCAGTTAGCAATATCATTCAACGTGGTGGTACGATCCTAAAATCTGCTCGTTCAAAGGAATTTATGACGACAGAGGGTCGCCAAAAAGCATACGATCAATTAAAAGAAAAGGGAATTGAAGGTCTTGTGGCCATAGGTGGTAATGGAACGTTTACGGGTGCCGAGATTTTTTTTAATGAATTTAAAATTCCAACAGTAGGTGCTCCTGGGACGATTGATAATGATTTATATGGTACTGATTATACCATTGGTTTCGATACTGCGGTAAATACCGCACTAGATGCAATAGATAAAATTAGAGATACGGCAGATTCTCATGATCGTGTCTTTTTTATTGAGGTGATGGGTCGTGATTCAGGTTATATTGCCGTTCAATGCGGAATTGCAGGAGGCGCTGAGGCATTAATGATTCCAGAGAATTTAACGCCAGTGGATGAAGTGGTTACTATTTTAAATAATGGTTTTGCTAAGCAAAAATCATCTTCCATCGTGATCGTTGCCGAGGGGGATGAAGAGGGGAATGCTCAAATCGTCGCGAAGAAGATCAAAGAGAAAATGGGTAATATGATTGATATTCGTGTTACGACTTTGGGACATATTCAGCGTGGTGGTATACCTACTGCATATGATCGAATTCTTGCTTCCCGTCTAGGTTTAGGTGCGCTAGAAGGGTTGTTACGTGGTGAAAAAAATGTGATGGCGGGTGTAATAAATAACCAATTGGTGTATACACCATTCCATGATACGATTACGAAAAAGAAACCTGTTTCGGAGGATTTAATTCGTATGGTTGATATCCTTTCTACTTAGGCATATCCATTCAGTTTATAAATCAGAAGACCAGCTACTTCACGGACTAATAGTGAGAATCGAGCTAAATGGTTTTCTGATGGCATGAGCCATTCAAGGACACCCATCGGGCTGTCCTTTTTTTTGTGATCTACTGGATAAGCCACAGGGTTTAATCCCACCTTTTTAAAACATGCCAGCGAACGTCGCATGTGCGCTGCAGATGTAATGAGTAAAACCGGTTCTTCAGTCCTTGCTAATATTTCTGCAGTATAGGTCGCATTTTCCCGCGTGTTTCTAGCTTTTCCTTCTTGGATAATGTCAGCTGAATCTATCCCCATAGCCCGCATGAATTTAGTCGCCTGCGCTGTTGCATGTATGTCATCTGTTCGAAGACCTTTTATGCTGGTGTCTCCACCCGTGATGATGATTTTTGCAATAACTCCTGATTTATATAGTAAAATGGGTTGCAACATACGATCGGCGGTTTCGCCTACATTGATTCTATTCGGGTCTTCTTGTGCATTTTTAATAAAGCCGCCACCAAGCACAACTCCATATGTGAATTTTTGATTTGGCTTAAGTATAGTTTGAGGTAATTCATACCAGCGGTACAATTGGTTTACAAAAAAACCGTTGGTGAATAGCACCAACATCCCCAAACTCAAACATAAAATTTTTGTATTCTTTTTCCAGATGCCAATGAGTAGGCTGATTAAAATCCAGCTAATTGGTAAAAGTATAAAATCGATAATTTTCGATAGCGTAAAAAACATTGTAAATTTCGTTTCGTAATAAGTTTCAATTTATTCTAATTATATGAAATTCGTCTTATCCATCAGTCTATTTTTCCTTTCGATAGGGGGTGCTCTCGGCCAAAAAGTGGCTAATTATGAGATTAAAGGTACTATTAAAGGTTTGAAAAATGTTGATGTGTACTTAGCTCATTATTTCGGTTCAACACAGCAGGTCATTAAAGATACAGCGCGGGCGAATGAGTATGGTCAATTTACCTTTCAAGGAAAGGAAGCCTTAGCAAAAGGCATGTATTTAGTTAGCTTTTCAGGAACCAAATATTTGGATTTAATTATTGGATCAGATCATTTTAGTTTTGAGACAGATACGCTTGATGTTGTATCTAACATGCAAGTAAAGGGTTCGGAAGAAAATGCTGCTTTTTATGCGTTCCAACAGGAGATGAATAAGCAATATCGAGCTTTGCAGTCGAGTAAAGATGCGCAGCAAATTGACATCATGCGCAAACGCATTTTGGCTTACCAAAAGGAGTGGATGGCGAAGAACCAGTCGTTATTTGTTTCTAAGTTGATCAAAGCAACTTTTGAGCCTGAAATTCCGGCCTATACGAAGCCAGTTAAAAATGCGGTTGACAGTACGGCTTTGTATAAGTTTCAATTTACTTATTATAAAAAACATTATTTTGACAACATAGATTTGAATGATGATCGCTTCATTCGCACACCATTTTTGCAACGTAAAATTGAAAAGTATTTTGAGGATTTAGTGGTTCAAGAATCTGATTCCATAAGCAAAGATGCGGATGCGCTATTAGCTAAAATAAAGCAAACTGATGTACGAAAGTATGTGATTTATAAAATTGCCAGCACATATGAAAATCATAATATTGTGGGTACAGATGGGGCATTTGTTCATGTAGCTGAGAAGTACTATTTGGGAGAGCCTAAACTTTGGGATACAATGACGGTTCGAAAGATGAAAGAGCGATTGGCTGTAATTAAACCATTGGTTATCGGAAAAAGAATTCCTGAAATGGTTTTAACAGATCCGTCTGGCAAACGACTTCTTTTATCAACCGTACCTAAAGATTACACGGTTGTCTTTATTTACGATCCTGAATGTAGTCATTGTAAGGAAGAAACGCCTAAATTATTACAACAAGAAGCTTTTTTTAAAGAAAAGAATGTAGGTGTGTTTGCGGCAAGTATCGTTCGTGATAAAGCTATGTGGCAAAAGTTTATCACAGAATTTAAGATACAAACATGGTATAATGGTATAGATATACACATTAATCCTAAGAATGGATTGGAAGAGTATTATACCGACTTCAAAAACACATTCGATGTGTATGCAACTCCAGTTATCTATATATTAGATAAATCTAAGCGAATTATAGGTAAGCGAATTCCGGCTGATAAAATTCAAGATTTTATTAACTTTTATGAGCGAAAGAAATAACTAGTTTTTTTTCTTTTTGACGTATTTCTTACTGCGGATATTCTTCTTGACCTTATACTTTTTACGGTATTTTAAGCGTGTTTTCTGATAAAATTTAGAACTGAATTTTGGAGAAGTTTCTAATTCGAGGTCATGGTAAGGAATCAACATTACTTCATTGTCGAAACCGATTACTTTTATTTTCACTTTGGCTAAACCAACCTTTTTTAGATTTATTTGGTTTGCGGCAGCATCCGTGAGATCAATTATTCTACCACGCTTATAAGGTCCACGGTCATTAATTCGTACAATGACAGTTTTTTTATTGTAAATATTAGTTACTTCTATTAAGGTATTAAAGGGATAAATACGGTGGGCAGCTGTAAAGGTATTGCGCTTTAAAAATTCCTGATTAGCCGTTTTTCTTCCATAAAATTGATTTGAATAAAAGGACGCTATGCCATAGCTTTCTTCTCCTAGTTCCTGTGCGTATACCACATCTAGCGGGAAAAAAAGCAGTAAAAAGAGCCAGTATTTTATGTTCAAATCAATAAAGAATACAGTTCAAAGTTTAGATTTTATTATTGGAATTAAAAATTTTGTTAAAATAATGCTACTTCCTTTGGTATAAATTGATCAGATTTTTTTGAGTGAAAGGGATTATATAGTAGATTTACATATTGTCAAACCAAAATTTTAGTTTAAAGTGGAAGAAAGAGATAGAGAAGAATTGTTTTCTAAACGTATCCGAGCAGGTAAACGAACTTATTTTTTTGATGTTAAGTCTACGCGCTCTCAAGATTATTACATTACGATAACAGAAAGTCGTCGTCACCAAAAAGAAGATGGATTTGTATATGAGAAACACAAGATGTTTTTATACAAAGAAGATTTTGACAAATTTGTAGAAGGACTTAATGAGGCAGTTAATCATGTTAAAACAGAATTGATGCCTGATGTTGATTTTGATTCTTTTAAGCGTGATGAGGACGAATTTGGTGGGACGGATTTAAAGTGGGAATAAGATTTTCAATTAATATTAAAAAAGCCTCTGAGTAATCAGGGGCTTTTTGATTTTTAGCCGTACTTTTGTGGCTTCATTTTTTAACTAGATTATGGGATTAACTTGTGGAATTGTCGGATTGCCTAATGTGGGTAAATCTACGTT
>JACCDL011256375.1_pt1 | contig 30486 bp, 52 predicted proteins | sample 7441931 | NCBI WGS metagenome assembly JACCDL01 (sample SAMN15323437, study PRJNA562643) | freshwater metagenome | isolation source: river surface water | place: USA:Blue River Watershed | collected 2017-08-16 | reverse complement strand
GCCACTTCCAAGCATCACTATTGTTGTCAATGTAGTAAGGCGTTGACTTGTTGATCATGTCCAAGAAGTCATTGCTGTACAATGAGCTCTGAGTGTACAGAGAGATAATCTTCTTATCATAGTCTGCAGGCTCAGTTGAGTGAAAGCTTTCCAAGTGGTTAGAATCTGTCAACTTACCAACTGCACGTTTGTCCATTGACGCAACGCGAGCGTAGGTAAATCCAGTTAAACCTGGGATAGTTTGAATTGCCATTTTTGTTTATGTTTAATTTAAAGTTATTAATTACTCCACCATGATGAAGGCTTATCTGATTTACTAGATTTTACTGAACTCTTGCTAGCTTGTCTTGATACTTCACCAAATAAGTCATTTGTCTTTTTGGTTACTCCTGCCTTTTGTATGGTGGATAGTGTTGGATCTTTTTCTAATATCTTTAGAAGTAGAGCAACCTTAACCTTCATCTCATGGTTCTCAGGACGCTTAAGTTCCAGAATAGTGCGATCAAAGTCTGTTAAGTTCTCACCAGAATTTGTTTTCCACTTTTCTGTAATTAAAAAATCTTGTAGTTCAGTTGCCAACTTTGGATTAAGAGGGATGCCATCAAACTCCTTTGCTTTAAGCTTATCTTGCAATATCGAAGTGACATTGTTTGAATATTGTTGCTTGTAAGCCATTTGTTGTTGTAATTGGGCAGCTTTCTCTTGTTCCAGCTTTTGAAGCTTTACAGCTTCTTTTTTAACCAACACTTTATGATGTTTAGCAGCTACGCTCTCTAAGTCACCATAACTATCAAGTCTCTCGACTTCTGTTGTTATATCTTCAGGATCAAAACCTTGATCTGCTAAAGCTTGTTTAATGATTGCTATCTGGTTGTTCTTATCTGATAAGTCCATTTCAGAGAAGCTCTCAATAGCGTTGTATGTGCCAAAATATTCCTTAGGATCTACACCATTTACAAAGATTGCATTGAATGCGTTTTGATAATCTTCACCAAAACGTCCAATAAAGTTCTCTACAACCTCAGCAGCACCTTTCTTCTTCTCAGCCTCAAAGCGTTCTAAGAACTCTTCTGCTGTATTGATTTGGATATCATCCTCATCTTCGTCTTTACTAAATGCTCCTAGTTTGAAAAGATCTTTGGAGAATGCAGCAAAAGGATTAGGAGCACCATCGTCTTCATCTTCATCAGCATCTTGAGATGCTTCTGGAGCTTCTGGAGCTTTTGTCTTCTTTGGAGCTTCTTCTTCCTCTTCTTCCTCATCATCATTTCCAAATAGGAAACTTTGAATGTTTTTAGAAGAATCTTCTTTCTCTTCTGCTTCTTCTGTATCATCACTGCTAGCTTTAGTAGCAGGAGCTTTAGGAGCTTTTGCTGGGGCAGCAGGTGCTGGATCTTCAGCTTTGATGTCTTTAATGTCATCAGGATTAGCTGAAGCAGTGTCAGGGCTTAATAAATCATTTATTAGCTCTGCGTTTCCCATACCCATTTCCATGGTATCCTGAATGCTGAAGTTCCCAAATCCTGGGTTTTCTAAGTCATTGGCCATACGTAGTTCTTTTTTTGAATTGGTTTTTCGATATAAAAATATGTTACATTAAATTAATAACAAATAGAAAAGAGCTCAAAACGCTGAATATTTTGGATAATATAGCATTAATGTTTTTTACTCTAACCAAAAAGGTTAGAATTACTTAGCTTTTTTCGCTCTGTTACTTGCGTTGATCTTTGCAATCTTCAAGTCATTATCTTGATTTTTAAGATCTACTTGCATTTTTTCACGCTCTATTTGCATCTTATCGTAGTGCTGTCTATCTCTTCCACGAATCTCTTCTAGTTGAGCTTCGTAGTCTCTATTAGCTCTAGTCTCTTCTGCATTTAGTTTGTTTATTTCTAAGACATCTGGAGTGCCACTAACGTCTACATCAGATAGTGGTCCACTCTTAGATTCAGCTGCGATCAATGCAATCTCTTTCTTATTGATGCGATCTAGCTCTGCTTGGTAGTTATCATTAGCAATCTTAGACTCGTATTGTTGTTGAGCTTGTTGCAATGCAGCTTCAGACTGTTGTTGTTGTTGCTCCAATGCTTGTTGCTTCTGTTGCATCTCTTGATTCTGCAGTTGCTCTTGACGCTCTTTCAATGTCTTGAACACCTTCTTCATCTGACGTACAGAGTTAGTGCTGTATAGCTCAATGATGTCATGTAAGCTTCCACCATTCTGTAGAACAGCTTGAGACAATCCACGAATCTCGTTGAACATCTTCTGATCTTCTGGACGATTAGTTAAGAATACTTTAAGATCTCTAAACTTAAGATCTGTTCCATTAACTTCTACAAATGCAGATTCGCCTTCTGATGTAATGTATGAGATAGTTGATTGAGGCTTTCTAGATTCAATATATAAAGAAGCATCAATGATAGCTTGATACAATTGACCTAATACATACTCATGTGCCACGAATAATGGCTCTGTTTGTGAGTAAGATTGTGTGATGGCAGTGTTAGTACCTGTAGCTGTTTCAGATGCTGAAATAGAACCTAAACGTTGCTTAGACATACCAACAAGTTCCCAACACTCATTCTTAAGTTGTTGAGCTAGTGTATATCTAGATTGAATCTCCTGCGTACGTGTAAGGTCAATGTCTCTAAACTGATTGAATGAGCTTGGAGACTTTAAGTTCTCTGGGCTGTCATCAATAAACATTACACCACGATTACGTGCCTCCATCTCCCAGATATCCAATGCATCTTGAGCATCACCATCTTTGGGAATAGGTATATGTCTGATTGACGTAAGATACACCTTACCAACTTCTTTCTCTAATAGTTTGTACAATTGATTCATACAAACGTTGTAAAGAACCTGGAATGGTTTCATTAAGTCTACAAGAGATTTAGCCTCTGTATTCTTAATCTCATGTACTACACCAATGATAGGGCAGTAGTTTAATAACTTGAATGGTTTGATGTGATAGATATCTGGTCCAATCTTTACACCTTGATACCATTGGTTAATCCATCCCCATTCTAATGATTGTTCTGTAGGAATTGTTCCTTTCTTATAGTTCTCATCAACAAGCATAGATTGCTCATTACCTAACTCATCTAGATAGATAACCTTACCAATCTTCTTCTTAGAGATCCAATACGCACGTACAACTACATACTTGTATCCAAATGACGACACATTGGATGTAAGTCCTAAGAAGTCCTTCAATCCATCATCATTATCCTTCATCTCTGATTCGATGATCATACGTGTCTGAAGGACAAGAGGATCGTACGTATCGTATTGTACAGAGTCAATACCATCACCAGCGTTAGGATTACCAAGGTTAGACTCACGAACGTTAATCAAACCATAGTCTTGTAGAGATGAACGTAAGTGGTCAATCTCATCTTTAGTAAGATCAGGAATACTCTCAATGATTTCAGAGAGCTCCATAACTTGTACAGTACCAGCAGCATACGCACCTTGAGCACGTCCTGTTGGATCTGATATGTATTTACGATCTGGAGTAGACAAGAACCAAGTGTTCTTAGGGTTAGCTACCTCAATGTTAAATCCAAGCTTAGAGTTGTCCTCATAGATGTGATAGAACTCACGAGCAGAGATAAGCATATCTCTAAATGCATCTTCACTCTTTTCCTTAAGAACAAAGTCTGCTTTATGTGATGTAAGTACATGGTTAGCCCACTTCTCTGCAATAGATGTATATGAATCAAGTTCATCTTGAACCTCTTGCATTGTCATCTGTTGTAACTCCTCGTCCTCAATCTCTTGCCCTTGTGCTTGTGCTTTCTCTATAAGCTTACCCTTAACTTGATTAATTACAAACTCTTGTAATATTCCAGTCTTGTATTCTAGCTCTTCTGCCTTAGAATCATCATCAAATGCCTTAACTCTAAATGCATCAGGACGCTTAGAAATCTCACCTACAAGCTCGTTTAGAGGTGTTGTGATAATAGAATACATTTTAACGTATGCTGGTAAAGCTAAATCAGCTGTAAGCATATCTGTGAAGCTCTTCACTTGTGGCTCCTGATAGAAATCCTCCATACGAAGGATACCTTTTACCAAGTCATAGTTCTTAACAAACGTATCTCTATTCTTTACATACTCAGCATAGGACTTATTTGCAAAATAGTCCATGGTGTTCTTGATCCAACTCTCATCCATTTTCTCCTTCTCAGTCTTGAACTGATCAGGAAAGATGTTTAGGTAGGCGTACCTAATGGTTGCATCTTTGGTATATCTAATAATTGCCATTATGTAAACAGTTTTTGTTTAGGTCTATTGTTGAAAAGTCCACGAGACTCTCCAAATAATCTATTTTGCTTATTAGGAGAATGCATAGCTTTTACCCTAGCATCCCCACTTCCTCCAATTTTACCCATCATTGGATCCATTTTCATAGCTAATCCAATGGCTAATTCAGCTGCAATGATTCTATCAAAGTTACCATCTTCATTATACTGAATCATCTCTTCTAAAAGGAGTGGATCAAATATCTTTACCATACCTTTTACTTCCTTAGTTATCTCCCCATTCTCATCTTTCTCTACAAGTAATGACTCTTCTGTATACTTCTTAAGACATCCATGTAGGAAATCTCTAATCTTTTCAGATGATCTATGTATACCATAGTCACGTCTCACTGTAGTGTTAGGTACAATCTCTTTCAACCAATCTGGTTGTTTCTCCAAGTAATGTGCATCATTCTTAGAGATCATGTAATCTATAAAGGAAATCTCATCATTCTCGCACAATGTTCTAGCATTGTAGTATTTGATGAGAAGTCTAGCCTGTTCTTCCCAGGTTTCTTTCTTATCTGGACGAGCAACATACGAAGCTACGAACATATCTTGATATTTCTCACCAGCTATGGCATGCATTCTCTTATATATGTATACAGCACCTAATGATGTCGAATACGCAGCTTTACCTTGACGATAGGGGTCAACTCCTGCTACATATAGTCCATAAGGTGGTGCCTCAATTGGAAACTCGTATATAACTATAGGAGCATCCTTTCTATCTGTGTTCTTGAGAGGGAAGTTAGAAATAGGCATTTTGTCTGTAAACTCATGCTTTATTCCATCACCATCATCATATAACACAACAGGAGTACCAGTGCGTTCATTCTGTAACAGCCTGTTTTTCTGACGCTTAGCTCCTTCAATATCAAAAATGTTTGAGTCTTCGTTCAAGAAGATATCATCTACCTCCATTGGGTAGTACATCTTTTCTTTCAGGTAAGCTAATCTATCTCCAGCTTTTTTAAGCCTTTCTAAAGTTTCGTTGGTTATTTGTGTAGCTAGTTCTTCATCAGAAACTAGCATCTTTACATTATGTAGATCACTATCCTTAGGTAGCTCTAGATATGCACCAAGAGAAGACTCATGTTTAGCCTCCATCCTGAACTTATGTGAGATGAATAAGCCATGTATACGCTGTTCATCTTTTGAATTATTGTACTCTAAGAAGTTATAGTTGCCTACATCAAACATCAAGGACTTAGCGTCCATGAATTTCTTCATATCCCCACCAGTGCCAGTAAGAATTGGTGAGCAGCCCCAACCAAAGGGTGTTGTGAAACCAGGCACAGCTGCTTGAAAACCTCGTAAGAAACTACCTTTACCAATCTCATCTATAATTAATCTTCTAGGCTTTGTACCTGCAATTGCTTCTTCATTATTTCCCTCATCTAAGTTACGTATCAAGATCTGTGAGAAGGGAATACGCTCACCAGATTTTGTCTTTATACCTAATGTGACCTGGTTCTTCCAGTTATCCTCTACACGTTGCCATTTCCAGGCTTCTGGGAGGAAGTTAAGCCCCTTGTCAATTTTATCTGTAATCAGCTTAATATCAGCTGCATTCAAACCTGCAATAATGTTCTGTGAGTTCTCATCAAAAGTTGCCCCATGGGAAACATAAGATGCCTCAATAACTGACTTAGCAAAACGTCTGATTCCTAGAATAACTAGTCCTTTACGTTCTTTTTGTGCTCTGTCAATCTCTGTTGATACCACCCATTCGTTATCACGTAGCGATGGATTGGTGTATTTCTGTGCAATACGTCCATATTCGTCTATAACGTCCACTTCTGTATGCCATGCATTAAGATGCCAATATAAGAATGGGTTAATGTACGTATCTCCCATCATACAGCCATTTTTACACAGCTCTTCATGGAAGGCATAGAAGTCGTCATACTCTACACTATCTGGTAGAGGTACACGCTTCTGGTTCATTAACCAATCTTTATAGTCTATCTTAAGCAGTTCCATTACGTCCCTTTAACCATTTCTCAGCCTTAGAGCTCAAGTCACCTTTACCTCTAACTTCCACCTTAGCTTCTTCCTTCTCACGTAGCTTGTCAACAACCTCTAGTAAAGCTAGATAGTTCTTCATAGTTTCTTGGATGAATTTACCTTGTGCTTCAATAGAAGCAATCACCATAGGAAGAAGTCCACCTTTACCTGTAGGTTTCCATTCAATCCTATCTTTAAGCTCATGCATAGGATTAGCATCAACATATTGCTTCCAAGAAGCTAATTGTTGCTCTGCCCATTCGAGCTCAGTGTTAATATATGTAGTTTTCTTAATTGCTGCCATGATTATTCGTCTTCTTCGTCCTCTTGTAAGATTGTATCTAGATGCATACCATCATTGATTATCTTAGCGAGTTCTGATTCGTCTGGATGTGGCACGTCGAGGGTTAATTGTGCCTTGTACTTTTTGAGTGCGTAGAGCAACTCTTTATCTGTCATTCCCCAGAGGTCTTTATAGCCATCTAGAGCTGTTTCTAAATGCCTTCCTAAATTATAGCTAGGAAAGCCTTGTTTTAATTCTACAAAGATTCCAAGAATCTGTTCGTAGGGAGTGTTTGGTTTCATATTAACTGGTTTAGATCTTCATCAGAGAGATTTCCTCCTATCTTAATATCCTCCCCTTGTTTCGATGATTGTTCAAGGAACTCTTTTCCTTCTTCTGTTAGGTGTTCAAGTGCCTCTTCATTAAGGTATTCTACAGAATAGATTAAGTTTAACTTGTTATCCTCAAAAGAGGGAATTATGTCTACATAATCCACACCTCTTTCGTACAGATCTTCAAGAACGTATAATAACTCTTCTATAGGAACTTTCTTAATTATTGACATTGAATCCTGTTTCTTTTTTAATTCGTTCTTCTTCGTCACTGTTTGCCATTACAGGTGTCCACTTACCTTGTGGACATGCACATGACAAACATGCAACTTTAGCTTTTAGCATACATCCACAATCTGTGCAATGGTCATCAGGACGCAATGGTGTATCGTGGTTTTTCGAATGGAATGGACATTCATCACAAAGGCTCATTCTCTCTGCAGCAATAAGCTCAATCGTTTTCTTCATGTGTGAAGGAGGAATAACTAGGTTCCTATACCCTTCAATAATCTCTCTAAAGTTTATCATTGTCTATTGTTGGTTTTAATAGCTTTATCTGATCCTTTAATTTACCTAACACGACTCTTGCTCTCTTCTTCTCAAGGTCTGTAGTTTCAACATCATCTAGAACACTCTGAATACTTACCTGTTTTTCAAGCAATCTAGCCATCTTTTTGTCTGACTTATTACTGTTAAACAAGAACTTGCCAAATCCTGATATTTCTACAGATTGATTAGTGTACATAGCTTCGTATGCACTCTGAAACTGGTGTGTAACAACCAGATCAATCATCTTCTCATTGAGAGCTAGCTTTACAGCTAACGTTCTGATGAGGTAATCTTTATCAGACATTGAAGCAGGTTTATTCATTATGCTCTATCTTTAGCTCAAGCGTTATGTTGTTAGAGAATGGCAGAATGATGACAGGGTTAACCTTTATCTTAGAGCCATCTTTCACAAACACACCTATCTTCTTTAGCTTAGAGATAATGTTATTTATCGTGGGACTCGTAGAATTGTACCTTTTACAGAAGTCTTCCCTTATACTTGAATAAGAAATGTTTCCTCGAATAGCTGTAAACGCCACCAGTTGCACCTCTCTTTTTGTTAACGACAAATCATTAATCGTAGAGAGCATACTATAGTATTTCTCAGCCATAGCATAATCATCCTCCACTTTACGTAGAAACTTCTGGACGATTATCTTCTTATCAGTCTTTTCCATATTTAGTTTGCAACAAATGTATGTATTATCTACGACACTACAAAGTGTATAGAAAAATCCATTGCTATATTATGCATTATATTTCGTAAAAACAAATGAAACAGTGAATAACAATAGACTTACATCCAATCTTTTCATCGTGTAGTTTGACAAAGATCTTCCTCTATAAGACAAACCTAAGCTAAAACTATTGAAACTATTTATCTCTATTAGTATCATGATATATATGTAGGAAGTGTACACTGCCCCCCCTACCCCCCCCAAAGTTGGCAAGAAAATTCCACACTACAAAAACTTTACCAAAAATTTTCAGAGGGGCCACCCTGGTCGTGTCCATGAGAGGGGAGCTTACTTCCAATGCTGACCCCTCCTATGCTTGGCTGGGTTGGGGCTAGCCCCCATGCTCGTAGTCGCATAATCTAAATTCATAATACCATGTTACAATTACAAGCTTACACCTCCACTTCTACAGGCTCTTTCGTAGAGCACCAAACTGTTGCTGAATTCGCTGGACCAGAAGGATTAATCTCTTTCGCGTCAGCTAAGAACTTGAAGGACCTTGACAAGAAGGTCTCAGTTCGCATTCAAAAGGGTGCAGACAATTACTTTATTAATTGCTCTGGTCCTTTGAGTGACTTAGTTCGTGCTGGTAAGGTTGACCTTGCTCACATCATTGGCTTCAAGCTCGTTGCGAGCGTTAATGAAGATGGTGAAGAGCGAGTTTTCATCCACGCTCCAACTGCTGCCCCAACAGCTATCGCTGTTAAGGACATCAAGTTGAAGACGTTCACTCCTGAATCAATCTTCTCTCCTGAGGGCATGATTGCATTAGGCTAAGAAAAAGGGGCTTTGCCCCTTTTTTCTATGTATATAAGGGTGGGATGGTGGGGGATCTCACGCATTCTACCTTTATGTATGTGAATATAAATGAGTGGCAGTGTAATCAGTCAACACATATTGTATGCAATTTACGTTGTCATCATTTTGGTCATTCAATAAAGATATATAGCAATAACATAACAAAGTTTCTACATACATAATAATAAACTTATGACTTATCTAATCCAAAACAATAATCTTCACTTCTATAGTAGAGAGAATATACATGTATCATTTCCTAATACAACAACTATTCACACTAATGATACATGGGCAAAGACTTTCAATAAGTATAAGTGTAATAAGATTTATCTTGTTCCTTTTAAGTTGAACACAGCATTTATTCATTATAAACAATAAAGACATGAATCTATTAGAAATAGCAGAAGAAATAACAATTGATCAATGGTGTGAATTATCTGATGATAAAGAGTTTATTAATCAGACTAGAAGAGATCATAACACTGGTTGTTATTGGGTTGTATATAAGACAGAAGATAAGTATGTCAAAATACATATGTTTTCATAGGGAGACTTGTTCTCCCTTTTTACCTTTCACCTTTTAACTATTAACACATTATGTATACAGCACTATTATACATGCATTCAGGTAAAACTGTTACAGAGTCATTCGATTTCTATCCTACATATTCAGACATACTACTACGTGGTTATGATCCAGAGCATGTAGATAGTTATGAAGTGTTAGATGACTGTGATATTTCTGTTCTTCCATTCTAATCAATAAGACATGTTAGGATTCTTTAACTTAGAACATTGCGTATTCTGTCATATTATATCTATTGGTGATGATGGACTTATAACTATTGATGCTAATGGTTATGAGTTCATCACATCTATGGATCAAATGATATTAATGTAATTTAATAGCTCATACTGTGTGCACGTGGTATGAGACATCAATACTTACCACATTGATGAAATGTAGACCACGCTTGGTAAGCAAATGGTATATCATGGTCGTTTTAACAATAAGCCATACGTGGTGAACAGTATAACAAGCACTCTGAGCAAAGTCTTGTAATCCTAGATATATACATCTAGGTTATTTAATGCATCATTTCATCTTCCCAAGGGATGACAATTGTAGAGAATCCAGTAGCTACTATTAACGTGATAGTATTTATGAACATCTAGCGTTCCTGGTTGGTCAATGTTATGTTCAAGGAACAATAATACATCAACATCTACAATTGAATGCAGAGGGGATATATTTATTCACATTATCTCTTTTATTATGAATGAGTAGTCTTGGATTCAAAGCCTGAAGAATCAAGATGAAGAACACACTGTCCCTTATATGTAGGTTTGGGACGCTAATATCACCTAAGAAGGCATATATATTATTGTGCACAGTTGATAGAACTGGCTTGTTAAAACTATTATTCCCGAGCATGAATTGAAACTGCTCATTTATAGTCAGGTGGCGAAATGGTAAACGCAGCACCCTCCAAGGTTGAGATAACAGCTAATGGCACTCTTTATGATAAAGCTTATTACAGGTTCGAATCCTGTCCTGACTACTATTCTTTAACCCTTAAATATTTATTAGTATGAAGTCAATTGCTTTGTTGGGCATCTATTTGATGTCATTTGTTATCATCTATATGATGATGTCGCTTGTTGGTCTAGTGTTCAGTGACACTAGTTATGTAGACATATTACGCAGTGGTAACTGGTCCATGATGTATAGTCTATTGTTTGGTTGGTGGATGAGTATATTCCCAGCTCGTGAGTATTATATGTATCATGAAGAGTATTTTGATACGAAGGTATTTTAATCATTACATAAATGGAAAAAGCAATCAATATTATTGTAGACATCTCATATGATCTATGTGTCATGTGGTTGATGGACTTAGCTCATGCAACAGGCTTGAGCTATAGAGAAGTAAACTTTGTGGTGTTCATGATAGTATTACCATTGGTGATACTAGTCATGTTCTTGATTATCTTGATACAACATACAATGCTTCGTAAATATATAGCATTATGCAGAAATTAGATTACATCATACCAATGCTAGTGGGAGTGCTAGCATTTGGTAATGCGTTGTGGATGCTGACATTTCCACATCATGATCTTGCCATCTATTCAGCATTATTAGCTCTTGCATGTATTGCACTAGCAAGATCAGAGTACGAAAGAATGAATTTGCCTAAATAGTTATACATTATTCACCATCTAAATTCATTGTCATGAAAAGGATTAAACTACCATCAACTGACTATTACACGTTTGTGTCAATAGCAAAGCATGATCACATCTATATTGGTGTGGTTGGAGGCTTTGTTATTATACAGGCTAATGTATTAGATCTTGTGGCGTTAGGATACTTGGGTTAGAAACAATGTATTGCAGAGAGCTCTTGGACTATGTCCTTGAGCTCTTTTATTTTTTCACACTTTAAATATTAATGACATGAGAAGTCAATTAGAAGAGCTAGTAAAACTAGCAAAGCAAGTAAGAGAAACAATTCACGTAAACAAATTAAGTGATGAAACAATCTATGTATCAACATGGATACGTGTAAATGTACCTCGTAGCTCAAAATCAACGTCAACGTTTCATTCTGTATCATTCTTACAAGGCACAAGATATCTTGATGTCAATATGTATAAAGATAATGACTATGAGAGAAATCATGTAATCATTGAAGATACTATATCTGATGAAGAACTAGATGAGATAATATTGCGTAGTAAGGAAGATATTATTACCTTTATTGCCAAGCTAGATGGAGAACGTGAAGAAAGACGCATTTATGAGATTCGAAGACTTAGAAATGAACTAGCAGAACTAGAAAGCGATGTATCAACCAACTAAATTAATCTATAAATCATATCAACCTTCACAATTGGAGGTTGGTATGTTATTTGCTGTGAGTGTTACAGTTAATGAACACTCATACTTGCATGTACATGAGCTTGATAAACTACCAAGAGACATAGATAAATATCTAGAAGAGAATGGTTGGCCTATCAAGCCTTATCTAATCAAAGCAATCGATAGTAATCCTGATGTACCACCAGTTGTTGTAGCATATCCAGACCAGTTAGGTTGGATAGAGCTAGAAGGACTGTTGTATGAATTCACCATTGATGATATGAACTATGTATCATTACAAGATGAAGGGTACATCTATGTGTATACAGATGATGAAAGCGATGAGCTTGTATTAGAAGATGGTAAAGCTGTCATGACATACATTGATAGTGCACCTGATGATGAAGATGATGATATAGATTGGGAAGACGAATCATGGCAATGGAAATAACAAGCTTGTTCTCTGTGCCTTTGGCAAGAGTTAGAATAGATAAATACTTCAAGGATGAAGCATGGTATCTAAAGAAAGGTTATGAGTTAAATAGTATTGAGTGTATAGCTATTGTTGAGTATATAGAAGAACAAGTAGCTAAGTACATGAAAGATATTATTGGTACAACTCGTAGTTATGAGGTTGATAACATTGCTGTTGTTACATCATGGCAAGAATGTAGTGAACATTTTTCATGGACTCGTGGTGATGTTGTAGCACAAGGTGTACTATCATTAGAAGTTCCAGGTAATTTGTGTAAATTAGCAGTTTATTGCTTTACTGGTATGCGTGATGAGTTATCGTGTTGTGTGCCTAATGACACAGCATGGTTTCAAACATCAGCAGAAATACCAATGGCAGCAAATGAGTTAATTATAGTGCCAGGTGATCATAATCCAGATATTAATGGATTAAATGGTGAACCTGGATTGTTCGTAGTGTTTAACATAAAAGTGTAAAGTATGTCAATCAAAACAAGAGTGGGTAGGGTGGTTAAAGTAATCAACCAACACAAAAAGAAAAACAGTTCTGCTGTGTATCATTCAGTGATGCTTAAAGATGACGATGGTAGATATCGTCCATTTATGTTCATTGATACAGAGTTAGATATTGCTGCTGATCGTGCACGTAAGAATGTAGAAGATCAGGTAGAGCGTAGTTTTATTTCTAAATTAATAGACTAATGCTATGAAGAAGTTATTACTAGTGTTGTTATTCAGTGTAACAGCGTGTTCAACGTATAAGATACGTGTGGTACATCGCCATGATGGTAAGAATGTTTATATTCCTATGCGTCGACAGGGATTTGCATGGAAAGAACACTGGTATTCATACTTCGACAAACATAGTGCTATTATGCTAATCGATGCTTGGAAGTTACAAGACATGAAGCAAAAGGAAACTTATATTAGAATAAAATGAAACAAGAGACAAAAGAAACTTTGTACGCATTACTAGTAACTGTGGTAATAGTATATTATTGTATTAGACTGTTTAGTTTTTTATATTTGGTTCCTCAATCAATAACTACTATGGATATCAAATCTAGACCAGCTATTGAGCAGCCTCATTTAAAATCAGAACTTAAAAGACACGTTAGACATGAATCTAAAACAAGCGACACTAGTATTCACTAGTAATGACACACCATTTATTGTAACTAATGATCCAATCAATCTTGGTGATTTAACATTCTCTATTGAAGAGAACATGGTAGGCACATATCACAACGAAGCCCATGATAAAACGTTTTTACGTAAGGTGATAGCATCACCAGAGCAAATTGGATGGATGGTAGTTAGTAGTATTATGCAGCCTATTGAACGTCAATTCATTAGACAGATGTTACCTGGCCAGTTTTCAGTGGAACTAACAATGAATGGAGATGTCAAATTATTTCAGGATAAAATTATTATTCACAAATAATGGGTAGAGTAACAAGAAACAGTGGTACGACCATTGTGGAGTGTTATCATCCTGATAAAGATGATATCTATTGTGATATCATGGTTAAGTGGAGATACTATCGTGATGAAGGTTCTTATGATGAGCCTGAAGATGAAGAGTATACATTTGACACTGTCAAGATGATATCATATTGTGGGCAACCAGCTCATGATATGGAGACTCCAGAATGGATAGATTGGGATTTTGTACAACAGCAAGTCGAAGAAGATCAAATATCTAGTGATGGCTGGTAGGTACAGAAACACACATCAAACAACATGTGTAAGATGTGGTCATGAACATGATAAAGATTTACTAATGGTGAAGTACAGGGAGTATGCTAAAGATAGTATGCCTCTTGTATGTGACAGTTGTAAAGAACGTAATCGTGTCAGAGTAACGAAAAAAGGTTTAATTGGTTTGTACATACCAGGTAATAATAAGCTTGAGAAAGATAAACGTAGACCAACAATCAAACAACACAGAATGAACTGTGTGTATTGTAAGCATGAGCTTGAGATGAGAGATGCTAATTTCTTATTGAAGGACAAAGACATACGCAGAACAGTTTGTTCCAAGTGTCATAATAGATTGATGATACGTAAAACTGCAAAGGGCTTTTATGCAGTGTATAAAGCAAATTAGAAGTGTAACTATTAAAACAATCATAAAATGTCAAAGAAAAAATTTAATTTGGAAGATTACAAAACTGGTCAGTATAGTGTAGAACTTGTTAATGGTAATGAAGTAGAAATCGTTGCTATCGACGAGGAACGTGACACTATATTTGGATTTTACAACGATGGGCGTATTAACACTGCTACTAACTGGAATATAGATGGTACATACTTTCAAACAGGTAATCCTGATAGCAGAGATCTATATCTACGTCCTAAGCTTACAACTGTGCATGTTAACATCATACGTAGTAAGTCTGGTAAGATTCTTTCTTACTGTGCTACTAGTAAAGCACGAGTTAAAGCTGGTGGTACATTGTTAAAGTATCTCACTATTGAAGTGTAATTAATCATGGCAGTCATCGTAATGGTGACTGCCTTAATTTTTATAAGCTATGAATAACCAACAACTAGAGATAGAATCACCAGAAGTTGTGAAAGCTATCATCAATGTGTATGCATCTGTAGATAGAGAGCTACATCTTGAGCATGTACGTAGTAAGAAGAATTATCTTGAGAAATGGGGATTGACAGAGATTAAAACTAACAAACCCAGAACAGCGATAGAATCATGAAAATAACACTAGCATGGGCTTCGATGGTTATCTTGATGATATTGTGTTATGCGATGGGATTGCATGTAGCTGAAAAGAAACAACAAGTATATGTACCAGAACCTGTTCTATCTGAATGTGATAGTTTGCATTTTGCAAACGATTCATTAGTGCAGCGTAATGCTATGCTTGAGGATAGATTATTAACGTTTAGACTTGGACTAGCACAGCTAAAGATGGTAAACAAAGAAGCTCATGATTATCTAATTAACTCAGGTAACTTTAAATTCACTGAAAGATGGTAAGTCCAAACTTTATTTACACTAAGAAGATATTAACGCCTGAACAGTGTAATGTTATAATTGATGTATTTGAATCACATCCAGATAAGTATCGTGAGGGATTTGTTGGCAATAGTATTGTCAATTTATCTGTAAAAGAATCAACAGACTTTTGTTTTCATTTAGGTGAAAAGCAATTCATTCAACGTGCTTATGGTGATCTAATTGATATAGTTATAGATAAACTAACTGACTGTATTAGTGATTACAAATATAAGTTTGAGATATTGCATGAGTTTAATCTAGAAATAGATGAGTTCAACTTGCAAAAGTATTTACCAGGTCAAGGGTTTAAGAAATGGCACTCTGAACAAAGACCATCAGATATCAGGGTATTTGTGTGGATGGTATATCTAAATGATGTACCAGATGGTGGAACAGAGTTTTTATATCAAGAGCACACAGAAAAGGCTGAGCAAGGTAAACTTGTATTCTTTCCTGCAGATTGGACATACACGCACAGAGGTCAAGTAAGTCACACAACAACAAAATACATCCTTACAGGATGGATAGTAGAAACAGGGAGATGAAAGTACTAATTTATGACATCGAGACAATGCAAGAGTTCTTTCTTGTAAATGTCTACGATCCACAGGAGGACAAGACTCACGAGTTCATGGTGAGTCAGTGGCACAACACACTAGACATGATGGTTAAGTTTATTAGTGAGCATCCAGATTATTACTGGGTGGGCTATAATAACTTACGATTCGATGCTCAGGTGGTTGAGTGGGTCTTGCGTAACTATGACTTTTGGCATGAGTGGACTGGATTAGAGATATGTGCAGCTATTGCACAGAAGGCTCAAGATGTAATCCATGACGCTAACTATGAAGTGTTCTCTGAATATAGAGAGCATGAGCTTACAATGAAACAGATAGATTTGTTTAAGGTTAATCACTATGATAATAAGAATCGTATGGTTAGCCTTAAACGTCTTGAGTTTGAGATGGATCTTGAGAACATCGAAGAGATGCCCATCCATCACAGTAAGACTAACATGACAAAGGAAGACATAGAGTTAACAAGAGACTATTGTACCAATGACGTGATGGCTACCTATGAGTTCTATAAGATAACTATAGGTGAATGCGATCATCCATTGTACAAAGGCAACAATCAGATAGAGTTGAGACAAGATATCGAAGAAGAGTTTGGTATACCATGTCTTAATTACTCTGATAGTAAGATTGGTGATGAGATGATTAAGAAATACTATTGCGAGGAGAAACGTATCATGTTAAGTGATTTACCACGCAAGGGATATTTCAGGAAGAACATAAACGTTAAGTATTGTATTGCAAAGTATGTGAAGTTTGAAACGCCACAGCTGCAAGAGTTCTTAAAGCGTATGAAGAGCCTAGTCTTAGCACTAAATGACGATTTTAAAGAAAGTATAGAATTCTATGGCAACACGTACACGTTTGCGAAGGGTGGTCTCCATACTGAGAATAAGCCTGAGGTCTTCGAAGCTGATGATGAATATGAAATCATTGATTGGGATGTTAGTAGTTATTATCCTGCTATTATTATCAATAATGGTAAATATCCTGCACATCTTGGTAAAGAGTTTCTTAATGGTTATGTTAAAATGTTTGAGCGTCGTCTTGAACTTAAGCCACAAGCTAAGAAAGACAAACGCATTAAAGGTATTGTTGGGGCTCTTAAGCTTGCTGTCAATTCTGTATATGGTAAGTCTTCTGATATGCAGTCGTGGATCTACGATAGACAACTTACTATGTTCACTACTATTACTGGAGAGCTTAGCTTGCTTATGCTTATTGAAGCGTATGAACTAGCTGGCATACATGTAATATCAGCAAACACAGATGGTGTTACCATTAGAATTAAGAAAACAGACATTGCCAAGCATTATGAGATTAATGAGTGGTGGTCACAACTAACTAGATATGAGCTCGAAAGAACAGATTACACAAAGATTATATTCTCGACTGTCAACGATTACCTTGCGATTAAAACTGATGGAGAAATCAAGAAGAAAGGCGATTTTCTCACTGACTTTGAGTTGCATAAAAATAAGTCTGCTAGGATTGTTCCTATTGCTCTTGAACAGTACTTCATTAATGGTATACCTGTTGATGACACCATTCGCAATCATAGAAATATATTTGATTTCGCTATGCGTCAAAGAGCTACACGTGATTTCCATTTCGAAGGACTTTCTAATGGAAAGAAAACGATCTACAATAAACTTATTAGGTTTTACGTCTCTAACACAGGAGAAAAGCTCTTAAAGGTTAAGAACGCAGACTCTACATCAGGAGCAGCACCAGTGTCACAGGTTGAAGCAGGTGAGTGGCTTATGACTGTATGTAATCACTTGACACCAGATCATTCTCTAGATAATATTAACTTTTCTTATTATATAGAGAGAGCAGAAAAGATTATTAACAAAATCAGTTACAATGGTAAGAAAAGGCCATATGTGGCACCAAACCAATTATCATTATTTTAATGGCAGGTACAGAAAAACAACGCGAAGAGATCAACAGGAAGTTGGTCACTATGCAAATGGAGATGATAGGTCTCACGTATGAAGATGCTATGAACACACCAGAATGGTATCGTGTTTATTCATTGACACCAGAACAAGAAGAAGAATGGCGTAGAAAAGCTTTACCCTTGATTAAGAAAACATTCAAGTGTAATAAGCAAAAGGCTTTGCTAACTATGCATTTCTTTGAGCTTAATCTTGGGTTACGTACTGATTTCTCTGAACAAGAAGAGGTTAATACAACCACCACAACCACTACTGTAGTGGTTAAACAAGTTGTAAAGAGGTTTAAACCTACCTGGAAGCAGAGAATTAGAAAGTTCTTTACAGGAATGTACGATTAATTACACCTTAAAGGGTATAATGTTGCACTATCGTACAACTTTTATACCTAAATGGGTATAGCCTCAGAGAAATCTGGGGCTTTTTCTTTTTATATTATGGAAAAACAACTATTTATTATTGATGGCTATCGTATATGGGCACACACCTATGAAGAAGCACAACAACAGTATCAAATGATTCTTAAATTTTAAATCTTAAAACAATGGGAGCACAACATTTTATTATTAGACAAAGAGCAAATAGCCCACAAGAGGCGTTCGAACTTGCTAAAGATGCAGCTATCAGTGAGTATGGTCATGATCCATACAATGGTACAGTTAGTACATGTCATGCATGTGGTGATTTCACTAAACTATTTCGTGAGAGTAAGAAGGATAGAAAGGAATTCATCAATGATATCCTGCATAAAGCTTCTAAGCGTGATTGTTATGTTATTGAAGAGGTTGCACCTGTCAAGAACATGAATAAGATTAGATCTTACGTTGAGCACAAGATTGTTAAAGGCACCAGTAAGTGGGAGCTTCAATACAATGTGTATACTGGTTGGGAAGATAGACAATTGAAGTCATTCAAGACCAAGACTGATGCTGTTAAGTTTGCTCGTGAGCATACAGAGAAGACACAGGACACTACGTTTGTACGTATGGAGAAAACTCTTGTTAATCAAGATGCTAACGTTGCTTGTATCAAGTATAAAGCATCTCAACAAGAGAGAGAAGGTAGTTACATCATCTTTGGCGTAGCAGCATGTTAACGTTATTTGTATTCTTGATGGGTATAATTATAGGCATGAGAATTCACAGTTTATTAGATAAGAACGATGATGAATAAAATATGCTTGTTATTGATGTTGGGAGTAACATCATGTACACCAAAAGAGGCTAAGGTTTTACCATATGAACCTTACAAACCATTTGCTATGACTGTTGATGAAACTACATGGGATGGTAAGTTAGAACCAGGTAGATACACAAAGAATGGCGTTAAAATCTTAGAAAAACATGAGCGATAAGAAGCAATCAGCAGTTGAATGGTTTGAAGAACAATATATGAAAGGTACCACTATACTACCTGTATTGTTTCAACAAGCCAGACAAATGGAGCAAGAGCAGAATGCTGAAGCCTACAAGAAAGGTTGGGACGAAGGCACTGATGAATTGTACAAAGGAGTCAGGAAGATATATGATGCTAATAAGATATTCTATAACATAGATAGCTAAACAACAGGCTATATCCTGATTTATTTGAAAAACTTTAAGGTTATAACCTTATTAAACAACAAAACAATGAATAAATACAGAAAGAAACCAGTAGTAATTGAAGCAATTCAATATCCAGGATTTATGACAGAAGATGTAAAGGTTTTTGTAGGAGATAGTTTAATATCAGAATCAAAATGGGACAATGGTCCTATTGGATGGTTCATTAAAACACTAGAAGGCACATCGTATATGTTAGAAAAAAAGGATTACATCATAAAAGGCGTAAAGGGGGAATTTTATCCTTGCAAGCCTGATATTTTTGAAATGACTTATGAAAAAGTAGAAGATAATGGCTGATATCGCAATGTGTACAGACAAAAAGTGTCCTATGAAGCATGACTGCTATAGGTTCACAGCACCATGGAATCCATTTAGACAAACTGTTCTAAGTGAATCACCTCGTGAAGAGGGTAAGTATTATTGCAAAGATTTTTGGGATAATACAGGACGTACGTTAGATGTAAAATTTAGAGAATACGAAAAAGAAAAATGATGGTACACATAGAAGATTACGAGCGTGAAGCTCAGAAAGATTTTGTATATTTACAAGAAGAAATGCTTGAGTTTTATAACTCGTTAAACCATGCTAATGACCCTCAGATTGAGGTGTTTATGAGTGATACAGTGCATTTAGGTGTATTGGAATCACTACAAGAGAAAGCAAAGATTAACGTTTGTATTCCTCAAAGCTTAATATCTAAAATAGATCGCAGAATAGAACAGAATCATGAACGTAAAATTAACACTCTTTCATTTTAAAGAGCTGCTGAAGAATGGTTTCACATTAGATATGATCTTCCTCCTCAAGTTAGTGGAGGAGGGTCATATTCTAAAGGACATTTGTGAAGGCAATCCCAAGATGGAAATCATTTATCAAGGCGTTGTACGTAAAGGATTAGTTACTTCTGACAACAAAATAACTCTCACAGGTAAAAACGTTCTCAAGTTCTTGAAGGAAGATGCAGAGGAAGAAAAAATCATCAAGAAGAAACCAGCAACTGAAGACTTCAAGAGATGGTGGAAAGCATTCCCAGGCACTGATACATTCAAACACAAAGAGAAAACATTTACAGGTAGCAGAGCTCTTCGAAGAGATGAGGAGAACTGTAGACTTAAATTCAATGCAATACTATCAGAAGGTGATTATACAGCTGATGATTTGATAGCTGCATTAGAGTTTGATGTACTACAGAAGAAAGAGAATTCGTATAAAGCTGGAGACAACAAACTCAGGTATATGCAGAATAGTCTTACCTATCTCAATCAAAGAAGCTTTGAACCATTTATCGAGCTTGTCAGAGAAGGAATCAAAGTAGAAGAAGAATCTAAACCAACAGGCACAACAGATATATGATATTTCAAGATTTAGAAAAGGCAGTACAAGATGGTATTGAAGGTAGGAATAGTGGTATTCCTATGGGGTTTGATAGACTGAATAGATACATTGGTATCAGGAAGTCTATATATACATTGGTGGGTGGCTTAACTGGTTCAGGTAAGACTTCATTCATTGATGATGCGTATGTTCTCAATCCATTCGATTGGTATATATCTGGAGAAGGTCAGGCGTCTGGCATCAAGCTCAAGATAATATATAGATCCATGGAGCGTAGTAAGACATATAAGATGGCTAAGTGGGTTAGTAGAAAGATATTTTTAGATAATGGAATAATTATTCCTGTCAGTAAGTTATTAGGTTGGCAGAAAGAAAAAATGACACATGACGAGCATGATCTATTTCTATTACAGAGAGATTATGTTGGCAGCATGTCAGACATTATAACTATCATTGATGGTCCAGATAATCCTGTTGGCATTGCCAAACATTTGAAGGAGCATGCAGAAAGTAATGGTATTATCCATGAGGTTGATAAATATAACAAAGTGTATCAACCAAATGAAGAAAATACTATAACTTTGGTAGTTATTGATCACATTGGTCTATTAAAGAGAACCAAGGATTATCCAAGCAAGAAAGATTCAATTGACAAGATGTCAGATGAGTTGAGATATGCTAGAGATATGTATGGTTATAGCCCAGTAGTTGTGAGTCAATTCAATCGTGACATTGCTAATCCTATCAGGATAAAGAATGGTGATGTCGAGCCCCAACTAGAAGACTTTGCAGACAGTGCGTCCACTCAGAACGACGCTGATGTTGTACTAGCATTATTCGATCCTATGCGTTACAAGGTTGCTGATCCCAGTGGTTACAATCTTGATAAGCTTAAAGATGAGTTTGGTGCTAAGTATTATCGTTCAGTGAGACTAATTAAAAATAGTTATGGTGAAGATGATGTTCGTATTGGTCTTGGTTTCCTAGGTCAGATTGGTATGTTCAAAGAACTGCCTAGACTTAAGAACATGACAGAGTCTGATTATTCTGCAATTATTAACAAAACATATTTTTTAGAACCCTAAACAATTAAAACAATGGCAACAGATAGAGAAAAACTGGCACTAGTTGAAGAGTATGCACGTTTGAATGCTAAATTGATTGAAGCAGTCAAAGCCCAAAACAAAGAAGAAGCTGATGGTTATGTACTTAAAAAGAAAGAATTAGCAATTCAATTAGAAGGACTGGGTGTATACAATCCACTAGCTCCATTATTAAACACTAATGAGCAACCTCAGGAATAAAAGACAACAGGAGTTTGCTGATATCTGGATGACAAAGAAATGGGGTATCCTCAATCTATGTCCCAGGTTTGGCAAAATCTATACGACAATTAACATACTAGAGAAGTTTAATCCTGATATATCTATCTTGATTGCTTATCCAGATGTTAAGATTAAGGACTCATGGGAAGAGGACTTCAAGACAAGAAAGTACAACAATCCTAACATTACGTATACAACACATCTGTCTTTACATAAGCATACATTAAACATGTATGACATTGTAATCATAGATGAAATACATTTGTTAAGTGACGCACAGATTGATGCTGTGTATGACTTGACACTGATTAATCATCAGGTGTTAGGATTGACAGGTACTCTATCGTCATGGACAGAATCTGATCTCATGGACAGATTGGAGCTTCCTGTACTAGCTAACTATTCAATAGAACAAGCAATCGAAGAAGGTGTAATTGTTGATTATCAAATCACAGTTATCAAGGTACCTTTAGATAATAAGATTGTGCAGACTGTTAAAGGGAAAGCTAGAACAGAGAAGAAACATTTTGATGCGTGTAGTTGGGTGATTGATCAGCTCGAGTCTGAAGGTAGAAACACAATGATGTTACGCCTAAAGAGAATGAGAATCATCCAGGGTAGCATTGCTAAGTTAAGAATGACAAAGGCAGTGTTAAACAAGTATGCTAACGAGCGTATACTTGTATTTTGTGGTACTACTGATAGTGCTGACAGTCTAGGTATTCCATCACACCATAGCAAATCGTCTGACAAAGAAGGCTTTAAAAGGTTTGCAGAAGGTGAAGGTAATCACATGGCTGTTGTCAAGATTGGTAATACAGGAGTAACTTACAAACCCTTAAATAAGGTAATACTAAATTATTTTGATAGTAACGCTGAGAATCTAGCTCAAAAGGTGAACAGGTGCATGGCTATGGAGTATAATAATCCAGACAAGAAAGCACAGATTTATATCATATCAACCAATGAAGCAGTAGAGGAAAAGTGGCTAAATAAAGCACTAGAATTCTTTGATAAGAGCAAAATTAAAGTTGTAAATATTAACGAAATTTAGTAATTTAGAGTAAGTAAATAACTAAATAATATAAACATGGCAAGCAAGTTAATTGGGGTCGTAGGGGCCACAGGTACAGGTAAATCAACCTCTATCAAGCACCTAGATCCAAAAGAAACCTACATTATCAATGTAGCAAAAAAAGAATTACCATTCAAGGGAGCAGATAAGCTCTACAATGCTGAGAACAAGAACTACAAAGAGGTAGATGATGCAGTTGAGATCACTCGATTGTTACATGTAATCTCTGAGAAAGCTCCTCACATTAAAAATATCGTTATTGAAGACTCTAATTACATCATGGGTTTCAATATTGTGGCACGAGCAACAGAGGTAGGATTCACTAAGTTTAGCATCATGGCTAGAGATATGGTGGCCTTATTTCAGGAAGCTCGTAAATTACGTGACGATTTGAAAGTGTTCTACTTCACACATCCAGAGACTATTGAGGAAGGTGGTGAGATTGTAGGATACAAAATCAAAACAGCAGGTAAGTTGATTGATAATCAAATCGTATTAGAGGGCTTATTGACTATTTGCCTTTACACTTATGTAGAGGAAAGTAAAGATGGCACTTGTACGTATAACTTCGTGACTAATCGTTACAAGAAGTTCCCTGCTAAGAGTCCTGATGGTATGTTTGCAGACATCAAGATTCCTAATAACCTAAAACAAGTTGCAGACACAATTGACGCATATTATAACTAAATAAAAACTAGAAATCATGGCAGTATCAGGAGTAAAAAGAGAAAACACAGCAAGCGTAGAATTCGCAAAGAAGGTTGGTGTATTTGAATCAAAAGTGATTGCAATCAATCCAACAGCAGAGGAGTACAAAGACATATTAGGCTTTGACTTAAAGGAGGACAGCAAGCAAACAGAATATCTTTCAGAGAAGGATGGCGTATCTAAAGTACGTATCGATGTTTGGTTACAAGATGTTAAGTCTGACTTTAAAACAAAGGTTAGCTTCTTCTTAGAGGATACTAAACGTACCAATAAGGATAATACAAAGAAGCAGTATGTTAACAGTGTAGGTATGTGTTCATGGGCTAGCTCAGAAGATGGATTACCATCCTGGTTTGTTAAGAATCGTGACTATCGTGTAGCATACACAGGTGAGGAGGAGTTTGTAAGCTTCTTGCGTGTGTGGTTAGGTGGTCTTGATTTCATGCATTCAAAGACAGAATTGCAATTAGATTGGAAGAAAGTTATCTCAGGTAACTTGAAAGAGTGGAGAGATGAGATTGGTGGTGAGTGGTGCCAAACTGTTGGTGCATTAGCTACTATCAAGACTGTTGAGAAAGAAGATGGTCCTAAATCATTTCAGGGCATCTATAACAAAGCATTCTTTCCAGGCTATGCAGTTAAGAACATGCGTCTAGTTGATTATAATAGTTCAGAAGTGGTTCGTGGTCTTACTTTCAAGAAGTCAGCAGACTTACGCCCACAAGAGCGTTTTGTTATCAATGTCACAGGTGAGTATGGATGTAAAGATTACTATACATTCAGAGACTTGCATGATTACGATCCAGAAGCAAACTTAGTTGAATCAGATAAAGTGATTTCAACTGATGGAGCAGATTATTAGCGTAAGCTATGTAGTTAAAATTCAGAAAAGCCCAGTCTAGTTTAGATTGGGCTTTCTTGTCTAAAAACAATTCGTATGGCAGTTAATGGAATGAAACGACAGGGCATCATAACACCAGAGCAGGTCCTGCGTAAAGTTAGTGAGTATGACATCTTTAGATATTATATGCCTCATACCAATTGGCACATCAATGTAATTACATTCTCTCCTTTCAGGAATGAGAACAATCCATCTTTCATGATTGGTGATAAGAATGGTAGATTGACATTCATTGATTTTGCTGACACTAGTAAGAGGGGCTCATGTTTTGACTTTGTCAAGATGATCTATAACCTACGTGATCTCAGGGAGACATTGTCTCTTATTGATAGAGACTTTGGTTTAGGTTTTTCTAGAGAGACAAACACACATGAGTACAAGCGTATAGTATCTGAATATGTGCAACCAATACGTGCAGAGAAGTCTTATTCCACCATCCAGGTAATAACCAAGCCATTTGATAAGTATGAGCTTGAATATTGGAACCAGTATCATCTAAGTCTTGATGATCTGAAAGCAAACAATGTTTATTCGATTAGTAAAGTTTATCTTAACAAACAGTTGTTCCCAGCTCCTATTAGTGAGTTGAGATTTGGCTATCTGTATGATGACAAGTGGAAGATATATCGTCCACATGCTAAAGACAAGAAACATAAGTGGGTACCAAACAATGTACCCATCACTGCTATGGATGGTAAAGATGATATTAAACACTGCGACGTAGCGTTTATCAATAAGTCAAAGAAGGATTACATGGTGATGAAGAAGTTATTCCCTACCAGTTGTGCTGTTCAAAATGAGGGCTTGGGATGTTTTTCAACAGAGAATGTTGATTACATCAAGAGCAATTCTGCTAGTCAGATATTGTCATTCGATAGCGATATAACAGGCGTAGAGAATTCACAACAGATCACACAGTTGTTTGGATTTGACTATTGTAATGTGCCCAGGAAGTATTTATCTGAGGGCATCAAGGATTGGGCTGATCTAGCAAAGGTCCATGGTATGCAAGTAATAGAGGATTATCTAAAAGAAAAACAATTAATATGAACATTGAACAATTAGCAGTAGAACTAGAAGAATTAACGTACGAGATTCAACAGGAAGTTGAATGGTTAGAGACTACAGAAGGAGACTCTATCGAATGCATAGGCATTGAGAACTTAGAAGGAATATTATCAAGATTTTTTGGAGTTAAACTTAGAATATCACAATCATGAAAAGAGCAGATTACACGAGTATCAAAGAGTTAGTTACAGCAGTGCCTGTACCACAACAAACTAAAACTTACAAACCAGTAAGTAATTCGCAATTGATTGATCTTACACTAGAAGGAATTCATGGTGCAGGATTTAATCTAGACCAGGAGACATACTCCTTGGCTTCTGATGGTCAAGTGGCCACAGGTAAATTTACCTTGAGTAATGTACAAGATAGCGAGATGCAGATCCAGATCGCATGGCAGAACAGTTACAATCGTATGGTGAGCTTGAAGTTCGCTATTGGTGTACGAGTATTTGTTTGTGAGAATGGTTGTGTGTCTGGTGACATGGGTACATTCAAGAAGAAGCATCAAGGTACTATTCAAGAGTTTACACCAACAGCTATCTCTGAGTACATCAAGAGTGCAGGTGATGCATTTCGTGAGATGCAGATTCAACGTGAGTTGATGAAGCAGATTGATCTTACCAAGCGTCAGCAAGGTGAACTATTAGGACGTATGGTGTATGAAGAAGACATCATCTCTACTATGCAGCTTAACATCATTCGTAAAGAACTAGCTAAGCCTAGTTATGACTATGGTGTTCAAGATACATTGTGGGATTTGTATCAGCACACCACACATGCTATGAAAGAAGTTCATCCAGGTTCTTGGATGAGTGACCACATGAGTGCACACAGTTTCTTTGTTAATGCTCAAGGTGAGTTGATTACAGGAAACAATAAACCAGCTATTATCAGTGTAGCACAAGTAGATTATCAACAGTTAGAATTATCACTATAACATGAATTGGGAATCATTTAAAGACCACTTTCACGAAAGTTGGCATGACAGAATGAGACCATTTATAGAGAGTGAGGCTTGTGACAAGATCTATGAGCATCTAAAGTTTGAGAGTAAGAGGGGCAAAATGATTGCTCCTCTCTCTCATAACGTTTGGAGATGTTTTAAAGAGACACCTTACAATGAAGTAAAGGTTATCTTGATAGGTATGTGTCCTTACCACAACATTATAAATGGTAACATTGTCGCTGATGGATTGATGATGAGTTGTTCTGTAACAGGAGTGTTGCAGCCAAGTCTTATGCAATTATATCAGGGCATAGAACAAGAGCTTTATGGTGGATTTGCTCTTGATAGAAACAGAAATCCAGACTTGACGTACCTAGCAAAACAGGGCGTATTTCTATGCAATGCTGCATTGACAACAGAACTAAATAAAGCAGGCTCTCATATAGAATTATGGGAACCACTAATGAAGTATCTGTTAGAAGAAGTATTTGCATGGACAGGAATTCCTATTGTCTTCTTTGGTAAAGAAGCAGGAAAACTTAAGAAATATGTATCACCATTTACATTCTCATGGTCAGTAAGCCATCCAGCTTCAGCATCATACAAGAATGGAGATTGGGATACAGAGGGAGTATTCACAAAAGTTAACACACTAATCATGGAGAACAATGGATTCACTATTGATTGGTTAGAAAAAATAGACATATCATGAGTTATCAACCAGGAGAATTAATTATTGTAGGTGGGACCTATGGACAAGAAGTAGGTTTCTATCGTGGATTAGGAAGTAATACTATTCAGTATTATACGCCAAGAGCTATTACGCATTGTGTACCAAGAAATCAAAAACCTTGGACATCTTATGTTGGTGGTCAGTACAGAGATAGAAGAGTGGCTAGATACCATCCAGATCTTGTAACAAACCCAACAGAAAGAGAAGAATTAGAAAAAGCACTAGAAATTATCAAAGAAAAAAACGTACTACCAGTTAAATACTAGAAATCATGATCTTAGAAAAGCAAACACAATCTTTAATACATGAAGTCAATGGTACACAAGCTACTATTGGCATGTCGTTAGACTTAGACTCTGCACAAGTTTTGATGCAGATGTTGAGTAAGAATCTTTATTCAGATGCTATTGGTTCAACAATACGCGAGTGTGCAAGTAACGCCCTGGATTCACATCGCAGAGCTGGTGTAGACACTCCTATTATTGTTAAGTTCACCAAGGTAGCTAATAACTATGAGTTCTCTGTTGAGGACTTTGGTATTGGTTTAGATGCTGATGATGTAGAGAACATCATTAGTAAGTATGGTAAGAGTACAAAGCGTGACTCTACTACAGAGTTGGGTATGATGGGCCTTGGTTTCAAGGCTCCATTAGCCTATGCATCTAGCTTCTATTTCACAGCACGTAAGAATGGTGTGGAACGTAAGTATATGATGTACGAAGGAGAAGATGTAAATTCTATCGACTTGTTACATGAAGGTCCAACTGACAAGGGTAATGGTGTTAAGATTACCATCCCTGTAAAGTGGTCAGATAGCTATGAGTTCAAGAGTAAAATCAAAGAGCAGCTAGCTTATTTCGAGAGTGTATACTTTGATGTTGAGAATATGGATAACCAATTCAACATCTTTAGAAGTGAGCACTACCAGAAGTCTGAGCTATGTCCAGATCATTATCTTCACGTATGTCTTGATAACGTTTACTATCCATTAGACTTTGACAAGCTTGGTATCAATCGTATTGATGTACGTTTTGGTCTTCGATTCTCTTTAACTGATGGTATCTTTCCAACTCCTAACAGAGAGGCGTTGCGTTATACACAAGAGGCTAAGCAGATCATCCTTGCTAAGATTGCAACTGTAGCTAACGAGTTCATGAATAAATACAATGAAACCATTGTAGATACTGATGATGTTCGTGCAGCTATTGACTATTTCTCTACGAGCTCTAGATATATCAAGAACCACTTAGGTAATGATATGGAGATCACTGAGATCTTGAAGCATGCTACTGTTCCAATGCGTAAACCAACGCTGATAGGATGTAAGTATTTCACAGCAGAAAGTCTTTACAAAGTGAAAGACTATATGCTACGTGAATATGAAGCTAAGTATGAGCTCAATGGTGTCAGAAATAGAATGTCTGAATGCAAAGGTCATTGGGATAAAGAGGTTACTCTTGACAGACGTAGATCTAGTTATCAATATGCTATCTTCACTGGTGTATTTGGTGAGCGTAAACGTCGCTACATCAAAGAGATTTGGAAAGGTAAGCACATGAAGTTTATCAAGAAAGTGCAAGACTTTACTTTATTCTCTAAAGATAATACAAAGAGAAATACTAGTCTTAGTAGCCCAGACATGTCTTGTTACTTTGATCTATTGAAGTTGTACAACTATCCTAAAGCACAATGGCGAGCTATCATTACAGAGTTTCAATCTTGTGTTAAGAAGATAACAGATGAGTTTATCGATCTTGATGCTATTGAGGTACCAGAAGCATGGATTATTGCTGACAAGGCTAAGAACTACAAACCTAAGCCTAAAGTTTCTAAAGATGGTGGTGTAAAGGAGAAAGGTGATGTCAATTGTAAGATAGCAGAATCTCCTGAGCGTTATACAGGTGGTAATGCTAAGTTCACTCCTATCATACTAAGTGGTAAGACTCTTCACATGAGAAAGAGTTTGACAGTTTATGGTAAGGAGTCTGATCGTCCAGTACTAGACTATCTATTTGGTATGTTTAAAGGTCATGTAAGCCTGGTGATTATGTCTGATAGAGAGATTAAAGTGTTGGAGATGTACAATCTTCACAACTTTATGAGCTTGGAGACATTCTTGAAAGGTGATAACAAACCATTTAGACGTATTGCTACAGCAAGACTTATCAAGAAGATGATGGGTGTTTATGATGCTACATTTAATGCTAAACCAGGTATGAGAGAAGTTCTACCTGAGTTTACAAAAGAAGTAGACACATTAGTAAAGTTTAAGAAACTATATCATAACGATTACGCTACATCAACTAGATGTGACGAATTGGATATTGATAAGTTTGCTGCAGAGAATAACAAGTATGATGTACACATGTACCCACTGTTATTGAAAGTAGATAAGTTTGTTACAAAGTTTCCATTTTTGGAAACTATTGCATATCACATGAAAACTTATCCTGGTGTTAGTACAGATCCAATGATAAGTGTTCTTAAAGATATGTGTCGTTACAAAAATGCACGTATGGGTAAAGCTAATTACAAAGTCACCACAGAGGTAAAACCTGAGGAGGTGAGTGTTGTAAATGAAGCTGCATAGTTCTGATTATCAATTAATTAAAGTATAATTTTCACTTGAGAATGTCCAGTTTTTTGAACAGAAAACTGGACATTTTTCACAAACAATCACAAAAAATGAACAAGTCAAGTTTAGAGTTTTTCAAGTCCTTATTAGATCGTGATAAGGCAGTGTTAGACATGATCAACGATGTCGTAACATCTAATGATACTATCAAGAATGATAGTAAGCCCTATGCAAACATCAAGTTTGTTAATGATGTACTAACTGTCATCTTGAATGATGGTAACATCATCAGTAAGCAT
>JACCDL010178546.1_pt1 | contig 30573 bp, 47 predicted proteins | sample 7441931 | NCBI WGS metagenome assembly JACCDL01 (sample SAMN15323437, study PRJNA562643) | freshwater metagenome | isolation source: river surface water | place: USA:Blue River Watershed | collected 2017-08-16 | reverse complement strand
TTACTGGACAACCTGGCTCAGGTAAAACAGTTTTAGGAACAAAATTGTTTAAGTTTTTACAAACTGAAAAAAGAAATTGGAGAAAAAGTGTATTTCATTTAGATGGAGACCATTTAAGAGAAATCACAAATAATAAAGATTATTCAGAACAAGGAAGACGGAATAATATAAAAACTGCACAAACAATTGTTGAATTTTTACATTTAAATAATTGTGATGTGGTGGTTTCAGTAGTTGCACCTTTTTTGGATATGAGAGAGGATTTGAAAGAAAAAATAAAAAATAATGTAGTAGAAATATATGTACATTGTTCAGATGAAAGACCTCGCTCAGAATTTAAAGTAAAGGATTACGAACCCCCACAAGTTAATTTTATTGATTTGGATACAACTAAGGATTCACCCGATACCACATTCTCAAAACTAATAAATAACCTAACCAAAATAAATAAATTATAATGAAAAAATACGCACTTTACATCGGAAGATGGCAAAACTGGCATAAAGGACATCAATGGTTAATAGACCAACAATTAAACAAAGGTAAAAATGTTTGGCTGGCAATCAGAGATGTACAAGTAGATGAAAACAATCCAAAATCAGCACAACAAGTATTTGATGAATTAAAGGTTGAATTACACGATTTATTACAAACTGGTAAACTGTTGATTTCAGTAATTCCTGATATTGAAAGTGTAAATTATGGTAGAGGTGTGGGTTATGATGTAATCTATCATGAACCACCAACTGATATAGCTTCAATAAGTGGAACTGCAATTAGAACCGGTCACATGAAACCCGATGGTTCAATTGTTTACGATGAAAATAAAGGTTAATGCAAGTACAAAAAAAAAGACATATAGCTAAAACGATATCATATCGAATTATTTCAACCTTGGTTGGATTTCTAACATTATGGTGGGTGAGTGATTCTATGCAAATAGGGGCTGCATTTGGTGTTGTAGAGTTAGTTTACAAACCATTACAATATTATATCCACGAACGTATTTGGTATAAGTGGATTAAATTTGGATTAAAGAAAGATGAACAAGATTAAATATATTCATTGTTTCGGTACATCACACACCGCAGGAGGTGGTTTTGAATTTGATTCGGAAAATCCCGAACGAAATGAGGCTTTGAATAAATTATACTCTAAATTAGAAATACCAAGAAAACAATTCGATTATTCATTTCCCGGTCAATTACAATCTTTTATTGGTAAAGATATAAAAGTTTATAATCATGCAAAACAAGGGTATGGAAATGATAGAATTTATAGAATCGTATATGATATTGTAAATGAAATAGGATTTAATTCAGAAGAAAATATATTCATTTTTGAATTTGCCGGTATAGGTAGAAAAGAATATTATTGTAATCAATTACAAAATTATATCACAATAAATTGGCAACATAATACAAATGAAAATGGAAATGTTACCAAGACTGGTGCTGAATTGATGGGTGTTGCGGAATCATATTTTTATGAAACTCAGCAAACTTACGATTTTGTAACTGAAAACAAATCATTCTTTGAAACCTATATTAAAACATTTGTGAATTTTGATTACGAATTTAAAAATATTTCGAGAGAAGTAGAATATTTTTTAGCATATATAGAAAAAGTAAAATTAAATTATTACTTTACATCACCACCAATCGTATCACTAAATGGTCATGATAGAAGTAAAGAAATATTTTTTGGTGATGGTAAGTTTTTTAAAAAATCAAATAGTATTTTAGATTTCAGTTGGGATAATGATTTAATTATAACAAAAGAAACTAATGGTGAATATGATGATTTACATAATAGTTTAAAATCAAATAAACTTGTTGCTCATATAATTTATAATAAACTAATTGATGATGGATATATACCACATCAAAAAACTGATATAGATTGGGAATGGTATCATACAATCGATTTATTAACGAAAAATAAAATTTTATAAAATGGACAATTTAATTAAACCCCATGTTAAAAACGAATGGGGACAGTTACGAGAAATTATAGTAGGTAGTGTTACAAATGCACAAGTTCCTACTATTGGTGATAAATGTTTACATTGTGTTGATTATGCACACCTATCAGATGAGGAATTTAAAAATAGACCATCTGGTTTATATCCTGAAAAAGTTTTAGAAGAAACCCAACAAGATTTACAAGATATTGCAGATACTCTTAAATCATTAGGAGTAAAAGTTCATAGACCACACGATAAAGATTTTTCAGAAAAGTATAAAACTGAAAATTGGGAAGTAGATGGTTACTATAATTATTGTCCTCGCGATTCAGTTTTTATAATAAACGATAAAGCAATTGCAACTCCAATGACATTACGTCATCGCCAAAATGAATCTGATACTATAAAACCATTATTTGATGAATCTCATTGGGTTGATGCACCTCGTCCAAAATTATTAGATTCAATATATCAAAGAGAAGACTTATCCAAACCTACTTTATTAGATGGTGAACCAGTATTTGATGCAGCAAATGTTATCAAACATAATAACGATTTACTCTATTTGGTTTCTAACACAGGTAATAAAGATGGTGCAAGATGGTTAGAAGAATATTGTAAAGAAAATTTTGGTCATGAATATAATGTTCATCTTGCTGAAAATGTTTATGCATACATTCATATAGATACCACGTTTGTATTTTTAAGAGAAGGGTTAGTATTACTAAATCCATCAAGAGTAAATTGGAGAAACCTACCTGAATTTTTAAGTAGAATGGATAGAATTTGGGCACCCGAACCATTCCCAACCCAAGTCATGGAAGATTGGTGTCCTGCATCACCATGGTTAGGTATGAATATCTTACCGATAAATTCTAAATTGTGTATGGTAGAAGAACACCAAGTGATGTTAATGAAAGAATTGAAAAAATGGGGTATCGAATCAATCCCAGTCAAAATGAGACATGCAAGAACTTTAAGTGGTGGTCCACATTGTGTAACATTAGATGTAGTTAGAGATGATAATTGATAAAAAAATATTAGATTATGATTATCAATTATCAAGAATATTTGGTAAGTTTATTGGTGTAAATGAGTATGAAACTCGTGAAACCGCAAGAGGGCAATTCGATATAATCTTCTGTCATAGAGAAGGATTTCAAGATAATTTTGATGATTTAATAACATATTCAAATCCATACACTAAAATTATTGTAGATATAACTACTGAAAGTGGTAATCTACAAAGTTTTTTAGATGATTTTGTAAACAAAACAAATGATTATAAAAATAAATTTTATTTGATAGTTGATTCAGATATTAGTTATTACCGATATCATGTTGGGTTTAATTCGAATGTAAAAGTAATTCAAGGTTTTGATTTGGTATTTTATTCGTTCTTAAACGAAACATCGGATAATCATTTAAATAATGATAATCAAATATTTTCGAACACATCTGGGTTTGTTTCATTAAATAATTCGTGTAGAATACATAGGGTTTTCTTATTAGCCGAACTTCTTAAAAGAAATATTTCATTAGAAAATTGTTCTTTTTTATTTTCAACCGGTGGAAATCAGGGTTCAAAATTTAATAGAGAAGTTTACTTTGATTGTTTAAATATCTTATTTGATAATGGTGTAATAACTGAATCGGATTTTGATAATTTAGCAACATATAAATTACCAAAAAATTTAGATTACGATTTAAATAATTTTACATACATTGACAATCAAATAAATCATTTATATAATCCAATACTTAATTTAGTAACTGAAAATGTTATGGGTATGACAGATGGTGATGATTCCCAATATGGTATGATTACGTTTACAGAAAAAATAATAAAACCATTTCTTGCAAAACAAATACCATTATTCATTGCGTTACCAGGATTACAACAACAACTACGAGATTTGGGATTTGATTTATTTGATGATTTAATTGATACAAATTACGAATTTGAATTGAATCCAGTAAAAAGAATTAAACTAATCGTATCTGAATTGGAAAGATTACTTACAATAGACCTAATTGAATACAAACTTTCTAATCAAGAAAGATTTGATAAAAATTATCAATTATTAGAAATTTTAACAAAATCGGGTGAGAATAAAATAAAATCATTTTTATATGATGAAATTTTAAAATAATCCATGTAATCTATCAAAAAATTTTAATACACTATACTTATAATAAATGTTATTAGTATGGAAAATAAAAACGAAAAAATATTCCCCAACTTTGACCCAACCAAAGACCTTTCTCAAGCAAGTAAGAATAGGAGATTAAAAAGAGGTTTGGGTGCACAACCACTTCTTGAATCTGAAATAAAGAAGGCACAAGAAAAGGCTCGTTCCGCAATGGAAGCAGCTAGGGTATTGGGTGTTTCATTCAACACCTATAAAAAATACGCAAGAAAATACGGTATTTTTGAAGATTTAAAAAATCCCGATGGTCATGGAATTCGTAAAGGTTATAACATTAAAAGAGGAAAGTATTCTCTCGATGATATCTTAAAAGGTAAATATCCTGAATATCCAGTTTGGAAATTAAAACAAAGATTATTACTTAATGGTTATATGCTTGAAAAATGTAATAATTGTGGATTTGAAGAACGAAGAATTACTGACCATAAAGTGCCGTTAGTTTTAGATTTTTTAGATGGTAACAAAACAAATCACTTATATGATAATTTAAGGATGTTATGTTTTAATTGTTCATTCCTTCTAAATGGTAATTTGACCGGCCCTAAAAAAGAATTTGAATATTGATTTGGAAAATTCAAAAAATATTCGTATATTTGTACTAATATATTTAAAGCACTAATAATGATTTATATTGGAATTATCTTTGTAGTTGTTTGGGTTTGGATTGCTTACGAACTTTGGAGAGCACCTCTCATGCAAGAAACAGATAATGGAAAACTAATAACAAAAAGACCGGAGAGAAAATTATCTGATTTATTCAAACGAAAAAAAATAAAATGAGTTTTATTATAGGTAATAAATGTGTTGATGTTTGTGATACTGCATGTGCAAGTGTTTGTCCAGTAGATTGTATTAACGGTCCAATTTATACTGATAGACGGGGTGATGAGATTCATGGAATGAGTGAGGTGGATAAAAAAGGATTACAATTATACATAAATCCAGAGGAATGTATTTTATGTGGTGCATGTATTCCTGAATGTCCAGTTGATGCAATATTTGAATCAGAAGAAGAAAGTGCACGAGCGGAAGGTAATGAAGAATCAATTAAGAAAAATTATGAATTTTACGGCTATCATTGGCCAGGATTATAAATAAACAATAAATTTAACAATTAAAAACAAAAACTATGAGCAAGTATTTTGAAGTTACGGTCGAAGTTGTAGTAGCAACTCAAAAAAATGGTAAAGAAAAAAAGAACAAAGAAATCTATTTAGTAGATGCAATGTCAGTTACCGAAGCAGAATCAAGAGTAGTACAAGATTTTACTGATGCGGGTGTACAAATAGATTACAAAGTAAGTGGTGCAAAGGAATCACGAGTAATCAGGGTAATCGAATAATGGCAAAAGAAATACAAATAATAGAAGAGGAAGTAAAAACTAAGGTGGCTAAAAGAGTTCCACCTGGTGACCGTTGGACACCATTAGATAACTCCACTGTTGTTTTGGAATCACTTACTGATGTATTAGAATACATTTACCAAAAGAAAGGTAAAACACAATTTTATATGGATGCACGTGAGGGATTTGTTTACATCGTTGATAAGGAAGAAGTTGTAATTCAACCAGAACCAGAAAGAAAGTGGAGTTTATATGGCGAAGATTAGGAAGTTTATAGTTCCATTAACTTTGGTAGGAGTGGTTGCATTCCTACCAAGAGTTTTTCGTACAAAGAGTGATACTAAGAAAAAAGATTCATCTAAAAATATTATAGATAAAAGATATGATATTGATGATGATAATCTTTTTATCTGAATCATTATATTTATAAGAGTAATTTAAAATTAAAAAAGGTTTATTATGACAACAATTATCGTTATTTTAGTTTTGGCTGCAGTTGCAGTAGGAACAGTAATTTATTTTCAAAAATCAGGTAAAATCGCAGATAAAGATGGTGATTTGATTCCTGATGTAGTTGAAGAAAAAGTTGAACAAGCAAAAGAAGTTGTAAAAGAAGTTAAAGAAAGAACACAAAGAGTTACCGCCGAAGTAAAAGATGTTGCTAAGGCTGCAAAGGAAGTTGTTAAACAATCGAAAGATGTTGTAACTGCAGCAAAAGGAAATGGTTCTCGTAAAGGAAGAAAACCACAAGGAAACAAAGCAACAAAAGGATATTCTGGTGGAGGTTCAAATACTTCTAACAATACCCCATATCAAAAATAATAACCGGAGATTAAATTGAAAATATTACTATCTGAATCAAAATTGGTGAAATCTATGTTGGAAATAGAAAGAGAAATGCTTTCTATAAAAGAATCCATATTAGAGCAATTGATTATAGAAGGAGTTGATGACCCTGGCATCCTTAAATGTGTATTCATGGCAGGTGGTCCTGGTTCAGGTAAATCTTTCGTTGCCAATGATATATTCGGAATAGGTAAAGGATTGGTAAGTGCAGCTGCATCGGGATTGAAAGTTATAAATTCAGATGCTGCGTTCGAAGCAGGATTGAAAAAACATGGTATCAATCCAAAAGATTTAGCAAAAATAGAAAAAGAAAATCCCGAACTTTGGGATAAAATTGCAGGACCAGGTGATTCAATTCGTAATCGTGCAAAAAAACTAACTGATACTCAAAAATCATTTTATGAGGCAGGCAGGTTAGGTATGATTATCGATGGAACTGGTCATGAATATGGCAAGATAGAAAAATTAAAAAAGAAAGCAGAAGATTTAGGTTATGATACCTATATGGTATTTGTAAATACTTCTTTGGAGGTTGCATTAGAAAGAAATAAGAATAGAGGTAGAACTCTTGGTGATGAAATGGTTACGAAAAGTTGGAAGGCTTGTCAAGAAAATTTGGGTAAATTTCAACAATTATTTAGTGGAAATTTTATGATTGTAGATAATACAGTATACAAACCTATTGACATCCTTGTTAAAAAAGCTGTAAGTTCATTTATTAGAAAACCAGTTTATAATCAAATTGGTAAAAATTGGATTACAACTGCTAGGTTACTTAAAAACGCAAACTTAATTAAATAACTATTTTACAGGGAACTCTTATAAGAGGGAGTTATACTTAGATGGCAAAGGCATCCAGAAGTGCAGCTAAAGAGGCAAAAAAAGTTTCATTTGGTAAAAGAAGAAAAGGTAAAGCCAAAAAAACTTACAATAAACATGACCGTTCTGAGCGAAATTATCGTGGACAAGGTAGATAATTTTTTCTTTTTTTAATATCAGTAATATTTAATCTCAAAATAGTTTATAATTTATATGAGAGATTTAACAGAAAATATTGGAAAAATCTGCAACATTTTAGAGGATGCAGTAGAACTTCAAGATTGGAAAATGGTTGAAAAAATGATTAAAGAATTGGATGATTTGTACAACCAATTAGATAGAGCAGATTCAGGTTTCAACTTAGACGATGAATATTAACCCTAATATTACAACACCAAAAATTATCACAAAGACTTGGGGGTACGAAATGTGGATTCACAATGATGAAGAATATTGTGGAAAACTTTTGGTATTCAATAAAGAAGGTGATAAATTTTCAATGCATTACCATATTCAGAAAAAAGAAACATGGTTTGTACAATCAGGTTCATTTTTATTTAAATGGATTGATGTTGAAAATGGAAAGATAAAATCAAGAGCTATTATAAATGGTGAATCGGTTTTAATAGAACGAGGTTTACCACATCAGTTAATAGCATTAGAAGATAATTCTACTATCTTCGAGGTAAGCACACAACATTTTGATGAGGATTCATATAGAATTTATAGAGATTCTCCAAACGATTTAATTGATTAAAATGACATATATAGTAAAATATCTACCAAAAATTGATATTCTAAAAAAAGAATTGGAAGAAACCCCTGAAAATATTAGATATTATTCAAAGTATGAAGGTTTCACAGGTGATTCAGAATCAATCGATTATATAGAACAAAAACTTACTGAATATAATTCATTGAAAATCAACGAAAAAATTATTCTCCAAGATTAGGAATTCTCAGCATTTATTCGTATATTAGCTTTGTAAATGATTGATAACACTAAACGAATAAACCATGAGTTACTTATCCAAACCTAAATCTCACTCCTCCTACTGGCTTCAAGACTGGGAAGATGATGATATCGTTTTCAACACCATGAATGATGTTGAACGAAAATCACATGACCTTTACAAGTTATCTGCTTCTAAGAGAGCCATTTCAAACTTCGTAAATATCGTAACCAACCAACAAATTCCGGTTCGTTTTTCAACTCGTGGTAATTCTTATACCGATGGACAAACCGTGGTAATTGGTGCTAATATTGTAGAACCAAAAGATTTTGATGTTGCGGTAGGTTTGGCACTTCATGAAGGTTCTCACATTAAACTTTCGGATTTTAAACTTCTACAAAACATATACTCATTAGTTCCAACTTACTTGGTAGATGCATCAATCAAAAAGGGTATCGCATCGCCAATTTCAATTATCAAAGATTTGTGGAACTATGTAGAAGATAGACGAATTGATAAATACGTTTACGATTCAGCTCCTGGTTATCGTGAATACTATCGTGCTATGTACGATAAGTACTTTAATGACCCAATGATTGATAAGGGTTTATTATCAAATGAATACACCGAAGAAACTGTCGAATCTTATATGTTTCGAATCATCAATCTTCACAACTCAAAATCTGACCTTAAAAAACTTAAAGGTCTTCGAGAAATTTACAAACTTATTGGTTTGGGTTCAATCTCTCGATTGAAAAATTCCAAAGATACTTTTGATGTTGCTATTCAACTTTTTCAAGTTATTCTTAATAACTTACCAACTGCACAAACCCAAGAACAAACTGGTCAAGGTAGTGGTGATGGTCAAGGAGAATCACACGAAGGTGAAGGAGATGGTGGTTCATCAAACCAAACTCGTGAAATGACTGATGACGAATTCGAAGATTTTTCAAATCAAATGAATGGTTCAGCACCGATGGGTGGCGGTGATGATTCAGAACAACCAACCGGTGGGTCTGGTATGAATGTTGAAAATTTACCTGATAACATGACACCATCTCAAAGTTCTTCGGATTCTGATTCTGAATCGGTAAAACTTAGTGATAAACAAAAAGAACTTTTGAAGAAAAAAATCCAAAACCAAAAGAAGTTTATGGATGGTGATGTTCAAAAGAAATCAATCACTAAAAAAGAAGATGATGCAGTTTCTACCTTGGAAGAATCTGGCTCGGAAATAAAAACGGTAGGACAAGATGTTGAATATAAAAACTACTACACTGGAGCAATGATGAAAGCAAAAGGTATCCAATGTGTGGTTGTGAATAGATTAACAAAATCACTTTTAGAATCATCTGAATTCCCACTTACTTCACAAGGTTATTGGTCTGATTCAAAACTTAGAGTTGAATGTGAAAAAGAGGTATTGGAAGGTATTCGAATCGGTACTATCTTAGGAAAGAAACTTCAAGTTCGTGGTGAAAGTAGAACCACGATTTACAATCGTCAAAAAGTTGGTAAGATTGATAAGAGACTGATTTCCTCACTTGGATTTGGTAATGAGAATGTGTTTAGTGTGTTTGAAACTGATTCTTACAAGAAGGCAAACCTACATATCTCAATCGATGCAAGTGGTTCTATGGGTGGTACAAAGTGGAAACAAACCATGACGAATGTGGTTGCACTTTGTAAGGCAGTTGATATGATTTCTAACCTTTCGGTTCAAGTTTCATTCAGAACCACTTCTGGTAAAGGTCTTCCTTACATTGTTCTGGCATACGATTCTCGTAAAGATAAATTTGGTAAGGTCAAAGAATTTTTCAAATATCTAACTCCTGGTGGTACTACTCCCGAAGGATTGACATTCGAGGCAATCTTAGATAAGTTTATCCCAGCCGGAAATGATTTTGATTCCTACTTTGTAAACATTTCAGATGGTGAACCTTACTATGAAGGACTTGGTATGAATTACCACGGAGAAGTTGCTTATAACCACACTAAGAAGATGGTTGGGGTAATTGAAGGTATGGGTGTAAAAACCCTCTCATACTTCGTTTCAGAGGGTTCTGGAACTCATACATCACTAAGGAATGCATTTACTAAGATGTACGGTAAGGGTGCTAGTTTCATCGATGTAACTAATATCCCACAAATCACTAAGACAATGAATGATTTGTTTCTTAAAAAATAATATGTTTCTCAATCAAATACACCGAAATAACTCATTGATTTTCAATGGGTTATTTTTTTTAAAAAAAGGTGGTATTTTTCTTGGAATTCTCGGCTTTTCTTCGTATATTAGCTGTATAAGATTAAGAGATATGATAAAGACAAAAAAACAAAATTCCATGATTGAGATTGACCTCACTGGCCCACAAGGTAACGCTTTCTTTTTGATTGGTACTGCCAATAACTTGGCTAAACAACTTGGGTTGGATACCAAGAAAATCCAACTGGAAATGATGGGTGGTGATTATGAAAATTTGGTAAAAACATTCGATAAATATTTTGGAAAATTTGTCATTTTATATAGATAAAAATTTGGAAAATTCAGCTTTATTTCGTATATTAGCTAAGTAATAAAACGTTAAACATAAACAATTAAAATTATGAAAAATTCAGAATTCGGTTTCGTGGCAGGTGAGGTGTTCAAGGTAGAACAATTTGGTAATACTTTCAAACTTATTGATACCAAAGGTAACAAGGTTGGTGCCAATGGTGTTTCAACCATTACTCGTAAGGGTGCTTTTAAAGATGGTAAGGCTCTTCAAGCCTACATCAATAAGGGTGGTAAGAAAACTTTTAGAAAAGTAGATATGGATATTTATAATAACTTGGTTGTACCGATGAATACCCAAAATGGTGGTATTCAAATCGAGGACAATCTTGACCATCAGGCAATTCGTGATTTCATTCACCAAGGTTCTGCGAGTTTAAAACCGCGTGAATTGGTTATGACCCCATTGAAATGGAAGTACTTGATTCGTTCAGCAGTTCGTGCTAAGAATATCATGATGACTGGTCCTGCTGGATGTGGTAAGACCATGGCTGCAAAGGCGTTGGTTCGAGCATTAGATAGACCAGATTTTTACTTCAACTTGGGTGCAACCCAAGACCCTCGTGCTACCTTAATCGGTAATACTCACTTCGATAAAAACAAGGGAACGTTCTTCTCTGAATCTGCTTTCGTTAAAGCAATCAAGACACCAAACGCGGTAATCTTGTTAGATGAGCTTTCTCGAGCTCACCCTGATGCTTGGAACATTTTGATGACAGTTCTTGACCAAGGACAGAGATACCTTCGATTAGATGAAGCTGATGGGTCTCCAATAGTCAAGGTGGCAGAAGGTGTGACCTTCATTGCAACCGCCAACATCGGTAATGAATATACATCAACTCGTGTGATGGACCGAGCAATCCTTGACCGTTTCGTTACTATCGAGATGGATGTTCTTAATGATGAGCAAGAACTTGGATTGTTGAAATTCATGTTCCCTGATGTTGAAGAGCACAACTTGAAGGCAATTGCTGAAATTGCACATCACACACGAACTCAATCTTTGAGTGAAGCTGGTAAAGTTACTTCCATGATTTCAACACGAGCTTCGGTAGAAATGGCTGGTTTGATTTACGATGGATTCGACCTCTTTGAAGCAGCAGAAATCTCAATCTTCCCATTCTTCTCTAATGATGGTGGTGTGGATTCCGAAAGAACTTATGTGAAGCAATTGGTTCAAAAGTATGTGAAAGATGATTCTGAAAAAGAATTGTTCAACGAACAAAAAGTTGATGAAGATGAAATTCCAATGTTTTAATGTTTAACTTTTATTACAACTAAAAGGGAGTTTACGCTCCCTTTTTATTTATTATGAAATTCGAATACAAAAATTGGTTTTTAGAAAAACCTAAATTTCCAACTCATAGGATACCAAATACAACTTCATTATGGCATGTAATGGATACCGAGGAATTGTTTAATTTAAATTTTCAAAAATATCCGAATTCACAACATCTACAAAACTATAAGCAATTTCCAATTAAATATCAATACAACAATTATGGATTTCGTACTCCCGATAATTTTGATTTAGAAACGATAGGAAATGTTTATTTAGGTTGTTCACATACATTTGGTATAGGGTTACACTTGGAAGATACTTGGGTTTACAAATTAAATAAAGAAATTGGTGGAAAAAATTATAACATAGCGGAACCAGGTAGTGGTATAATGACCCAATATAGGTATTTAAACTATTTCAAGGATAAAATAAAGTTTAATAATGTGTTTCATTATTTACCCGATGAGGATTGGACTAGGTATGAAAAAATTAGTAATGATGAATTTGAAACAATTTACCATACTGATGTTATTTCAAAAGATTTATTTAATTTTTTATACGATGATAAAACAATACATCTTATAAATTATGTATTTATTGATGCAATTAGATATATGCTGAATACACGAGGTATCAATTACTATTTAGTTACAAAAACCAGAAATGTAGATAAGGTAGACCCTTACAGTAAAAAGTTGAAACCGGCAAGGGATTTAGCCCATTATTATGTTGAAGACCATGATGAAATCTTTGGAATGTTTCATCACAAATATCTTAATAAAATAACCGATAATGTTGATAACAATATTTTATTGAATGAAATTGATAGTAGAACTATAAAATTTATCTAAAAATATTTTGAAATATCAGCTTTTTTTCATATATTAGCTTGTAATAAGATGATACCATGAGTAGATACAAATTCAAAAACCGAAAATTCCCTAAGAACTTCCAAAAGGTAGTTGATTACATTCTTGAAAAGAAAGGTGTTGTTGTCCAATTAAATCAGATGACAAATTTTATGGGTCATTTCAATAGAACCATTAACATCCATCACAACTACGATTTAAATAAAAATGGATTGTATGCACTACTCCATGAATGTGGCCATGCTCTTCAACCACCAACCAATGTAGGTGTAAATTCATATAAGAATATAGATAGTGATGAGCATCCAAAGAAATTTGTATTAGGTAGATTGATGAACGAAATTGATGCATGGGATACTGGATTACAAATTGCAAAAGAGTTGGGTATTCAAATTGATATGAAATCGTGGGAAAAGGAAAAAGAGGAAGCTTTAATAACTTATTTGGAATTGTAATATGAAATCATTACTAAGAAGTGATTGGATTCAACAACCGGATTTAAAACAATGGGCAACAAGAAGTTGTATTGATAAAACATTTTGTTCATGTAAATCTAATAAACATCACGTTGAGCTATGGGAGCATGATTCGTGTTATCGTGGTAGAATTGATACAACAATTTGTACAAAATGTAATTCAGTAGTTAAAATAAAAATAGTAAAGTAATGGGAAAACTTAAAAATAGTTTGTTAAATGACCTGACTCAGGAAGAGTTAGAAAGAATGTTATGGGAACGATATAACGATGATTCTGGATACCAACAATGGTTGGAATCGGATGATTATGTAAACTTCGTAAACGATGAATTAGCCACCTTAAAACCGATTTATTCTGAATCTGATGTAAGTAATGCAATTAGATATGCATCTACACAAGTTCAAATTGAACCATCGGAAGTTGGTAAAGATGTTTATGATAAGTTACTTACTGAAAAGATTGAAGAATATTTAAATTTACATAGAAATGGATTATTTTAAACAATACATCGAATCAGTACAAGATTTTCCAAAGGAAGGGATTCTTTTTAGAGATATCCAACCAATACTTGAAAATGCAAATTTGTTTTATGATGTAATATCGGATATGGAAGAACTTATCGATATCGATAAAGTTGATTATTTTGTTGGTATTGAATCTCGTGGATTTATATTTGCATCCACATTAGCAGTACAAAATCTAAAAGGTTTTAAAATGATTCGTAAAGAAGGAAAATTACCTAATGGTAATCATGTATTACACGGAGTTAATTACGATTTAGAATATGGTTCAGCTACAATTGAAATGAAACCGGGTACGGGTAATGTAGTTATTGTAGATGATGTATATGCTACCGGTGGAACTATGGAAGCAGCAAAACAATTGTGTGAATCTGCTGGATACACGATTATAGATAAACTTTGTTTTATTGATATCGGAATTAAAAAGGGTCATGATGTTAAATGTTTAGTTACCTATGAGTAAACCAAAAGTTATATTAGTATCGGCTGCACCTATCGAACATGGTGGGTTAAAAGAATTGCTTGGATTCCCGATATTCCAAGTAGGTATTGGTAAAATATCAGCAGCATCAAATTTGACAGAATTACTTTGGAATGAAGAACCCGATATTGTAATCAATTTTGGTTCGTGTGGTAATTTAAAAAATCATAAGGTAGGTGAAGTTTTACAAGTTGGTACCGTTTATAATAACATAGATTGTGAACCATTTGCACCTTATGGATGTACTCCATATACTGATTTATGTGATATAAAACTTTCATCGAGTAGTATCAAATGCTTCACTACTGACCAGTTTTATGATTCGCATCGAACTGATTATTCAAAAAAGTATCTTAATATGATTCAGGAATGTGATATTGTAGATATGGAATGTTATGCATTAGCACAAGTATGTAAACAAAGGGAAATACCATTTTTATCTTTCAAATGGGTAAGTGATGATGGTGACTCATCTAAGTGGGAAGAAAATGCAGCAATAGGATTTCATAATTTTAAATACACTCTACACAATTACTTTTTTGCAGATATGTAGGAAATATCGTAAAAAAGTTGTATATTTGTATAAACTATAAAACGTAAAATATGTCATATAACAAGTACCGATGGTGGACAAAGGGTAGACCCAATAAACCATTACAAAATGATGCACCTCTTTTACTGAAAATACGAAATGGTGACTTTGATTACTCTTATATGTTTAGTGAAGCTAAGATTGTTAAAGAATCTGCCGAAAGGGCTGGTCAGATTGCTTATAAGAATTATGGGGGTACGGATGAGCAAAACCGTATTCAGGCTTCTTTGGAAGCTGGAAGAATGAAACGAATCAAAGCAATCAAATTAGAATTAGAAGCATTTGCTGATGAAAATAGAATTCTTTGGAAACTTCGTAAAGAATTAGAAAGGGAGTTTGGAAAGGATTTATGGGATAAAGCTATGGAAAGACAACGTGGCAAGGGTACACTTGAAGATTTATATTTCTGGTATAAAAAACAAGTGAAAGAATTTACAACCACTTCTGAAATTGATATCAAGTTTAGACGTTCTAATACAAAAGGATTGGAACACTTATTTTAATTTTAATATACTTATATATACTATGGATAATATCCTTCAATACATAGAGAAAGTGGAATTTTTTAATATGAATGGTGATTATAAAAAATTATTGGCAGTAATTAAATCTATGAAACAAACCATTCATATTCCAGCAGTACGCAAATATATTGATTTGTATTATAGAAAAAATGGTGAAAGAAAAAAAGAAATGATTGAATATTATTTTAAAGTGAAATCGAGAAATTTGAATGAATATTGAGTTATGGAAATTATACAAAATCGTTACGGTGAAGATAGAGTTATAGAAAAAATAGCACCTGATAAGTTAAGAGTGATGGGTGAATCTACTTTTAGCAGAACATCAGTCGATGATGATGGTAAAATTATAATGTTTGATTTTGAAGGAGGACCATTTTTGATGGTGGGTAGTTCTATTAAATATCTCAAATCAGATTGGTTAGTAAAAGAAATTACAATTGAAAATTCAATTGGTAATAATTTAGAATCAGTAATTTTAAAAGTAGAACTCGATGGAAGAACCTAAAAAAATATTAACTGTCCACATTGGAAAGAATGATATTTTTGAATGGACAATGGGTAAGGGCAAAGAAGTATTGATGCCAGAATTACTCGTTGGTTGTGAAGAACTTCTCTATAATGATTTGGAAGAGAGTATGTGTTTAAGGGTGGAAACCCAAATTAGAGGAAATCAAAAAGCATTTGATTTTTCAGTTAAAAAAGAAGGAGTTCGTGATACACTTGATAAAGTGATGGAATGGTCATTGGAAACTGAAAATTATGAGATGTGTCAAAGAGTAAAAAATTTATTAGATTATTTAGAAAAAATATAAAAGAATAGGAAAGGTTATGGGTAAAGATAAAGATTTTGATAATGTTGCGTTAAGTAATCATGTCTTTGAACCAACTTTAAATCCATTTAAAAATGGATTGTTAGTTAATTATAAAAAAGTAGGTACTCGATTCTTTTCTGCTCTTATATCATTACCTGAAACCGAAGGGTATCAACATAATAGAATTCAAACCGATTTTAGAATAGCAGATGAAATCATTGGTAGTGATTACAAAAATCCAATTCACGAAAAAGTTCATAAATTTAATTTTAGATTTATTGACCACTACATTTATAGTGATTTTGATATCAACATTCTAGCAGGAGATTCCAAAGATGTTGAAGGATTTCCATATTTTTCAAACGCATCTGAATTTTTAAAATATTGTGAAGTAGAAAGTTTTAATGAGTTATTTTATGAAAATAAAAAAGATATTATTTTTATTGTAAGAAACCCAATAGAAAGATTTTTTTCAGGACTAATCCAAATAATTTATCATTTTATTGGTGAGATTCCACTTGATGAAAAATTAAGGCAGGAAGTTAAATTTCATACAAAAATAGATGATTTATCTCTTAAAAAAATGATAAAAGTTCTCTCCGATTTAGAAATAGGAGAAGAGGAACTTAAACAAGTTAAAATTGAAGATGTTAATAAATTGATTGAATTTCTTTTACAACATAAATGGGATTTATTATTCCAAGATATACATACCCAAAATTATTTAAGAAATTATATGGAATGGATATATCAAATTAAAGATAAAAGTAAAATTAAAATAATTGATTTGAGATATTGTCAGACATCAAAAGCTATTGATTTTTTTAATAAATTAAGAGGTGATGATTGTATTAGAGAAAATTGGAATCATTTGATATCAACACAAGGTTCAAATAAATTTATATACAATAATTTTCTTAAAAAAGTATTATTATCAGATGATTTATCTTTTTTATCAAACGAAGCGTATGTTCATTATGTAAAAGATGAGTTCCTGACATATAAAGCTTTAATAAATTCACCTTTTTATGTAGATTTAAAAGATTAGATAATGAAAATATTAGTAATAGGTGATTCTTGCACCGATGTTTTTATATATGGTTACACTCGTAGGTTATGTCCCGAAGGACCCGTCCCTATATTAGAACCATCACGAACAATTACCAACCAAGGTATGGCAGGTAATGTAGTTGCAAATCTTAAATCACTCAAAGTTGATAAGGTTGAGTTAATTACAAATAAAGAACAAATTACTAAAACTCGATATGTAGAAGAAAAATCAAATTCTCTTCTACTTCGTATCGATTCTAATGATAAAGTATCCAATTCATTTGATGTTAAAAGAGTTCCATTTTCAGACTATGATGCTGTAATTGTATCAGATTATGACAAAGGATTTTTAACATATAATGATGTAGAGCTTATTTCTAAATCACATCCTCTAACTTTTATTGATACCAAAAAACCCATCACCAAACAAATGATGGGTTATACTTTTATCAAGATAAATGAAGTGGAATGGGAAGAGTGTAAGGGTGAAGATTATAATGATTGGAAAGATAAACTAATTGTTACCATGTCCGAACGAGGTGCAATGTATAACGATAAAACATATCCAGTTAATAGAGATATTGAAGTAAGAGATTTAAGTGGTGCAGGTGATACTTTTATGGCATCATTGGTAGTTAGTTATTTAAAAACAAAAGATATTGAACGAAGTATTCAATATGCAAATCAAAATGCAACGATAGTAGTTCAAAAGAAAGGTGTAGTTACAATTTAAATTAGTATATGGAACAAAGAAAGTATTTACCCACGTTGGGAGAATTGATTGATAGATTATCAATCATTCAATTAAAAGAAGTATTCATTACCGAACACAAAAAAGAATACAGTCAAGAAATCAAAGATATCGTCCATGATATCAATCTTATTTTAAAATCAGGTGATTACGAATTAGATGGTGAATTTATTAGGGCAATCGTAGTTCTTTCACAAATGAACCTACATATTTGGACTAACGAATCCAATGCTAGGGCTGGTATTGATGCTGGTAATAAATTGTTATTAACTCATGGTTTAAATGGAATTAGAAATACAGCAAAAAATCAAATTCAATCCAAAGTAGGTGGAAGAAAAGATTATAAAATTGATTGTATTGCAGATGAATTTAAGGATTGGGAAATTAGTTGGTAAAATATAAATTATGTTGTTAGATTTTTTTAAAAAGAAGAAAAAGTACAAATACTTAGTTGTCAATGGTTGTTCTCAAACTGCCGGTCAATGTTGTGAACTAAATGAAACTTGGCCTGTTAAACTTGCTAACAAATTAGGATTAGAACTTATAAACTTAGCATGTCCAAGTACTGGTTGGTATCATGTACAAAATTCAACATTATCATTTATAGAAAATAATAAAAAAATAGTAGATGAATGTTTTTTTATTTTTCAAATTTCAATGTTGGAACGAAGAATCAATTACGAAGAATTACCTTGTGTAAGAACTGATATTTGGGAGAAATGGAATATTAAGTATTTATCAAAAATAGCAGTTGCTGCAAAAGGATTTATTGATTGGGAAAAATATTACTACAATCAAAAACCTGAAATGTGGGATGAAACATATCCACAATATAGTACAGTTTTTGCAGAACCTAATGGTATTTTTCCAAATTTTGTGTTTTTACCAGAACATAGACACTATTCCAATAAAAATAATGTTTGGAAGATAGGTGATAATTTTGATAAAATTCCACCATATATTCACGAACAATTTGAAGAGTTAATGATTTATTGGGCTCGTGAAATAAGTTCATTCCATCTTCTTATGAAAGAAGTTAAAATTGACCATATTATAGTAGATGGATATTCTCCATTCGTATCTCATGAATTAAATTTTAAAAACTATTATGAAAACAAAGAAGAATTTGATTTCATACAAAAGTTTTGGGATAAGTATCCAATGGAAGAAGACCAAGATGAAATTATGTTATATGATTTTAAAAATACAAAAGCAAAATGGTTATTCGATTTAATAAATGAGAAAAATAAAATTACAAATACCATTATTTGGAATGCATATCTAAATCAACATGGACCAGAATGGTCTCCTGATGGTGGTCATGCTGGGCCGAAGGGTATGGATAGAATTCTTGTAATGATATATGATAACCTAATTAAAAAAGGTTGGTTTGATGAAGTACATAATTAACACAGGTTGTAGTTATGGAGTTATGTTTATGTCCTTTAAACAATTTACAAAAGGAAATAAAAATAATTTCAGAATAATTGATTTGCATTGTGATTCAACTGGTGCAGATTATGCAAAACGTAGTGTTATATATACCGTTTCTAAACTTATAGAAAATGGAGTATCACCAAAAGATATCTATGTAATAACTGAATGGTCTCAACCGAATAGATTACATATCGAATTACCACAAGAATTTTGTAATGAAATATTAAAAGGTGAAGAATGGGCATTAGAAAAAACTTTTGTTTTGGATAATACATTCAATAGAATTGAAAACAACTATCCAATTAAATTTGTAGGAAAATATAAATCACTCACAACTGTTTTTGATGACAGAGTTTATGCAAATATAGAACATTCAGATTTAGAATCATTTGAAAATAAAAATTTACATTATTACATAAAAGAATTCATCAAAAATTCTCCCATAAATAACAAACCAATTGATAGATTGGAAAACTATTTAACAAACATTTTAGACCTTCAATCGTTTCTAAAATCAATGAATATCAACTATTCATTCTTTTTAATGAACAATACGTTTGAAGGATATTATGAGAATTTTTCAAACTACACATCTACCCAAGATACACTTGATATCGTACAAAAAGATGAAATAATTTTACCAAACTTATACGAGTATAATCATATAAAAGATTTTTCATCATATCTTACACAAATTTGGAACTTAATAGATTTTTCAAACTTTCATTTTTACAAAACCAATAATTTTAATTTTGGTGGTATTGATGAATATGCAATGGAAAAATTTGGACATATATCATATCAATCTGCAGCAAATCCATGGGATATACCTGATGATGGATATGTTACATCGTTTGGTGCACATCCACATGATTCAGTTTATATAAATTTTTTTATTGATTATATCTATGATAAGATAAAACCATATATTGGTGAATTAAAATTTGATTTTAACGATAGATGGTCTGAACACAAATATAATGCTATAAGAAAATAATAATGAAAACAATACATTTTTTTGGGGATAGTTGGACACGAGGTGATGGGTGTCAATTTATACCTGGTTCAGGTATTATACCCTCGTATAAAAAATATGGACCAGATTATTCGGTTGAATACAATACGTTCTCATTTCCCTCTAAAGTTAAAGAATACTTACCAATTGATGTAAATGTTATTAACTATGGGAATAGTGGTTCATCTAATTTTCAAATATACAAAAATGTGTTGTTCGAATATTATAATAATAAATTTCAAAAAAATGATATTGCAATCATATCATGGACATCAATCATTCGAGAACCACTAACGTTTTTATTTAACAAAGAACATCAGACTGGTAACTGGGAATCCAATGGTCTTAATTATTCTATAAAAGGTTATACACATCCAAAAAGTAAGTTTATTCCTGCATGGATACATCAAATGACCGAAAGTAAATCAAAAATAATATCACAAAAAATTTATGAAGATTTTATATTGGATAGAATAAATTTAAATTTTTTATACGAAATTTGTATGAATTATGTATGTAATTTACAAATTTTATTTGATGAAATAGAGATTGATTACTTATTTATTAACACATTCGAAAATATTATTTCAAAAGATATATTCTTTTTTGATAAAATAAAAAAAGATAAATGGTTATTATTCGATTATACTTTATCCGATTATTTATGTGATATTGAAGAAAATTTAGATACATCGTGTGGATATAGTTTATGGGAAGATGACCATATAAAACCCGGCAGAAATTTAGATGGACCACACCCAAATCGAATTGGATACGATTATATAGCAAAACTAATTTCTAATGAACTCATAAACAAAAAAATGATATGATAATAAAGAAAAATGAGTGGGAAGCAAATAGACAAGAGTGGGGGTTTGGTAGAACAAAAATAGATAATTTTCTTGATGAAAAAACAGCATATTCTTTGTATGAAGAATGTATGAATGCACCCAAAGGTGGATGGACAGTATTTACTCGTGCCGGTTCTCGTATGGAAGAGTTCAATGATTTAATATCATTACCAACCGCACATCGAGTTACCTATGATATAATGCATTCAGGTGAATTTTTATATGAGTTAGAACAAATGACTGGTATAGTTGGGTTATTACCCGACCCTCACTTAGTGGGTGCTGGTTATTCTATTATCCGAAATGGTGAAACACTTGGTTGTCATTATGATTTTAATTGGAATGATAGAATTAGATTGCATAGAAAATTAACATCTTTACTTTATATTACACCCGATTGGCAAGATGAGTGGGGTGGACATATTCAATACTACGATGATAATGTAGATTTAAATCCAAACGCAAAATTGATTGAATCAGTTGCACCAAAATTTAATCGATTTGTTATCAATGAAAATATTAAAAAAGGACCACATCATAGAGTGAGTGGAGTTAATGCTCCACCCGATGTATATGGTAGATGTGCAATCAGATTTTTTTACTACATTTCCACATCAGAACCAGATAAAGATAATCCACCGCATAGAAGTACATACAAATCAAATGAGTATGCACATTTCAAACTACATGAAGAGGAAACTTGGAATGGTCATTTTGTAGGTCAAGGTGGAGAAGATTATGGATACAAACCTAAATAATGAAACCTTATACAATATCTTTAATACAACCTAACTTTAAACAAGGACCGGGTGGGATTGCATCCTACCTACCTTATAGTGTCGGTATATTATGGTCTTATTGTTTAACAAATGATTTTATTAAAGAAAATTTAAAGTTAGATAAATTGATTTACAAAAGAGAATCAATTGATGAATTAGCTCATGAATTATCTAAAAACGATATTATAGGATTTTCAACGTATGTTTGGAATAGAAATTATAATTTTAAATTAGCACAAAAAGTTAAAGAACTGAATCCAAATGTATTTGTAATATTTGGAGGACCAGAACCACCTATAACAAACCCAAAGATTTTTTTAGAAGTAATGCCATTTTGTGATGTGGTAATTAGAGGTGAAGGTGAGTATATTTTTTCTAACCTAATCGAAAAATGGTTAAAGAATGAAGATTGGAGTAATGATAAAGGATTACTCATAAATCAAAATGGAGTTTGTAAAGATAATGGACCGGGAGAACGAATCAATGATTTAGATTCAGTTCCATCTCCATATCTTTCAGGTGTATTTGATTCTATTCTACCATTAGAAAAGGAATGGAATGCAGTAATAGAAACCAATCGAGGGTGTCCATACAAATGTACCTTTTGTGATTGGGGTTCACTAACTTACTCAAAGGTTAAAAAGTTTAACCTAACAAGAGTATTCCATGAAATAGAGTGGATGTCCCAAAATAAGATTGGGTACATGGATGTTGCCGATGCAAACTTTGGTATATTCATAGATAGAGATAATCTTATTGTTGATAAACTCATTGAAGTTCAGACCAATAATGGTTACCCATACCGAACTGGTTGGAGTTGGGCAAAGAATCAACAATCGGAAGTTGTCCAAATTGCAAAGAAACTAATCAAAAGTGGTCACTTCAACAATGGATTAACCATATCATTGCAAAGTATGGATGAAAATACCCTAAATACAATCAAACGAAGTAATATGGGTATAAACAAAATCAATGAAATTTTTGCAGAATGCAGAAAAGATGGAGTTCCTCTTAATGTTGAATTGATTCTTGGACTACCTGGCGAAACCTTACAAACTTGGGAGAATACTATGTATGGTGTATTTGAAGTTGGGCAACACGATAGTGTGGAGGTATGGCAGGCACAAATCTTAGAGAATGCAGAGATGAATCTTTCCCAACGAAAATTATTCAATATCAGGGGTCAAAAGGTATTGGATTATTTTCCAAATGGATTAGATAATGAGGCACCTGAATTTAGTGAGATTGTTACTTCTACGTCTACCATGAGTTTGGAAGATATGATTGAAGGATACAAATTATCTTGGTTTTTAATTACTTGGCATACTGGTGGATTTTCACAATATGCAGCAAGATTCATTACAAAATATCTAAACATATCTTACCAAGAATTTTATTCAGAATTCAGAAACTTCTTAAATTGTAATGAATTTTGGTTGAATGAAGAAAAAAAGATGAGTGAGATTATAAAAAATTGGTATCTTAATGGGGATGAAATTATTTCTCAAATAGGACCAACCTTAGTTACAGCATCAACAAATCAATATAGAACTTTATTCAAAATCCATTACAAAGAATTATACGAACAAATGTATAATTTGGTAGATGAGTTCTTATGTAGATTTAGAATACATACTGATATTCTTACAGATATAATATCTTTAAATAAATGTGTAGTTGCAAAACAACGAGATTTAAAAGATTACCAAATACAAACAAAATACAATATATTGGAATATATATTAGATATGAAGGTGGAGTTAAAAGAATCAAAACAAACGATTCAGGTAACATATCCACATGACCCAATACGAAGTAAAGATTTAGCTTGGTTTATGGAAAGTTTATTCTTCGCTAGAAGACGAAGTTATGGTAAAAATTATTTAAAAGTTATATGAAATACGTTTTAACAACTGGGTGTTCTTTTACAAATAATTTGAGGTTAGACCCGAGTAATATAAATCAGGAATCAGAACCTAATAGATTATCTTGGCCATATTTTTTACAAAAAGAATTAGGAAATAATTATAGAGTTTTTAATTATGGTGGTGCTACAAATGATAATGTATCAATGTGTAGAATACAATTGTACCACATAGATAGATTACTTAGTGAAGGTATAAATCCAAAAGATATTTCAATTATAACACAGTGGTCAGACCCGGTCAGATATTCGTTTTATATAAATCAACAATTCAATAGAGATAAACATCACCTTGGTCATACATTGGTTTACCATAATGATTGGGAAACTAAATCAGGTGTTTTCTTTTTAACTGGTGGATTTTCGCCACCAACCGGAGATGAATCTGCAATTGATTACTTTGGAATTGAAAATGCAATCAAGTATTGGGAATTAGATATAAGTTATGATAATCAAATAAACCAAGTTTTACATTGGCTAGAATTGTGGAACTTACTTGAAATGAAATGTAAAGAATTAGGAATTAAGACATATTATATGAGTATGCGAAATCCATTTTCAAATGAATGTGAAAAGTGGGGAGGTGCACCAAATAATGATTCTGATATTCCAAGTAAAACAATTTGGTTTGAAAAGTATGAGGTATTAAAACCATACTTAAAAAATCTACCAATTGATTCGCCAAACTATTGGCATTACAAAAATTATTGTGGGTTATTAGAATGGAGTATTGATAATAAAAATGATACAGAATATCCTTTGTTCCAAGAATATCACAATGATAGGGTGAACACATACGAAGATTATTTAAAACTACAATCAAGTGGTTGGGGACATCCATCGGCACAAATTATGGAAAAGTGGATTAAAGAAGAATTTATAAAAATATTCAGAAAAGATGAATAAAAAATATTTGATAGTATCTGGTGATTCATTTACAAAAGGACACACTCTTGGTGAAAAGGGGAGTTGGGCATATCATGTTGCACGAAAAATGAATTTACAATTAGTTAATTTATCTAACAATGGTATGGGTAATGAATGGATTTCATCAACATTACTTAGTTTTTTGTATAGACATGAACCAATTTTAAATGAATCAATTGTCATGGTAGGTTGGACAGATTTTGGTAGAGAGTTAAATTTTTATCGAAGAAACATAAACGAGTATGAAAGTTTTACTGATATTGTAACTACCGTACCATTTGATTTACATGATGATTCAAGTGGTGGACACCGTTCAGATTATTTTACTGAAATAATAATAGATAATAGAAAGATACTTAAACATTTTATCGGAAACGATATAGTTTGTTTATATAAAAGTTATTTTGCTATGTTACACACTAAAACTTTTTGTGAACGATATAATATTCCATTTTTATTTTTTGATGCAGTTGCAAATAATAAATTATATTATGATACTAAATCACCATACTTACTTTCATTTAAAAAAGAAAAAATATACTTAGATTTTCAAAATAATGATATAAGCTTTTTACAAGATTTTAATGATAGAACTTTTGTAGATAAAATTTTTAATAAAAAATATATAAACTTTGAAGGTAATAGTATTTTTCAATGGATTTCGTTACCAGGAAATCAGATATATGAAGAAGGTAATCCCGGCCACACAAACGAATTGGGAGCAGATTTAATTTCAGATATGATACTAAAACAATATGAAAACATATATAATAAATGATAGTTGGGATTGGGTAACAAATTTTGAATCTGAATTAGCAGATTATACTGGTTACAAATATGGAATAGCATGTGATTCAAATTCAAATGCTATACGTTTGGTTTTACACTATCTTAATATACAAAACCAAAAAATTACAATTCCTGCAAGAACTTATGTATCTGTCCCAAATCAAATAATTTTAAGTGGGAATATTCCAGTGTTTGATGATTTTGAATGGGATGGAATATATCCTTTTGTTGGTGCACCCATAGTAGATGCAGCAACTGGATTGTGGAAAGATATGTCAGTAGGTTATGAAGAATATTTTATGATACTTTCATTTCACTTTAAAAAGATATTGAATATTGGAACTGGTGGAATGATATTGACAAATGATGCTCAATTTGAAAAATGGGCAAGACCAATGATTCACGATGGGAGACATAAATACACTTTATACGATGAAGATGAATTCGAATGTATTGGTTGGCATATTTATATGACACCTGAACAAGCTCAACGAGGATTGGAAATTTTTAATTCGGGTAGAATTAAAGAATACAATGAATCAGTTGGTGGTAGTTGGAAATACAAAGATTTAAGAGAACAAAAAATATATAAAAACTGGTTATAATGAAACCGATATTATACTCAAATGGAGATTCAGTAGTATGGGGTGCTGAATTAGAGAGAAAACATACTCAAAGATTTTCTAGTTTATTAGCAGTTCAAAAAGAATGGGTAGATTGTAACAATGCATCCGCGGGTGTATCAAACGATTATATCTATCGTCAAACTATGCGAGATGTTTCACATTGGTTAGAAACTGGTAAGTGTTGGAGTGAAGAATCGGGTTGGATTGAATCGGATGAATTAAATGTAGTAATAGGTTGGACATCACCTACAAGATTTGAATGGTGGACAGGAACTGAATATCAACAAGAAAGATTGTGGGAAGGATACGATAAATGGGGTGATTTAGATAAAGATAGAACAACCGAAGATGAATTTGTACTAAATCAAACATCTTTAATTCCATCTTATATTAGAACATTCAATCATGTTATTGGATTGAGTTCTTTTTTAGATAAACATAAAATACCTTATATATTTTTTAATGTATTTTATGAATATGTTTTAGGATTATTACCCGAAGGTAAGATAGATAAATTCGGTAGAAATGAAGACCAATTAGGATTAAAATCGTTATGGAATCAATTACCAAATGAATTTAGATATCAAACAATGTATGGATATATCAGAAGTGAGGGTGGAGAATTCTTACCCCGCAAACATCCAACAAAAGAATCACATCAAGTGTGGGCAAGCTATCTAAACAAAAAATTTTATGAATAAACTATGGATATTTGGTTGTTCATTCAGTAATGATATAACTTTTCCAAGAACACATAAAGGTTGGTTTGATTATGTAGCAGATGATTTTGGATTAGAATGTATAAACTTATCTCATGCAGGATATGGTTGGACATACCATAAAAATATTTTATATGAATATCTACCCTATATTGAAAAGGATGATATGATAATAGTTCAATGTTCTCATTTATTGAGAATGTATTCTGAATTTTTACAAACTCGGTTTGAAAAATTTAAATATCACCCACATACCGATTGTATATTGGAAGATAAAGATGATTTTTATTTACAAAACTTATTATATATCTCAAAAGATTTAGAAGGTATAAAAGAACAAAATTGGACTCAATTTTTAGTATCTTTACATCTTTTGAATAAATTTCATAAAAATTGGTATTGGTGGTCTTTTGAGTTTTATCCACATAGTTATAAATTAGGTGATTTTATAAATTATGAATTAGGAGATAGATTATTAAAATTTGAAAATAACATAGAAACTTTTGATGAATGGATGCGAATGAACCCAACATATTGTATCAATCCACCAAACGATTTACATCAAACGTATGAATGTCATGAAAAACAAGGAAAAATATTCACAAAACAAATCCGAGAACATCAAAGAAAAAGTTGTAACCTTTAATATTCGAGAAGAACGTCTTAATAAATCAAGAGAAATTCAAAATGAATTTGAAGGAAAAATAAACGCAAAAAAACACTTCGAAGAAATATTCAATAGAATCTAATGAAAAGAGTTGCAGTTTGTCTAAGTGGTCAATCAAGAACATGGAAATACTGTGTTGATAGTATCAAATCATTTTTGAAAGATGATGAGTACCAAATTGATTATTTTATTCACACTTGGGATTGTAACGATTATAGACCGATTGAAACAAAAGATTGGAGTGAAAAGTATTACTATAAATCAGAATCTAATATAAATGAATACATAGAGGCATATAACCCTAAATTATACAAAATTCAGAGTTATGAATCTTTTAAGAAAAAATTTCAAAAATTAAACATTCCAAAACTACATTTTACTGAAAATCCAAATATGAATAGTCAAATGTATAGTTTTAAACAAAGTATAATTTTAAAAAGATTATACGAAAGAAGACATAATTTCAAATATGATTTTGTACTAAAAATTAGACCAGATTTATTTTTTGTATATCCATCACTAAGAAAAAATATAGAATTACTTTATCCAATGAATCAAGGTAAGTTTTTTTCTTTTTTTAGTTATGAGGAAAAGTGGAGAGATAGATTAGAAAATCCATATTGGCCAGATTTATATTGGTTGTTTACATCAAGTGAAGATGCGGATATTTTTTCAACTTATTTTTCAAAATCTATACAATACTTAAAAACTGGTTATAAAAATGATAATTTAAAAGAATATAACTTTTACAAGTTTGCTGTTGATATAAATTTTGAACCATACTATGATAAAAGAATTGAGAGAAAGGAAATTTTATTTTTATATATAATAAGACCGTGGAACATCCCTATACAAGGTGAGGATATGAAAGATTTAATTCTATCCAAGAATAGTACAAATTTTGATGATAAATTAACTATTTTTAATAGGAAATTCTATCTTTTACATTCACTCATGCAACCCACTGGAATATCCGATAATCCAAACTTTGAGAAAAGAAAAATGTTGGTCGATATATTAAAAGAAACAAATAAATTAGATGATTTGAAATCATTTGATATAATTGATATTATGAATGAAGATAGTTATATAAAAGAAACAATTGTTGGAGAAATCCAAAAAATCATGTATAAATGACACCTGAACAATTTTTTCATTTCGATAGAATCCATGAGGAAGTTATATTTGAAATGCGAGTAAATTCACTCGGTTGGTTATTGGATTGTTATAGAAGTAAAAAAATAAGAAAACAAACAATTCTAAATCTTATTCAGCAATCACAATTAGAAGAAATAATGGAATACCTATTGAAACAAGAGAGGTATGAACAATGTGCGATTGTAAGAGATATTTTAAAAGAAATTTATAATTCAGAATACAAATAAATGAAAGATATAATTTTTAAAGGTAGTTCACACACAATGGGATTGGGGTTAGATTTGGTCTTATCCAAACGATACAACGATGAATCGTGGCTTAAAAAAAATGGTGTTATACTACCACCCGATAGATTAGATGAAGATTGGGAACATATCAATAACAATAGATGGCCGAAGAAAATATGTGATACTCTCGGTATAAAAGAATTTAATTATGATTCAACCCCAAATTTAAAAAATACTGATTTGTATCAATTTTTAGTTGAACTATCTATAACACCAAGTGAAAAATTAGAAAGAGTATCCCATATAATATACGAACCACACCATACAAGGTTTTTTCATAACAATGAACAATATACACCAGCAGAGATGCTTCAAATTATCAACGATTCAAAAACACCAAGTTCAGAAAAGCAACTAATTTATGATTGGTTAGATAGACAAGAAGAGTATGTAGATACCGGGTACAAATTATTAGATTTGTGTATTAAAAAACATAAACACATAAAGTTTCTTTTATTCTTTTTTTACGGTCATCAAGCGTTAATAGATAAAAATGTTGGTAACTATGAACAATTAGATAATTTGATTGAATTTACTATAAATGGAGAAACAACATCAGATTTGCATTACTTATTAGAAAAGAATAAATTAAGAGTATGCGATACAGCATTTTGTTATACAAATAGAGTAGATGAATTCGGTAACGAGAAATGGAAATATCATCCACACTTAGATACCCATGCAGGAGTAGAGGCACAAGAATTGATTGCAAACAACATTATTCGATATTTATAATAGAAGGGAATCAACCAACGAATCCCCCACCGCAGGAACAATTTGAACGATATGCAAATTAAGACTAAAACCGAAACCTTCATAAGATTTATTATAGCAATGATTTTTATACTTCTATCCTTATGGTTTGGAGGTATAATCGATAATCCCTTTCCTTTCATTAACGTTCGTTAGTTCGTTATCGGTGGGGGGTTCATCGTCGCAAATTTTTTGGAGGGTTTTTATTGATAGTAAATTTAAAATAAGACATTATGAGATGTAAATGTAATAATGAAATGGTTTTGATAAATTCCATATCCAATGGTAACTATTGGGTATGTAAAAGTTGTGGAAGTGTTCAACCAAACCCTTAATCCTTATGAAAAGAATAAGAGTACAAGACCTACATAGAATTGTAGATGAAGAGAGACCACCAAAGAAAAAAGATGAGAATCATAAAAAGAGAGGTAGAGTATATACCGAAGAGAATCCCTTTCCAACAAAGAAACCCGATAGTTGGATAGGCAAGAATATAAGAGAAAGAAATAGGCATTGATAACCCATATAACCGAAACCCCACCGAAAAATCGATGGGGTTTTTTAGTACACCTTGCGTACCTATTAAACAAAT
>JACCDL011483985.1_pt1 | contig 30620 bp, 30 predicted proteins | sample 7441931 | NCBI WGS metagenome assembly JACCDL01 (sample SAMN15323437, study PRJNA562643) | freshwater metagenome | isolation source: river surface water | place: USA:Blue River Watershed | collected 2017-08-16 | reverse complement strand
GTGGCGAGTAATGCCGATGCCTCCCGCATTGATGTTACCCATGTGCTCAATGAGAAAGCAAGACGACTCGTGTTGATGATCACAGCTGCAGGTGCGATCAGGCTGTGTGATCCGTCTGCCGCCAGCGACTCAGTTTTGCGTTGCAGCTAAAAGTTTATGTCTTCAGAAAATCGTGTCGCAAAAATTTTCCCGGCTTGCCAGAGCGGCGGCAGCTTGCTGGAGGGACTGCTGGCTATCCTGATTTTTTCAGTTGGCATGCTGTCATTGCTGATGCTTCTCTCGGCCACGTTGGTAGAAACAGGCAATGCACGATACCGCAGCGAAGCCAGCCTGCTCGCCTCGGATTTGATTGCACAAATGTGGACCGGCGACCGCTCATTGACTGAATTACGCACGCGATTTACAGAACCGAAGTCCGCAGATTATCAGCGCTGGCTTGCCTCGGTACATTCCCGACTCCCCGGTACGAGCGACACTACCAATCTCCCCACAATAAGCATTGATGATCAGCGTCAGGTCAAAGTCCTGCTGCGCTGGCAAGCACCGGGTGATGGGAAAACCCATCAGTTGCTTACGCTGGCGACCATCACTGACTGATGCGCTTCATGTATCAGTCAAAAAAAATTGTCCGACGTATTCAAGGTCTGGGTTTAACGGATCTCTTGGTGGGCTTGGCGATTGGACTGCTGGCGACGCTAGTGATCATCAAAGTTGCCTTGCTCTTCGAAGCGCGACGTAAATCCACCACTGGTATCGCCGATGCACAAATGAATGCCTCATATGCGCTAGCAAACCTGGCCCGCGATGTGCGCATGGCAGGTCATGGCTTGGGTCCCGCCGAAGCCTTGGGATGCATTGTTCGACGTACGGTTGGTACACAAGTATTGTCTGATTGGCCGCTTTGGCCGGTGAGGCTCATCGATGGTGCCAATGGTGCGCCTGATACCCTTCTCGTTCTCTCCAGTGGGAAAGCCCAAAGCCTGACGGCCGCGCAGCTCATTGCGCCCTATGCTGTTGGTTCGGACGTCATCATGGTGAACAGTACGCTTGGCATGACGATCGGTGACAGACTTTTGCTGTATGAAAGCGGGAATACCCAGTGCCCATTAATTGGGGTGACCGACATACCCATTGGCGAGTACCGGATTCGTCATTCTCCCTTGCCTCCCGGATTGCTGACAGCCACCGCCTACCAAGAGGGTGCTGCAGTCATCAATCTTGGCGCAATTAATTTTAACCGCTACACCATTAATGCAAACAATCAGTTGGTGATGGAGCGTTACGATGCAGAAACCGACCAGTGGCAGGGTAGTGCATTTGCTTCGGATGTCGTTAGTCTGCAAGCGCAATTGGGTTATGACGCGCGCACCACGCTTTCCGGTGCCCTTCGTGTTACGCGCTGGAGTTCCGTCTCATTTGACGCAAACGCAAACGGCACGGTAGGTGATGCCGATGATCTTCGACGTATCTTGGCCGTAAGAATCGCCGTCGTGTCGCGTAGCGCAGAGCGTTCGGATCAGGGTTGTTCTTCTCCGATGCCGACCTGGCGAGCAGCGAATGAAAAAACGGATGTAATGGAAGAAACGCCGATTGCAGTCAATACCATTTCGGACTGGGGTTGTTATCGCTATCGCGTATTGCAAACAGAGATACCGTTGCGCAATCTGATTTGGAGTGATTCGTGATGCCCCAGCGTTCCGGTGGCGCTGGACTGGTCGTCGCATTGGTCATGTTGATCGTCATGAGTATGAGCGCGCTGGCTTTGGTAAGAGCGGTCAGTACCGGTGCTTTGGTCGCGGGGAATTTTGCTTTCAGGCAGGCAGCTGTGATGGCAGCGGAAGTAGGTAGCGAAGCGGCGATCGTATGGTTGACTGCACGTGCCACGTTACCCGACTTGTACACCGACTTGCCTAATCAAGGCTATTACGCAAGTCTTCCTGACGGCCTCGATATTAGTGGTAGCGCACCAGCGGGTGCGAAGGTTGCGATCGACTGGGACAAAGATAAATGCAATTCGCGTAGCGATGTCACCTGCGTGAGTGCGTCGCCCGAGACTACCAAGGACGCTGCTGGCCAGGTAATTCAATATGTCATGCATCGCTTATGCCGATCTGCCGGTAGCCCCGAGGATTCTGCGAATAGCTGTCTTTTGTACAGGGAGAGTAGTCAGGTGAGTACGAAAAAAGGCCAATTCAGTTACGGTGCCTCCAGCAGATTCAAAGCAGACTCCGCTGTTTACTATCGGATCACCACACGCGTCCGCGGGCCACGCAACACCATAGTTTTTGTTCAGACACTCGTGCATTTCTAATACGCATTCCATCATCATTCGTCTTTCGCCATCATGATGAAATTTTTCAGAAAAATTTTAGTTACAAGTATGTGCAGTTTTTTATCATTCGCCATTGCTGGATCGAATGAGATATCGCAAGCACCGCTCAGCTTTCTGTCAGTCACGCAGGCTAAACCCAATATTTTCTTTATTCTGGATGATTCCGGCAGCATGCAAGCGAGCGCTCTAGGAGATGAAGTTACTATCAATGGATATCAAAACACCATCGGATATCGTAACAGCTTGTGCAACAAGAGCTATTACGATCCATCGATTATTTATCCAGTGCCAGTCAAGCCTGATGGCACTTATTTTCCTGATCAGAAATTCACGCAAGCGCTTTATAACGGCTTTAAATCTGAAAGCATCACGGTGAATTTAGGGATTGAATTCATGCCATGGCGAACGCCATTAAGTGTTCCTGCGTTACCGGCTGATACAGAAAGCGTCAAATATCGCAGCGACTGTATAGCCGCGTCTGACGGCGGCTGTGCAGTTGATCTCAGCATACCTTTCCCGAACCGTCCTGAAGCCGCCCATTATTTTGTTTACACCGGTAATAAACGCAGCAATCTGGGCGATAACTCAGCCGATGACCACTGTAAAGACACTCTGTACGATCTAAGCACCGGCGGAAACCATAACTGGAGAAAAGTCATTGTCAGCAGCGCTTCTGGTTCCGGTGGCTCTGATGAGCTACAAAATTTTGCCAATTGGTTCAGTTATCACCGGACACGTATTTTGACGATGAAGACGGCGATTGGCCTTGCCTTTCGCGACATAGGCGATCAGTACCGGGTGGGATTCACTACCATTGGTTACAGTGGTACAGATAGCAATAATCCTAATTTTCTCAAGCTAGATGAATTTTCAGGAGAACATCGACAAAAATTTTACGACAAGCTGTATGCCATTCACCCAATCGCCAGCACACCATTGCGTGCGGCTTTATCTAAGGCAGGAAGGCTTTATGCAGGAAAGCTTCTGACGGGCAGCGATGATCCTGTCCGCTATTCCTGTCAACAGAATTTCACGATTCTTTCTACCGATGGTTACTGGAACCCCGCCTGGGAGACAAGTAGCTACGGTCCAAAGAAAATCGACGGTTCGACGAATGTCGGCGACCAGGATAATGACTTGTCACCTCCTCGTTATGACGGTGATAAAAACGGAAAAACACTACGCGTCGCAACACTGACGGTGACACCACGGCCAGCAACCAAAAATGAAACGACCGGTATTTACAAAATGGAAGTTGCGGGAAAGTCGTTGCTCGGTGCTGCGGCCGGGGTCCTACACACGGATGATCTCGAGAGCGATGCAATTCTAATGGCCTATCAGGTTGCTCTGGCGATCAATCAGAATGGGTTCAGAGCCGTATCACAGGATAATAAAATACTGATCATTGCTCCAGATGGCGCCGCACTAGCCAGACCGGTATTGACGGTCGAAGGTTTTTTCAAGGTTGAGGTAGGTGATTTTCAGGAGATCGCTCGTCAGGACCGCACGGTAGATACGCTCGCTGATGTGGCGTCTTACTATTACCGGACCGATCTGCGTTCCTCTGAACTGGGGAATTGCAGCAGCGAGCCCGAGGTCTGCACGAACAATGTTCCGTCGGGTCCTGGTAATTCAGGGCCCAATCATCAGCATATGATCACCCACACATTGGGGCTCGGCGCCAGCGGCACGCTTCGTTATCAGGAAAATTATCTAAATGCCGACGACGGTGATTTTCGAAAAATAGTTAATGGCATACTGAGTTGGCCTGATCCTATATTTTTCAACGGCCCCGAGCGCATTGATGATCTTTGGCATGCGGCAGTCAATGGCGGCGGCCGCTATTTCAGTGCGATGAATCCTCAATCTTTGGCGCGAGCGTTGTCATCGACTATGGCCGAGATTCGCGCTGCCACCGGCGCGGCAGCTGCAGCTGCCACCAGCAGCCAAGAGCCAGCAGAGGGCGATAATCTTTTGTTTGCCTCTTCCTATCGCAGCATTTACTGGGATGGTGAACTGGAAGCGCGCAGGATCAGTTTGAACGATGGCAGCATCAGTACGGTACCTGAATGGTCGGCTGTTCGACTACTTGATGGAAAGGTCGGGAAATCTTCGGATAAGCGAAAAATTTTTATCCGTGCTTCAATTACGTCAGCTGAGCTCAAATCCTTCGAATGGCATAATCTTGACACTATTCAGCAAGGATATTTCACCGGTCTTTGTAAATCTCCTGAGAGGCTTTCCCAGTGCGCCGCATTATCAGCAGATCAGAAGCTACTGATCACAGGTGAGCGAGTCGTCAATTATCTTCGTGGACAAAGTGGGTTCGAAATTCATCCCGATAACACGAATAAAATTTTTCGGCGGCGTGAACATGTACTAGGCGCACCGATCAATTCTCCCCCTCTCTATGTAGGTCGTCCAACGTTTCGCTATGCCGACGAGAACTATGGTTCGTTCCGGGACGTTGAGGCTCTCAATCGTAAGCCCATGGTGTACCTGGCTGCCAACGACGGTATGTTGCATGCCTTTAATGCGCAAAGTGGCGATGAAGCCTGGGCATTCATACCGCCTGCCGTACTGCCTAATTTATGGCGCAGTAGCGACACGAATTTCGATAAAAATTTCACCTATCTGCTTGATGGTGCTCCGGTAGCCGCAGATATTTGTCCCACAGGATCACAGACCGTCTGCACCTCAAAGCAATGGCGAACCATTTTAGTCAATGGTTTGGGGGTGGCAGGGAGATCGTATTTCGCACTTGATATTACTGATCCGCTCAGCCCTAAGTTTTTGTGGGAATTTAATAATGACAATCTGGGATATGCGGTGGGTAAACCGGTCGTCACCAAGCGACGTGACGGTACCTGGGTCGTTGTACTGGCCTCGGGCTACAACAACATCAGTCCGGGTGACGGACAAGGGAGATTGTATGTGCTCGACGCCTACAGCGGAAAGCTGCTTGATACCATCAGTACGGGTGAAGGCACTATCGACAGCCCAAGCGGCCTAGCGCATCTTAATGCGTGGGTAGATAACGCGCTCGACAATACTGCATTACGTTTGTATGGCGGTGACTTGGCGGGTAATCTCTGGCGCTTCGATATTGACGATCTGGTTCCACCCCAGGGCAAGGAAGCAGTTAGGCTTGCCCAATTTATACGTAGTACGAAAGTGCAGCCCGTAACGACCCGAGTGGAATTATCGCAAATTCGTTCAGGCAATATGACGATCCCCGTTATTACGGTAGGCACGGGCCGACTGCTGCATGTATCTGACCTGACCGATCATGATGTGCAATCGCTTTACACGATCAAAGACCCGCTGACCGGGGAAGGCTTCGGCGATATACGCGGTGGTGGATTGCTGGTGTCGCGCCGTATCGCCGCGGGTCAAGCGGGTGAGCGCAGCGTAACGGGCGATCCGGTGGACTGGATCACACAAGCGGGCTGGTATCTCGACTTTGATCAATCGGATTCGCTGGGTGAGCGAGTGACTATCGATCCGGATCAGCAGCTGGGTTTGATTCGCGTTGTGACGAATGTACCGGACGACAAAATCTGTCGTCCCGCTGCCCAAAGCTGGAGTTATACGCTTGACTATCAGAATGGTTTGTACGTGCCGGCGACACCTCGCTCTGTTGCGGGAACGCGTGTCTTCAGTTCTACCTTGGCCGCAGGTGCTAGAACCATCAAAGTGGGCGAGCGTACGATGTCCCTTATCACGGATGACGCTGGTCGTATCAGCGTCATCAATAGCCTGCCTCCTGGCAGTAGTACACCGACTGCCCGGCGTGTCTCATGGCAGGAACTCGACGAACAGTAGAGCGCTTAGGAGCGCTTCTGGTATCGGTGACGATCAGTGTGCTGGTATTCAGACCATTGATGATGGGGCAGCACTCTTTTGTTGGTTTTCGTGGTGGCGCTGATGATCCTGCCACCCTCAAAATACTTCCCCTGGATGGTCGCATCGACCCCCTCGCTGCCGAGGCGCTCAGCACTGAGATAGACTCGGTCATCGAAATAAAAGAAGTAGACAATCCGCCACTTCCCGTTGAGTCTCACGCGCCATTCGTCGCTAACTACGATGATGTACCTGGCGCCGCCTACCTGCCGGCCTCGATGCTCACGCAGCGTCCTATCGTTCTGGTGGATATACATCCTGAATTACCAGCGTCCTTGCAGGGTGTTGAGCCACAATTTGTCGACTTGCTTTTGCTGATCAATACCTATGGCGACGTGGATCAGGTGCTGCTGGAATCTTTGCCGACATTGAGCGCTTCGATGGTCCGGGAACTCCGGCAGCATTTTCAGGTCATGCGTTTCATGCCCGGTCAATGGGAAGGGCAGGCAGTTCCCAGTGCTTTGCGTATTCGGGTACAGCTACATCCCTAAGCGAGGAATTTTTCTCGAGGATGCCGAATTGAGTGCTTCTGAATCAGCGCTATCTAAAGGTGCTACGCGCACCGAATGGGATAGCTTTGGCGCGATTGAGGTGGATGCAGTGCATTGGTGGGGAGCCCAGACACAGCGATCTGTGTATTATTTTGCCATTTCAAACGAGCGCATGCCCGAGGCACTGATCATTGCACTTGCACAAGTAAAACGTGCTTGTGCCATTGTCAATCGAGATCTTGGAAAACTGTCGATACAAAAAGCATCCGCGATTATTCAGGCCGCCGATGAAATCATCGCAGGGCAATGGTTTTCAGAATTTCCTTTGTCTGTCTGGCAGACCGGTAGCGGAACACAGACAAATATGAACATGAATGAAGTGCTGGCCAATCGCGGCTCGGTATTGATGGGTGGCGGTGTCGGCAAAGATCGTCTTCTCCATTCCAACGATGACGTCAACATGGGGCAGTCATCCAATGATGTATTCCCAAGCTGCATGCATGTCGCGATTGCGATCGCGATAGAACGTCAACTGCTGCCTGCATTGCGCCAGCTGCGCAACACGCTGCAGAGCAAGTCGGATAAATTCAAGGCTATCATCAAGATCGGACGGACGCACTTGCAGGATGCAACGCCACTGACACTAGGGCAAGAATTTTCTGGGTATGTCGCGCAACTGAGCTTTGTGGAAAAAAACCTCATTACGACACTGCCAGATGTGTTGTCGCTGGCGATTGGCGGCACTGCCGTAGGCACAGGTTTGAATACCCACGTGGAATTTGGCCCACGTGTTGCCGCCGTGTTATCCGAGCCAGGTGGGCTCACATTTTCAAGCGCCGCCAACAAGTTCGCGGCGCTGGCCTCGCACGAGGCGCTTTATGCTTCACATGCGGCATTAAAAACGCTCGCCTGCGCTTTACTGAAAATCGCCAATGATCTGCGCTGGCTTGCTTCAGGACCACGCTGTGGTTTGGCTGAAATTCAGTTACCGGAAAATGAACCTGGCAGTTCCATCATGCCCGGCAAAGTCAATCCCACCCAGTCAGAAGCCTTGATGATGGCTTGCTATCAGGTCATTGCGAATGATGTGGCAATCACAGCCTCCACAGGCTTGAGTAACTTCGAGCTGCATGTCGGGAAACCGCTGATTGCCCATGCCTACTTGCAGAGTCTGCGCTTGCTTACCGATGGCATGCACAGCTTTGAGCTACATGCATTGCGTGGAATCACTGTCAACCAAGATCGTATCGAACAACAGCTCAATGATTCACTGATGTTGGTGACGGCATTGGTACCCCATATCGGTTATGACAAAGCCGCCCGTATTGCTCGTCACGCCTTTTCAGAAAACATCAGCTTGCGAGAAGCCGCGCAGATGCTGGAAGCCATTACCGAAGAAGATTTTCAGCGCTGGGTAAATCCGGCAGCAATGACGCTGCCAGATTCTTGAATCAGCAAGCCGGATCAGAAGCCTACCGTGGTTTGCCTCGCCGGAACAAATTTACGGCGGCCAGCAAAATCACCGCACCCAGCAGGGAGACCACCAAGGATCCCAAGCTAAAATCATTTTGATTAATCGTGCCCGTACCAAACAAAGGTGCCAGCAACCATCCACCGAGCAATGCGCCGACAATACCTACCAACACATTCAGCAGCAAACCTTGTTGTGCATTGGTTCGCATGATCATGCTTGCAATCCAGCCCAGAATGCCACCGATCACAATCCAGATGATGAAATTCATGTTATCGCTCCAAGAAAAGACCTATATCGCTAGCCTACTCTGAATTAGGCAGGCAGTTTGGCTACAGGTTCATAAGAGCGCATGCAATGAGCATCAATCAAAGCTGAAGTTGTAGAACAGTGAGAAAACACTGCGCGTCCCGGTCTCGGCTTCCACTGTAATTCTGCGCGACAAGGTGTAGCGTAATAAAACGACAGCGCCTGCCGCCTGCAGACCTTGCTGATAGCTCACATAGAGCCGGGAAGAAATGCGTTTACCGAGCGTGATAATGCGTTGTTGCACATTATCCGGACGTCGCGACAGCGTAACGCTGTCCAGTCCCAGACTACCGGCAATTTGCGATTGAACGCTGGCAGCTGCGCTCTGTGTCAGCAATGACGCCGCAGCATCCTGCAAGACGTCGGCTTGTTTATCTGTCGTGCCCGACAGACCTTGTCCCAGCACTAGCCAGGAAATTTTTTCTGCATCGGGCACCTGTGGCTCGGATATCAGTCGCAGGCGGGGCGCCAGTACCGTACCTGTGATCATCACGCCAGGTTCGACCTGAGTTCCTCGTCGCATTGCACGTATATCCAGCGCCGGATTGCCCGGATGGCCATCGAATCGCAGCATGCCTCTTTCTATCGTGAGTTCCCGGCCGTAAGCGGTGTAGGTGCCGCGTGTGACGAGCATCAGTCCGTTGGCAGCGAGCGCTTCATCTGGTCTGATTTTGATTCTCAAGGCGCCACCTAGTCGTGCGTTGATACCGCGGCCGCGTACCGATAATTTTTCACCCAGACCAATCCCAAGATCCACTTCCATGTGCAGCGTTGGCGTGTTTGGTGGTGGTTTGCCGATGATGATCACATCCTCGGATAATTGCGGTGTTTCTTCACGGCCCAGATCGATCAACCCTTCATTGACGATCAGTTCACCTGACAGTCGTGCACGTTGATCAAAGATGTTTATTTGTCCGCCACCCGACAAGATCAACTGACGATCGCTTCTATTAAAAAGAGCAAATCGCATTGCTCGCCAGTTCAGATTGGAGTCGATGCTGCCCTTATTCAAGTGAATTGGCCCAGTCAGCACAATCCGACCCGTGCTGTCGCGGCTGCCTGCGAAACTCAGTTGATGTACCTGTAGCTGATCATCATGGAAGTCCGCTTGCAGCATGCCATCGGTCAGGCTCAGCCCTTGATCCAGCCATTGCAGATGCAATTGTTCTGCCGATATCGTGCCCGCCAGCACAGGCGATGACAAGCTTCCGGTGACCGAGACTTGCGCTGACATTTTTCCTGCGGTGATGAGACTGGGCGAGAGCAGGGGCCCCAGATAACTCAGTGTGGGTAGACTAATCTTCAGCACACCGTCGACAGGCGCTGCGGCTTGAGGAAAAAATTCTGTGTCCTTGAGGTGTGTACCGCCGGAAAAGCTCAGATGACCCAAGCGTTCGCCGTGTGCCTCAAACTGGAATGACAAATGTCCGTCGCGCAACTGCAGGTTAGCTTCAAGTTGCCGCAGTTGTAGTGCCGTGGATGATGCATCATAAAGACGAAAGTCACCACTCGTACGATAGAGCTTCATTACACCTTGTGGTTTTTTTGGGCCTTGCTGCGGCAATGACAGATTCCAATCACCATTCAGTTGCAAATCACTTTGTGTGATCGGCGCAAATTTCACTGAAGAAGCAAGATGCCCGATATGTAATTGCGTAATATGCCCTCGGCTGACTATGGCTTCTTTGTCGCGATGAAAATGCTCAATCACAAGGCGTCCGACATTGCTTGATACATGTAGACGATCAAGTTGAAGATAGTTTTTCGACCACGCGATGAAAGCGCTCTGTTCCAATGTGGCGTTGATCTTCCCCGCCAGCGTCGCTTGTTGCAGTTGTCCACGCCATGTACCGTTGGCATTCATTACATCCACGCCTCCGGTTGCGTACAAGTTCAGTTGGGTCTTCGCGTCATCGAATCGTACTGAGATCGTATGTTGTTCAGGCGTTCCATCAAGATCGATATGTGCTGATGGAAGCAATGTGTCCGATACGGCAGCATCCTGAAAGTTTGCATGTACAGCCAGCGGCGAATGGAGGGTTCCACCTACTTGAAGCTGACCTTGCGTATCGCGCATTGACAATCCGTATGGCAAACGTAAATCATGTCCCTGCCAGTCGGCGATCAATTTTGGTTGCTGCAGATTGCCGCTTATTTTTCCTCGCATCGTCAGCTGTCCGGCGAATGACGACCCTAGTTGCGATAGTTGCGAAGCCTTCAGCAGAAAATTCAGGTCGCCGTGATGTTCACTCAGTTCGCCGTTGATCTTCAGCAGGTTGTCGCCAGCCCGTAATTCCAAATCTGAGATCCTGAGTAAATTTTCATTTAGCCGAAGCTGTCCCTTCCCAGCGACTGCATGCCGACCTATTCGACTATCGGTGACAGAAAAATCTAATGCCAATTGCAGGCCCGGGTATCGCTGCCCTTTCAGGTCAAAACTGCCTGTCAGTGCGATATCAGGCAGATATGAAAACTTTCCTATTTCGGCAAGCTTCAGGTGTTTCACGTCACCACGTATATTAAATTTTTGAATCCCTGATAACTGCACTTCACCAAAGATGTCAGCAACTGCATCACCCAGTGTTAGGTGGGCCGAGTGCACAGTCAGTAGTGATTTTTTTAGCGATACCTCAGCATGCATCTGCAATGATTTCGATCGCCATGGTTCAGACAAAGCGATACGAAGATTGGTGTTTTCGTTCTCTTGAATTAAATGCACATTGCCATTGAGACGTGTGGTGCGTAGCCGGCTGTCGATACCTTTCAAATTCAGTTGCTTTGCCTGAAAAAATATTTGCCACTGACCTTGCCGTATTTTTATACGGCCTTTGAGATCGTCGTGATTGATATGTACATCGTCAAATATCAGGCCGTCATCTTGCAGGCGCCAGTGACCAGATGCATCTGTTACTGGTAGACGTGATTTATTCCATGTGCCAGCTAGTGCATTATGGATTGAAAAATTTCCTTTTGTGTTTGATGAAATCGCTATGCGGACAGCCATCTGTGTTGTTGGCCAGTCCGGCTTGATTTTGGAGAGGTCCAGTTGTTCTGCCCTTAATTCACCTGCGCTGATGAAATGCTCGGTAAACGGTTGTAGCTGCGCTTGTGCGGAGAGCTTGGTCTGTATTTGCGGCTGACCTAGACGCATCACCATCTGTGCTGTCATATTGCTCAGATCACCATTGATATGACCGGTGGCTTCCACATACCAACCGTTTTGTTTACCGTTCAAACGGATGTCGCTCTGAATAGCAAAGGGTGTTGATGCTTGAAGATTAAATTGTGCTTTCAGATGGCTATCGGTATGGATGCCGCCGATCTGAGTCAGGTGTGCCGACTGTAGACTCAGGATATGTGCTGTTTTGTAAAATCGCCAGCTAAGCTGCAGTCCTTCAATCGTTGCTTGCGCTTGATTATCTTTCCGTATGCTGAGTGTATCGATATCACATCGATCTAGCAGAACCTTAAATGGTAGCTGCAGTGATGCAGGAAGACTGCGCGGTGGCCTGGTGGTTTGCGCTGATGTCTGTATCACCAAAGCCCCGATATGCAGTCTGTTTATACGCAACAAGCGATGAGTCAGCTCCAAGGCTTGCCACTCCAATCGCAGATCGCTGATCGTGAGTTTTTCTTCAGGTGTTGTTATCGTCAGCTGTCCGATCTGCAGCTGATGCGTGAAGCTGCCCCGGATGTCGCGCACTTGTATCTGTCCTGCGCTTACCAGGGTCAGCAATTGTAAAGACGCACGCGCGCCACTGCGGGTGCCTGCAAGCCAGGCAATGAATATTGTCGCAATCAATAAAGCAATCAAAGCCAGCGCAATCGGCTGGCGCCAGCGATTTATCGGCCTGACTGCGGTACCGTTAGTCTTAGATTGTTCAGAAGCCATAGCCAACTGAAAAATGCAGCCGTGTTTGGCCTTGATCTAGGCCGCGTGCCAGATCAATATTGAGAGCGCCGATCGGGCTACGCCAGCGGGCACCCACGCCCACGCCGCGCCGCCATTGGAAGTCATGCCAGGACAGCGCAGCATCACCTGCGTCGTAGAACAAGGCAGCGCCCCATGCAGGGGTGATTCGGTACATCATTTCAGTGCTGATCAGCGCCATGACATTACCACCCACGATGGCATTGTTGCGCGACACACCCAGCGTGCCATAGCCATATCCACGCACCGTCTGGTCACCGCCTGTGCGAAACAGCAAATCTTCGGGAATGCTGTCTTCGCTTGCGCCGCTGATTTGTCCGGCTTGCAGCCGGACGACCGCAGTCCAGCGCGAGTGCAGGGGGCGTAGCCATAAGCCGCTGACCAAGATGCGCACAATGTGGTCTTGATGAAGCGAGCCACCTAGACCCGCCGACAAGTCGATCCCAGCGGAATAGCCACGGGTTGGTGCCAGCGTTTGATCGAATCGCCGGCGCGTCCATGTATAACCACCGATCAGCGCCTCTCGGGAGAGTGTCGCGATACCTGGAATCGTTCGTCGATCCGCGAGCACAGACACCGAGAGGACGCGTTCATTCGCGCGCGAGGGGGTGGAAAGACGCACGCTATTGCGAATTTTTTCCGTTTCCGCCCCGGTCAGCGTGGTGCGCTCCAGCGCAAGCGCAACACTCGGTATCCATCCATGCATTTTTCCGAAAAGCCAGTCCTCACGAAGTGGCTGGAAATACAGTTCAGACTGCGCCAGCTGACTGAGTCGGTCAGCGCGAACCAGAGATTCCAGTCGCCAGTCTTCACCGAGAAAGTGACGATTGAGCCATTTCAATTGCAATCGCGCACCGACATCCGTAGACGCGCCAATGCCCACGCTCAGTTGTTTCGAAGGATTTTCGCTGAGCTCTACTTTTACGGGGGCGCCTTCTGCCTTGTCAGGATCTGCAGCGATGTTGACGAAAACGGAACGGAAGTACCCAGTATCCAGTAGCCTGGACTGCAGCTCCGAGAGGCGCTCCTGGCGATAGGGCTCGCCGGGGCGCAGCGGGCTCAAGCGTTGTATCAGTTGGGGCGAGTAGCGCGACAAGCCCTGAATATCCAGATCCCCCAAGGTGAATGCCGGGCCGGAGTCGATCGTTACCCTCAGTCGTGCGCTATGAGTCGGTGGGTTGATCTCCGCATAGCTTTCGATAATGCGCGCAGCCGGGAAGTCTTTTTCCAGCAATTGACTGAGCAGCATTGTTTTGGCCTTGTCCCATGCCGACTGGGTAAAACGCTCACCCGGTTGTAATGACCATTGATGCCTTAACGTCTGCACCCGGCTTGATTCATCACCGGTGCTTGTTTTGATGGTGCCAGTAAATTCAAGAGCGATATCAGTTACCCGTACTGGTTTGCCGGGATTGATATGGAAACGTACAAGATAAGCCCGGTGGTCGATGCTTTCTTCAGAACGGACTTGCGCTGAAAAATATCCTTCCGTCGATAGAAGCGCCTTGATTTGTTGGGGGCTGCGCCGCGCCAGACTTTGCCACTCATCTTCGTTGATTGCAGTGTCTTTAGCGGCACAAGCAATCTGTAGATGGGCTTCCAGCAAAGGTGTCAATTCGCCTGCCCCCAGAATCTCAACATTGAAACGGGGTGTTTGAGCTAGAGCAAGTTTGCCGGCGAAATCCAACACCAGCACCGCTCCCAATACAAGCCTGCTAACCATCCGGAAGCACCAGCAATGTCCGTCTATGCAAGTGATCAATAGAAGATCCCTGGGATGGTTGATCAGTAAATGGAGCCGAATAGCGAATTTTTTGATCAGCCTACGAGCACGTTGCCTGCGCTGGTTTGTTCTAAATCAAATGCTGGCAGGCATATCCGACTGGTTAGTACCTTCTTTTGTCAAACTATTGGTTGGATCACATCGTCAATTTGCTGGGAAAATCTTTTATGCGTAAAGTTTTTTGTTTACTAGCCTGTTTGCTTCTGCTTTCACTTCAAGGCTGTGGCTACAACACGCTGCAATCCGGGGATGAGCAAATCAAGGCTGCCTGGTCCGAAGTAATAAACCAGTACCAGCGCCGCGCTGATCTGGTGCCTAATCTCGTGAAAACTGTGAAAGCCTATGCAGCGCATGAGCAACAGGTATTGACACAAGTGGCCGATGCACGATCTCGGGTGGGCAGTATGCAAGTAACGCCGGAAGTTTTAAATGATCCCGCTGCATTTGCCAGATTTCAGGCAGCACAGGGGCAGCTGACCAGCGCACTCTCGCGTCTTTTGGCAGTGAGTGAAAATTATCCACAGCTTAAAGCCGATGCTGGATTTCGGGATCTGCAGGCGCAGCTCGAAGGCACAGAAAACCGTATTACCGTCGCGCGCCAGCGCTACATACGATCCGTGCAGGACTACAACGTTATCGTCCGCTCTTTTCCCACCAACCTGACGGCCATGATTTTTGACATGCAAGTCAAACCTAATTTCTCTGTTGACGATGAAAAAGCAATCGCCCGTCCACCCGCAGTGGAGTTTGGTAATGAGCCGGCGCGCTGAGGCAAAGTGGCAGATTTTTCTGACGTGCTTTCTGATTTTTATCGCCTGCGTTGCGGCAGCACAATCGCAGATCAAGGTGCCCGATCTCACCGGCAGAATCGTCGATCTGACCGCTACGCTGGATGCAAATCAGCAACAAATGCTTGAGCAGAAACTCCGCATGTTCGAGCAGAAAAAAGGAACCCAGATTGCCGTGCTGATTGTGCCTTTGACCGGTGATGAGACTATCGAACAATTTTCAATACGCGTCGCAGAGCAGTGGAAACTGGGCCGAAAAAAAATCGATGACGGTGCAATCCTGGTTATCGCAAAAAATGAGCGAAGGCTACGGATTGAAGTCGGCTATGGTCTGGAAGGTGCGCTCAATGATGCCGTTTCAAAGCGCATCATTGATGAAGTGATCGTACCGGCATTTAAGCGCGGTGATTTTTATGGTGGCATCAGTGCCGGCGTTGACTCAATGATGCGCGTCGTCGAGGGTGAGCTGCTGCCTGAGCCGACCGTCAAAAATGACAGGCGAGTTAGCGGCCCCGATCTGCTTCCCCTGATTTTATTGGCGGCATTGGTGATAAGTGGTCTCATGCGCGCATTGCTGGGTCGGGTCAAAGGCGCGCTGGCCGCCAGTGGATTGCTTGGGCTAGCCGTCTGGCTGCTGTACGGGATAGGGTTGCTGGCAATTTTGGCTGCCGTCATGGTACTCCTGATCACGCTCGCTGGTGGCTGCATGGGTAGTGGATGGCAGGGTGGTCGGCGTCAGGGCGGTTTTCATCGCTACGGTGATGGTAGTGGCGATCGTCAGACTGGCTGGGGTGGCTTTCAGGGCGGCGGCGGTGGATTTGGTGGTGGTGGGGCATCAGGGAGATGGTAACCATGATCAAGCGTTTTTTTCGCCATCTGTGGTGTGTCTATTGGCAGGCACCTCGTATTTTTCCTAAACGCACGCGCGCGATTCTGGCAGACGCTGTCACCCGAGCCGAGATCGGCCATGCCGGCGAAATCGCCTTTGTGATCGAAGCATCGCTCACACCCTGGCAATTGTGGCGCGGCTTGTCAGCCCATGAGCGGGCAATCGACGTATTTTCCCAGCTGCGCGTGTGGGATACCGAGCACAACAGTGGCTTGCTGATTTATCTTCTGCTGGCTGACCACGCGGTGGAGATTGTTGCAGATCGTGGCTTGTGTAAAAAAGAAATCAGTCGCGCCTGGCCCGATTTACTTGAGGCTCTTCGTCAGGCACTTGCCGCAAGTAAGTTCGAGGCAGGGTGTCTCACCGCCATTGATACCGCAGGCCAGCTGATGCGGCAGCATTTTCCCGCTGACGATTCTGGAGCGAATGAATTTCCTAACGATGTGGAGTGGCTATAAGCGGCAATGCTGCCGGGCTTCTTGCACGGCTTTTTTCGAATGTTTTCCTAGGCTACTAGCATTCGCAGTTTTTTACGGGCTAGTCCTTCATGTGGTTTGAATTGCCAGCTGCCAGATGTACAGCAGCCGCCAAATGACTTTGGTGAAGAATGCCTTGCTCGCCGATCACGCCAGCTCTCTCGAGCTTGCCTAGAACGCGCTCATTCGCTTCGCAGAAAATTACCTTTACGCCGCGTCTTCCAAGCTTGTGGGCTACATCGTGCAAAGCCTGTATGCCCGTCATATCCATAAAAGGCACTTGACGCAGTCGAATCACCAGTACTTTCGGATCTGTGTGCGTGCTTGCCAGCGCATGCTCGAAATTATCAACGGCTCCGAAAAACATCGGGCCAGCAATATCAAACACCATCACGCCATCAGGCAGATCTGCGATCCCTTGATGAGCAAGTTCGCGTGCTAGCGCCTGCGGATCGGCCTGCTGCGTTTCTACTGCGTCCGACATCCTGCGCAAGAAGTGCAAGATTGCGAGGATGACACCGACATTCACCGCCACCACAAGATCAGCAAAAACCGTCAGTAAAAAAGTAATCACCAGAATCAGTCGGTCTGCTGTTGGTGCAGTTTTCAGGATATGCACGCAGCGCGGCAGCTCGCTCATGTTCCATGCAACGACAAATAAAATAGCGGCGAGTACCGCCAGCGGTATGCCCGAAGCGAGAGGCGCAAGAAACAGCAAGACCGCGATCAGTACCAGCGCATGCGTGATACCCGCCAGCGGGCTATTGGCACCATTACGTATATTGGTCGCCGTACGTGCGATCGCACCGGTTGCTGCAAATCCACCAAACAGTGGCACGACAATATTCGCAATACCTTGACCGATCAGCTCTTGATTTGAATCATGGCGTGTGCCTGCCATGCCATCAGCAACCACCGCTGACAACAGCGCCTCGATCGCACCCAGCATCGCAATGGTGAATGCCGGACCGATCAGCATGATGATTTGCGATAGCGTCATCTCTGGCAAGGCAAATGCGGGCAAGCCTGTCGGTATACCACCGAAGGCACTGCCAATGGTGGCCACGCCGGGTAGTGGATAGACGGCCTGCAGCACGGTGATCATCACCATGGCGATCAAAGGACCGGGTATACGCGCCAGTGCTTTGATCCGTGGTGCAAGCAAGACCAGCAAAAGACCCGTGACGGAAAGCAGCAGCGTGGGGCCATGAATCTCAGGCAGTGATTGCAGCAAGTGCCAGAGCTTTTCGTGAAAGTGTTCGCCCTCGGGTTTGGGTAAGCCCAAAAAATCAGGCCACTGTCCGACAAAAATGATCACACCGATACCCGCAGTAAAGCCCACAATCACAGGCATGGGAATGAAACGAATCACGGCACCCATGCGTGCAACGCCCATCAACAGCAGCATGACACCCGCCATCAGTGTCGCTACTTGCAGACCGGCGATACCAAACCGCGCAGTAATACCCAGAAGAATGGCAATGAATGCGCCTGTCGGTCCAGCGATCTGCACCCGACTGCCGCCCAGCAGCGTGATCAGTCCACCACCGATGATCGCTGTGTAGATACCCTGCTCGGGTCGCGCGCCAGAAGCAATGGCAAACGCCATCGCCAGTGGCAAGGCCACGATACCGACGATAAGACCTGCCACGATATTGGGCAGCCAGTGAATCCGCGCAAACAAGCCGGCACGCTTGGCCTCAAGGAAAGCAATCATGGCTCACCCCTGTCGTGCAACTTAGGGTGTTGCGGAGAAGATGTCATGCGATTCGAAAATCGTTCAATACTCCGGAAGATACATCTTGTTTTTATCGAGCTTATAGGTCCAGGGCAAACCTGCATTCTTCCAACCGTTCAGTAAACGCTGTCCAGCTTGCGGACCTTCAGCAACGGCATCGCCTTCGAAACCGTCAATGACAGAGTAGACCTTGCTATAGCCCTGCTCGGTGAGAAAATTTGCGGCGCGGGTTGTGCGATCGCCCGAGCGGCAGATCAGAATGACCACGTCGCTCTTGCCTAGCTGACGCGCGGCCAGACGTCGAACCAGCTCCGGCTCGAAATCGGCATTGGCTTCCATCTTGAAGCGATTGCTTTTGTCATCCCACGCGGCATTTGACGGATGCTCGAATGCGGGAATGTGTGCATCGGCGACTGAAGGCATGCCCAGATAAGAAATTTCGGCACGGGTGCGCACATCAATGAACAAGGCTTTGTCGCCCAGTCTTTGTTTGAGTTCATATGCCTCACGTGCGTCGAGATAAAGACCAGCTTTGGTTTGTTTTTGTGCTGGTACACGGGCAGGATCAACGGCCTGCGCGCAGGGTGTCACTAACCAGACCATGATAGGCAATGTGAGCGATATGAGTACTGCCCGGTTTGGGAGGGAAAGCATTGGTCACCTCGCAGAAAACGAACGAATTAAATAACCTGCCAACCTCGTTAACAAGCGAACCATCCGACACTGGCAACGCAGAGCATCGCCAACGCCAACAGTGGTCCGCCAGAGCCATACTTATTTGTTTTGGTCAGTCACAGCCGGTGATGCCTCCAAGGTAGCAATGGTTGCCTCGAATGCCCGCAAGCGCTTGTATACCGAGATCAGCTCGACGATGGTACTCCAGCTTCTGACCAAAAACTGGAAAGACATTTCTACTCGCCCGAATGCTCGAACAATCTGTTGCATCACGCCGAGTGTGATCGCTCCTGCCACCACGGTCGGGGCCAGCGCAATATAAGGCACTAATACCCCAAACTGCAAATAAGTAAATTTCGCTACATCAAAATACATGTAGTGAAAAAACAAGCGGAAATAGTTGGTGCGCACGTGTGAAAACAAGTCTTTTACAACGGGCTCGGCACCTCGTGCAGGATCATCTTCAGCATGTACCAGTTCTTTTCGATAAGCTGCTTCTACGCGCTGATTGTTGTATTCCAGTCCTGGCAGTTTTATACCGACCAAAGCAAGAATAACGGTGCCAAACAATGCGAACAAGACTGCTACATAAACCAGCGCATGATCGACAGCGCCCAGCATTGGCACTTCAGAGACCTTCTTTGATAGCGTCCACAGAATCGGTAGAAAGGCGACCAGCGTCATTAGCGAGTCCATCATGTTTGAACCCAGTGTTTCCATGATGGTCGCGAAACGTTTCGTATCTTCCTGCACACGCTGACTGGCGCCTTCAATATTTCGCAATGAAGACCAGTGCGCCATATAAAAATCATTCATTGCATGACGCCAACGGAAAACCCAGTGCTTGGTAAAGAATCCCAGAAAGACAGCGACCAGCACATAAGTGCCTGCGAGCTTGGCGAAGCTCAGCAAAAAACCAAAAAACTCTTCAATCGTGACTTCGCCCGGTTTACCCAAGGCCTTTTGCACGACGTCATAAAATCCACCAAACCAATCATTGATTTGCACGTCGATCTGCACCTGATACCAGGTACCCAGAAAAATCAATGCAGCACCAGGCCAAGCCCACATTGCCCACTGACGACTGAGAAAAAATGATCTGAACATACTAAGTCTCGGGAAAAATTATTTTAATTTGAAGTCTTCGCAGGGATCGCTGCGCTGCGCCTTATCAGTCAGCCAGATAAAATCATAGCGGCCAGCCAGCGACTTTATCAGTTCTGTGCTGTCGGTGCCGCTTTCATAAAAACCAACGCTGGTGATTTTCAGTGCGGGATCGAGCGCGACCAATACCTGAGGCACACCGTAATCCCGCCGCACATGGCCATTACCCGCCACCAGTACCGCCGGCCGATGGGCGAGCAAGGCCGTGGCCATGGAAATATCTGTCGCACGCTGCACCAGCTTCATGGGCGCGAGGTATTTTTCCGGCAGCTTGCCACAATGACCATCAACCAAATCCTGCTCTAGTTGTGCACGTGCCGGATCGGGTAAGGCTGATTGCTCATATGACTTCGCCATGGACAGCGCCATCGCTGCCTGACCTTGCGCCATCAGTTCTTTGGAAAAGCCGACTGGCAGATTGCCGCCTATGAGGGCATAGCCACCTCCGAGCACTGATTCAAACAGCGGTTGATGTAGTGGCCAGCCCCATCCGTCGCGATTAAAGCCAGCCGTCTCCAGATCGAAGCCGGTCTCACCCGTGGAAGTCACGCGACTCCCCGCCGGCAAATGCTCGGCAACGATCGTGGTTTTGCCATTGGCGAAACGGGGAATGAAGCCCGCACGTGCCTTATGGTGGAAAGGGTTGTCATGCAACTCACCCAGCAGCACGACATCAGCACTACGCAAACGCTCGGCGAGAGCAGGCTCTGAAATCACCGTGCCACTGGCAAGATCAAGAATCTCTGCAGTAGCGAGACCTTGATAAAACACCACTAGGAACAAGCAGACCTTGCACGATATTTTTATTGTTAATTTTGCTAAATTCATCTAGTTGCCCGGCTTTGTTTCACCCTATTTTAGGCGGTGAGCGAAAAACGTGCCGGAGAGCACTCAGCTCTGTTCAAGGCGAGTTTTGTAATTGCCAACAGTGCGTCACGGATACGATGCAAATGGGGAGACTGGGTCTCGCTAATGTCTGTATCACGCCTGCGCTGATTGGCTGCTCTGGATCATTACATCTCGTTCTTCCTGTGGGCTTGCGAGGGAATTTTACGCGCGGCTGAGCATCGAATTTCCAGTTGCAGTTCCTTCGCTGTATGGCTCGCTGCAAGACCCGATATTTCAAGGAGATGATGATGGAAGAAAACAAGATGGATGCGCGCAGTCAAGGTAGTTTTCCCATGGATGATCCGACTCAGGGCTTGCTTCATGATCATCAATTTGTACGTCAGCTGCTGCAACGTTATCTCAGCACTCAAGACCAGAAGGTAAAACAATATGCGGGACCCAAGATCTGTGAGGCCTTGCTTCAGCCTACAAGGCTTGAGGAGGCTGTTTTCTATCCTGCGGTAGAGAAGCTGGATGCTGCCATGGTCACGCGCTGCCTTGATGATCATCATGCTGCCGATGAATTGATTGAACAAATGCAGAATCTCGTGCCGGGTGATTCGACCTACGATGAGCTGATGAAGCATCTTAATGAGGCCATCCAGGCACACATGGAGCTCGAAGAGCAGCAGCTGTTTCCCTTGGTAAGGCAATCGAACCTGAATCTGCAAGACTTGGCGTTGCGTATGCAATCCTATGAATCCAGTATGGTGTCGGCTCAGGCGAAAAGCAGCGGGCAGCGCACTGCGCGCGGAGATCAGTTGCACTAGGCGAGTCATCGCAAGTCGAGTACAGCGCTCCTGTTCAGCGCTCATGTTCGATGACATTAAGCCCGCGTCGAACGATGAAAGACAATCCGGGCCCGCATCAGTACTACATAAAAAAACGGCGCCCGAAGCGCCGTTTTTTATTGGTATCAGCTTGCTCAGTCAGCCTTGACGCCCTCAACCTGAATCGCCAGTTTGACTTCCGGTGCGAAGCGCGGCAAGCCATAGGTCAGACCAAAATCGCTGCGATCAAACATGCCGGAAGCATCTGCGCCACAAACTTCTTTTTTCAGCATGGGGTGCATGATGCACTTGAATGAATTGATCTTCAGTGCCATTGGCTTGGTCACGCCCATCATGGTCATCTCGCCCTCTACACCAACGAGTTTGTCGCCATCGAATTTTAGTGACGTGCTCTTGTAAGTCACCGTAGGATATTTTTCAACGTTGAACATGTCTTTGCCACGCGCATGATCATTCATTTTTGCGTGACCAAAATCGATGGTGCTGGCATCAATGACAATATCGATACTGCCTGTCTTGGCGGCGCGATCCAAAACGACCTTGCCCGTGGTCTTGGTGAATTTTCCGCGCCAGAATGAAATGCCCAGATGATCCGCTTCGAAGCTGGGATAGGTATGCCCTGGGTCGATGTTATAGGTCTGCGCGCCGGCCGATGAAGCGGCAATGGACAGCACTGCGGAAATAATAAGGGTCTTGAAATTCATGGGGGTTTCCTCTCTGGTTTTTGGAAATTCATACGTAATTATTGACCGCTTGTTGGGTGAAATCAGTGCACAGGTGACTTAATAATGCTATTGGCCCGACGAGACAGGTTCTAAGGTTTTGCGAGGACACGAAACCTTATCACGACTTCGTCAGCAACCACACTGGTGTCCTTCCACTCGCCTTCTCCGATGTTGAATGTCAGCCGCCGGATGGGAAGACTGCCTTCAAATACGTGTACTGCACCTTCTTTTTTGACTGCCATCGGAAAACTTACGTCGGTCGTCTTGCCTTTGATGGTGAGTTTCCCGCTGATCTCCAGCTTGCCCGGACCATTGCCACGGATTTTGGTGGATACGAAACTAGCTTTCGGAAACTGCGCTGCGTTGAACCATTCTTTTTTGAGTACTTCCCGGTTGTAGTCTGGGTCACCGAGATCAAAACTGGCAATATCAATATCCACACTGGCTTTCGATATATCCGGGCTGGCAGCATCAAAATCAATTTGCGCGCCGAATTTCATGAAGCGAGACTCCACTGCAACGCCGATTTGCTTGAACACAGCCGATACCGTACTTTTGGCAGTATCGATTTTCAGCGGGGTAGCCCACACGGCTTCACTCGACACCAAAGTCAAGAGCGTCAGGATTTTAAAAAGATTTGAAATTTTCACGGTTTTCCTTTGTCAGGGCAGCATGCGCTTGAGTACGCCATCACGGTCGATGAAGTGATGCTTCAAGGCCGCCAGTAGGTGCACTACGATTATCAAAAACATTGTATAGACCAGAGCAATGTGCAATTGCTTGAGTACCGGTTTCATGACCGGGTTGGCCTCCATTAATACGGGCAGAGGCCATACACCAAAGTAGACCACCGGCACGCCCGCCGCCAGACTGTAAAAGTAGCCCGACAGTGGCACAGCAAACATCAGCACATAAAGCATTGCGTGTCCGATAGCCGAAGCCTGTTGCTGCCAAAGTGGCATGGGGACTGCCTCCGGTACTCCGCGCCACCACCGCCACAGCAAGCGTAGTGCAGCCAGTGCCAGTACGGTCACACCCAGCCATTTGTGCCAGGAAAAATAACGTAACTTGGTCGGTGTCAGACCCGGAATATCCACCATCACCACACCCAGCGCGAATGCAGCGCCAATCAGCACTGCCACCAGCCAGTGCAGCAATATGGCCGTGAGGCCGTAGCGCGATGGTGTTTCCAAGACGGCGTTATTCATCACAGGCTAAATCTGGCATAAGAAAGCTGCTCATTCCGCTATTGTGCATCCATATCGAAATCGCTGCCGTTGACGGGATGAAAAGCATAGGCATCCATCGCCAGCACATAATCGCTCACGCCAGTGTGTAAACGCTCAATACGCGGCGCGTTACCAGCGGCGCCCAGTGCCACATACAAGGGCAACAAATGTTCATCGCTGGGGTGTGCACGTACGGCATCGGGCGCTTGTTGTCGGTATTCCAGCAGCGCGCTGATATCGTGCTGCATGATTTTCTCTGCAAGCCAGTCGGGAAAATCATGTACGTAGGCCGGCACCTGTCCCCCGTTCTGCCGAGCGATGCGATAGTCACCGAGATTATGCGTAAGGTTGCCCGACCCAATCACCAGAAAACCCTGATCAACCAGCGGCGCCAGTGCGCGGCCTAGTGAGTAAGCACCCTGTACACCGAGATGACTCTGTACGGATACAGGAATCACAGGCACTTCCGCATTCGGGAACATCAGTCGCAGCGGAATCCATGCACCGTGATCCAGTCCCTGCGAAGCTACCTCAACCATCGGCAGACCAGCCTTTTCGATTGCTGCGCTCACCTCATGCGAGGCTTCCAGGCTGCCAGTTGCAGGATAGGTAAGTTCGTAGAGCGCTTGCGGGAAACCGTAGAAATCATGAATTGTCGGTAGGGTTTCTGCGCTGCCGACAGACACGATCTCGGTATCCCAGTGAGGGCTGATGATCACAAGCGCGCGCGGTTTCGTCAGTGCGGCGGCAGTCCGATGCATCGCCATGCCAGCCGCGCCAGGGTCCAGCGCGAATGTCGGTGCACCATGGGGAACGAACAATGTGGGCAGGCGATTCATGGCAGTCCTCCTGAAGGAGCACGTACTGTAGCCTGCCTGCTTGCATTGAAATAGGAGACAATAGGCAAATATTAATTGCGCAGGACGCAACAATGGATCGCTTGCAAGCCATGCAACTCTTTGTTCGGGTGGCGGAATTGAGCAGTTTTTCGGCTGTTGCCCAGCAAATGGGCTTGGCCAGATCTGCAGTCACCCGCCAGATCGCCGGGCTTGAGCGGCATCTGGGCCTCAAGCTCATGGCGCGCAGCACGCGGCGACTGACGCTCACCTCCGCAGGCGCGGCTTATCTCGAAAAATGCCGGGTCATTCTGAACCTGGTAGATGCTGCAGAGACCGGGATTGCCGAGGAAAGCCAGCTACTGCGCGGCTATGTCCGTATCAGCTTGCCCCTGAGTTTTGGGTTGATGCGCATGGTGCCACCGTTACTTGAATTCGCCAGCATGTATCCCGAAGTCAGTCTGGAGATGGACTACAGTGATCGGCGCGTGAATCTGTTTGAAGAAGGTATCGATCTCGCCATCCGCATTACAGGTCATCTCGGTGACAGTGCGGTCGTGCGCAAACTGGGCAGCTTGAAGCTACGCACGGTGGCCTCGGCCGATTATCTGAAGCGTGCTGGTTGTCCAGAACACCCATCCGAGCTGATGCATCATGCGTGCCTGGTGTACACCACGGGCGAGTCGCCTCAGACTTGGCGCTATCAGGTGGATGGTGTGTTGCAGAGCTTTTCGATACGTTCGAGGATTCAGGCCAATAACGGGCAAGCAATCACAGAGGCTGCCGCACGGGGATTGGGTATTGCCTTGCAGCCGGATTTTATTGTGGAGCCTTTTATTCAAACTCAGCGCGTCACTGCGATTCTCACTGACTTCGAAACGTCAGAACTTGGGATTTATGCGATGTTGCCGGGGAATCGGCAAGTGCCTCATCGGGTGAGAGTACTCATGGATTTTCTGGCGGATCGCCTCGATTCGAAACAAACGTGACAGCCCATTCCTTATCTTCAGTATCGTGTTTTGTATTGCTCGACGATGCTGCTACATCACAACCGGCTGAGCTAAGGCAGTCGCGTCTGTATACCGGATTCATTGAGCGTATTGATTGCACCGATGCGACTGAGCTGAGTTCTTTTTTCGATGATGTTCGGCAAAAGCTGATAGTCGGTCAGGCAGTTGTGGGCTTGTTCAATTATGAGCTAGGTGCTGTGATACACGGCATCACAGAGCGCGCAGATGCAACTTCTGTGTTGGCTTCAGCGCTTGTATTTGAACGTTGCCAGCACTTATCGCGTGATGAGGTGAATATATGGATTACAGAGCAGCTGGCAGCAGCGCATGGTGCTGATTTTTACGTTGAGCCGGTCGTCGCAGGCAAGGATGCCTCTGAATTCCGCTCGGCGGTAGAGGCGATTCACCGCTATATCGAAGCCGGAGATACCTATCAGGCGAATCTGACCTTCCCATTACATTTGACAATGCACGGCAATCCTGTCGCCTTGTATGCTGCGCTGCGCAGACAGCAACCGGTACCTTACGGCGCATTGATGCTCTTGCCGGATGGGCAGTCGGTATTGTCGTTATCACCGGAACTCTTCATTAGTCATGCGTATGGGCGCTTGCTCGCCAAACCCATGAAAGGCACGCTCGAAGCGGATGAAGACCATCACGATACGGATCGTGCCACAGCACTCGCAGCAAGCACCAAGAATCGCGCAGAGAATCTGATGATCGTCGATTTGCTGCGCAATGACTTGGGCCGGATCGCGCAGACGGGCACGGTAAAAGTGCCCGCATTATTTGAAGTGGAGCGATTTGGTCATGTATGGCAAATGACCTCAACGATAGCAGCCGAGTGCCGTCCCGATGTGACGCTGGCCGACATTTTTAGTGCAATCTACCCATGCGGATCGATCACTGGCGCACCCAAGTGCCGCACCATGCAGATATTGCGTGAGCTCGAGACTGAGGCCCGCGGGCTGTATACCGGTGCGATTGGCTGGTTTGATCCGCCAAAGGACGGTCGCGCTCTGGGTGATTTCATGTTGTCGGTACCCATACGAACTCTCATGCTTGACGCACCCGCTGGCAACGATGCGCGTCAAGGCGTGATGCGCGTCGGTGCGGGTATTGTGTATGACAGTGATGCTGACAGCGAGTATGCCGAATGTCTTTTGAAAGCGCGATTCCTCACCGGCGTGTCATCGGACTTTTCGCTGATCGAGACATTGCAAGCGCATCGTGGCTCTGGTGCACGACATTTGCATTTGCATCTGCAGCGACTGAGCGCCTCGGCGCGCCATTTTGGTTTTTGCTGCGATACGGCGCAGATTGCCGCACAAGTCAGTGCAGTATGTGCGGATCTGGGTGGTGATGCATTATATCGAATGCGTGTGTTGCTGAACGCCGATGGCACCGTAGACATTCGCACAGCGCCAATGAGCAACTCCTTGCCGTCACCCGTGCGTTTGCTGCTGGCCAAGCAGCCAATGCAATCGCACGATGTTTTTCTACGCCATAAAACGACATTGCGACGGCGCTACGATCTTGCTTGGCAGGCCGCAGAAAAGAATGGCGCTTTCGATACTTTGTTCGTCAATGAAAAATCGCAAGTGACCGAAGGTGGGCGCAGTAATCTATTTATTTATCGCGATGGTCAGTGGCTGACACCACCTCTGTCCGAGGGCGTTTTGCCCGGCATTATGCGTGGATTGCTTTTGGATGATCCGACCATGAATGCTCGAGAAGCCGTATTAACGCTTGACGATTTACAGAGCGCAGAGCGCATCATGGTCTGCAGTTCGCTGCGCGGCACCTTGCCTGCTAGTGTAGACTGGGATGCCGCGCTTGTTGACGTTACGTGATGCGAAGTTATCGTGGACTCATTCAAGCGCTTAACATAGGCGAGAACTGCAACTTGACCGGGCTGAAATAAGGCCGCGTATCACCCATCATGTGGCGCAGTTCTCTGATCGGTATCTCCGTCTCCTCGTGAATTTTGAGCAGAATTTCGCCACTGACAGCGAGTCGCCGGTGGCGGACCTTGCTGATCACCGATGGGGAGAGTCCAACCTTGCGGGCCAGCGCAGAACTGCTGCGCAGTCCTAATCGCCGGATCAGTCGGTCGATGAATAGTTCAGGTGTATAAGTATCAGACGCATACATCTTCATGGCTTTCCATCCTTTCGGCCTTTGCAAAAAACGTCGTCACAGACATTGGTAACGACCCCTTAATCTCCTACTGCTTCAACAAACCGTCGAGACGCTCAATCAGGTCCTGCGAATGTTGATGCGCCAAGCACGAGCTTGAGTGGCTGCCATGATGCGGCAACTGTCACTTCCAAAAAAGCAGTTAAATTAAGAGAGAGTTTCTCGAAATCTCTGAGAAGTTTTTAAATTGATATCTAAGGCGACTAAATTTTGTAGCTTGTCTGGAGCGAGATGCGCGGCGTATCGTGTTTGATATGAGTAATCACGAAGATCTCGATGCTGCGTCGATAAGTGACGTCATTCAATTGGCGCTGGGCGGTGGAAATCCCTATATCAGGCGGTAGACAATCCCAATCTATGATTTTTCCAGATATGCATGGAATACGCCGACATGAACTTCAGCCTCATCCGCCTCATCAATCCACAGATTGGTGCCACGAAAACAGACATCAAAGGTTCGCTGCTTTTTGGTAGGTAAGCCGTGAGCAGCGGCATCAGGGAATGGATATTCAGGCGATATGTCGACAATTATTCCTGTCTTGCCCCGAATATAGGCAGGCATTCTGATATGACACGGTACAAATTCTGACTTCACAACAGGGGCGGCCTTGCTCCTTAATCTTGCCAGATAATTATATTTTCTCTGGCAGGCTAATTTCACCCAAAGGCAGACTGGGACGTCCCCGGCAACCACCTGTTCGGCATATTGTCCGGCAGTGGCGCCATAGGGAAGTTTTGCTACTATGGAAATTCTCAGACTATTCCTGTTCAACTTTATTAACGCCACTCAGTAATATTCGGAATGCCGATCCAATCCTTCCGATGTGCCGACACGGCCGCCCTATACCGTGGCGAGCGCGTTGCTCGTTGGGTCAACATTGAGCGGGCAGCGCTGCGCAAGCTCACTCAATTGGCGGTGTCTTCGCGCTTGGAGGATCTTCGGGTTCCTCCTGATAATCGCCGGGAATCCTTGAGAGGAGATCGGGCGGGACAGCACAGCATTCGTATCAACGATCAATGGCTGGTCTGTTTCGTGTGAGCTGACGACGGCGCCCATGATGTGGAAATCGTCGATTACCACTAAAGGAGTTCGATCATGACCAAAATTGCACCGGTATCTCCTGGCGAAATGTTGCAGGAAGAATTCCTGAAGCCTTTGGGGTTGAACCCGTATCGACTGGCAAAAAACATTAATGTACCTGCAATACGCATCTACAACATTGTGTCTGGCAAACGCGCCGTGACAGCGGAAACAGATTTGTTGCTGTGCCGGTATTTTGGGCTAAGTGATGGCTGGTGGTTAGCCGTGCAATCGCACTACGATACGCAGGTTGCTCGTCGAGAATTAGGTAAGCGACTTGATTCAATCCGTCGCTGCGCCCTTTTGGATGAGGCTGCAGCATACTGAGTGCTCACCCAACGATTTCAGCGAGCCTGTAAATTATTCTGTGTAATACCAGCAGAGCAGTTATTGGTGGTCGGGGAGCCGATCATCAAATTCGATCATAAATCGAGTCAACTGCATAATCTATGGCAATTCCGGACTAACTTGGGGTGTAGGTCAGCGCAACTAACGACGCCAAGCGTAAATCTACTTCGCGTCAATATTGATCTTTCAGTCGCTTGATAGATCAGATGGTTAAAATCTTTGGCGAAGACATAATCCGAAGTCATGGCAGAAGTATCTTTTAATGAAAGGCACTTTTGCCATGACTCCTGAGACCGTTTGGCTGTCTTGGCCAGAGCTTGTTTCTCGTGCCGCCGCAATGATTTCACAGGTTTGGTATGAAAGCCCGCTTTGCGGAACTTCGCTAGTACCACGAAGGGATTTCGTGGTTTGAGTTTTTTCTTCATCTTGCGCCTCATATTTTGTTAATGATGAGATCCCATTGGTGATTAGAGCCGGTTACTGCAAAGCCAAATTTTCTAAACGTGTGATTTGCAAACCAAAATCTATATGTTTAGCCTTATTCATCGACGACAGCAAACTCACGCAGCCACGGCTCAAGGTGTGCAATGTCGAATGTAGAGCTTTCGAACATCGCGATCATCTCGGCATAGATTTGCATCGGAGCTCGCTTCAAACGCCAGCCATTGATACGTAAAAACACATCAGCAGCAGCGAAAGCGACACGCTTGTTGCCATCTACAAAAGGATGGTTTATCGCGAGGCTCTCTAATAATGCAGAGGCCTCCATGACGATGTCCTCGTAATAGCCTGTTTGTGGGCGAAATAATGCCGCTTCAAGCGCTCCCGGGTCTCGCACGCCCGGGGCGCCTCCATACCGCTGCAATAGAATCGGGTGCAAGCCTAGTACGTCCGCTACCGTCAGATAATCGTGGGCCACGTGTTACTTCGCCAATTCCCGGTACAGGCTGTCGAATTCTTCCAGACTAGAGGCGAAAGAGGCCATTACATGTCTGCGAGGACGTTCTTTTTGCTGTCGGTCAATGTAGTCGCGCAAAGCCTCATCAAGGACTGCCTGGAACTGGCGGCCTTGGGTTTCGGCGATCTGGCGCAATTCAGCCAACACTTCAGGTGCCGCTTGGGACGAGAATTTCTCGCGGGTAGGAGTTGTCATATTTGCCTATTTCAAGATTTATCTTGAAATTTCATGATACAGCAAGATGGAGGTGTTTTCCAGTTAATGACAGCTGCCCAAATTGATAATCATGTCCAAAAGACAAGATTAGCTATTTCATTTTGATTTATATACCTCAATTTTGTGGGGTAACTTACGGAGTTGTCATGATTGAAAATACTTATTGGAGCCAAGCGCAATTGGCTAAAAGGTGGCAAGTCTCAGAGGTATTGGCCCGCTGTATCTGAAGATTCTCGGAAATGTGCGCTATCGGCAGTCCGATGTGAGTGCCTTTGAGGAGAAATGTCTGGTTTTTTAACAAGTGGTGGAGGCGGCGGGAATCTCCCGGTCTTCGCGCTTGCAAGCGCGAATCCGCTCGCAGGCACGCCGCATGCGGCGTGAATTCCCTG
>JACCDL010750019.1_pt1 | contig 30635 bp, 26 predicted proteins | sample 7441931 | NCBI WGS metagenome assembly JACCDL01 (sample SAMN15323437, study PRJNA562643) | freshwater metagenome | isolation source: river surface water | place: USA:Blue River Watershed | collected 2017-08-16 | reverse complement strand
TGCCGCGCCAGATGCCCTGCTTGCGCAGCGCCGCCTGCTCCTGGCGCAGGCGGGGCAGGTCCATCCGGGCCACCAGCTTGTCCATGCACTGGTGGTGCGACATGCCCTCGAACTTCATGCCCGAGGGGGTGGTGCAGGGGAAGGCGTCGTCGTTCAGGAGGTTCTTGCGCCGGAAGGCGACCGGGTCCATGCCGATGGCGCGCGCGCCCGCGTCGACGATGCCCTCGGTCACTGCCACCGCCACGGGATGGCCCACCGCGCGGCAGTTGGAGTAGATGCCCATGTTGGTGAACACATTGGCCATGGTCGCGTGGTACGCCTCATGGCGGTACCACTGGCCGGTGATGTTCACGATCTGGTTGCCTTCGACCACGCTGGTGCGCGGGTAGACCGAATAGGGGCCGATGGCCAGACGGTCCTCGAACTGGAAACCGCGCAGGGTGCCATCCTTGGAGACGGCCATCTTCATGGTCACCCGGTGGTCGCGCGAGTGGATGTCACTCAGGAAGGACTCCGCCCGGTCGGCCACGAACTTCACGGGCCGGCGCAGCCGCATGGAGATGGCGCAGGTGGCCAGTTCGTCCCCGTACACATGGGTCTTGATGCCATACGAGCCGCCGATGTCGCGGCAGATCACGCGCACCTGCGACTCCTTGAGCCCCAGCAACCGCGCATAGCAGTCTTGGATCATGTGCGGCGCCTGGTGCGAGATGTACACCGTGAGCCGGCCGTCGGCGGCGCTGAAGTCGCCCAGGACCGAGCGGCCCTCCAGGCACACGCCGGTGTGGCGCGGAAAGCGGAAGGTGCGCTCGACGATCAGGTCCGCCTGGGACGCGATGTCACCGAAATTGCCGGTGTTGACCTCGCGGGTGAAGCACAGGTTGTCGCCCAGCTCGGGGTGGATCACCGGCGCGTCGGGGTCCAGCGCGGTCTCCAGGTCGGTGACCACGGGCAGCTCCTCGTAGTCCACCGTCACCAGCGCGCCGGCATCCTCGGCGGCGTGGCGGCTGCGGGCCACCACGGCCACCACCGGCTCGCCCTGCCAGCACACCCGATCCAGCGCCATGCAGTGCTGGGCCGCCGCCTTCATCCCCTTGAAATGCGCCAGCGTCGCCACCATGGGCTGAACGTGATCGCGCAGGTCGGCGCCGGTGTAGATGGCGACCACGCCCTTGGCCTGCGACGCCTTCGTCGTGTCGATCGCCCGGATCCGCGCATGCGCATAGGGGGAGCGCACGAAGAACACGTGCAGCATGCGCGGCAGCCGGATGTCATCGACATAGACAGCGGCCCCTTCGATCAGGCGGCGCGCGTTCGGTCGCGGCACCGAGGCGCCGATATAGGGCTCCTGGCCGATCGCCAGTTTCTCGTGGGGTGTGACCGGGGCGTTCATGCGTCCTCCTTCACCACCTGGATGCCCCGCGCCACGGCTACCGTCTGCACCGCGTCCACGATGGCCTCATACCCGGTGCAGCGGCAGTAATTGCCCGAAAGGTGTTCGCGGATCGCCGAGCGGCTGCAGGTCTTGGCGCCGGACAGCCAATCCTGGCTGGCCATCAACATGCCCGAGGTGCAGAAGCCGCACTGGCTGGCGTTGCGCTCGTGGAAGGCCTGCTGCAGGTCGGCGATCTCGCCGCTGGCGGTCAGGCCCTCGAGGGTGTCCACCGAGGTGCCGTCGAGCTGCACGCCCAGCATCAGGCAGCCGCGCACCACCTGTCCATCCACCCGCAGGGTGCAGGCGCCGCACACACCGTGCTCGCAGCCGGCACGCGGGCTGGACAACTCGAACGCTTCACGCAGGAAGTCCACTGCGTGCAGACGCGGATCCACTTCGGCCGAGACCTCCTGGCCGTTGAGACGAAATCGCACCGTGAGAGGGGTCATGGGGAGTCCTTTCCGTTCAGGAGTCGGCCCGTCAGGCAGCAGCCAATTGCGCCAGGGCCCGGCCCGCCAGCACGCCACACAGGTGGGCCTTGGTGGCGGCTTGCGTGTAGAGATCCGCGCGCAGGGCGTCGGCAGCCAGGCCCTTGGTCGCCAGCGCAGCCACCTCGGCGGCCGGGCCGGCATTGAAGGCGTCCTGCAGGCGGGCATTCAGGGCCACGTCGAACAGCGGCGTGTCCGCCACGGCGAAGAAGACCAGGCGCAGGTCCTTGAGCTTGCCCGCCTGCACCTGGGCGCTGGCCATGACGGCGGCGGTGGCGAAGTCCCCGTGGCGCCGGGCCAGCTCCAGCACGCAGCTCTTTTCCTGCGCGGGCCGCGGCGTGATCACCACGGCCTCGACCAGTTCGTCCTCGCCCAGGTCGGTCATGTACATGCCCTGGAAGAACTGGCGGGCCGGCACCTCGCGTCGGCCGGTGTTTCCGAGGATGCGCACGGTGGCATCGAGCAGGATGCAGGCGGCGGGCCACTCGGCCGCCGGGTCGGCCAGCGCCACGCTGCCGCCGAAGGTGCCCCGGTTGCGGATGGCGGCATGGGCCAGGTAGCGCCCCGCCTGGGCCAGAACCGGCGCGGCACGGGCCACCTCGGGCGAGGCGATGACCTGCGCATGGCGCGCCATGGCACCGATCACGAGCCGATCCCCCTCCAGGCGGATCTGGCGCAGTTCCTCCAGGCCGTTCAGGTCGATCAGACACTCCGACTGGTTGAACCGCAAGGCCAGGGCCGGCATGAGGCTCTGTCCGCCGGCCAGGAAGCGGGCGGCCCCGCCCCAACGCGCCTTGACGGACAGCGCCTGCTCCACGCTGGCGGGCCGCTCGAATGCGAATGCTGCGGATTTCATGGCGCCTTTCTTTCCCCGCAGGGAATCAGGAACGACTGAAAAAGAACGACTGAAATTGATCAGTTGATAGATTGAGCATGCGATAAACAATCGCCCTTGACACCCATGAAAACCCGAGTCCGGTCACGGGTTTCTGGGACCGGCACCCAGGGCGCGCGCCCGGTTTTTAGGGTTAACCCTCAAATCCGGCGCGGCCGACCATGCTCCACTTGTTGCGCCCCTTCCAAACAATCAGGAGACACACATGCAGGTCCAGATTCGGGTCAACGGCAAGGCCGTGACCGTCGATGCCGCACCGCAGACGCTGCTGGTCCAGGCTCTACGCGAACATCTCAAGCTCACCGGCACCCACGTGGGGTGCGACACCGCGCAGTGCGGCGCGTGCACGGTCCTCGTCGACGGTCGCGCGGTGAAGTCGTGCAATGTGCTGCTCGCACAGGTGGCCGGCCAGGACGTCACCACCATCGAAGGCGTGGCGGCTAACGACGGCACCCTGCATCCCATGCAGGCCGCCTTCAAGGAATGCCACGGCCTGCAATGCGGCTTTTGCACACCGGGCATGGTCATGAGCGCCATCGACCTGTGCCAGCGCCATCCGAAGGCGGATGCCACGCAGATCCGCGAACAGCTCGAGGGCAACCTGTGCCGCTGCACGGGCTACCAGAACATCGTCAAGGCCGTGCAGCAAGGTGCTGCCGCCATGAAGGTCTGAGGAGCGACGCCATGGGTGCATCCGACTTCGCCAAATTGCCGCACATCGGTGAATCGCTCCTGCGCAAGGAGGACTACCGATTCCTCACGGGCGCCGGTCAGTACACCGACGACATCGTGCTGCCCCACACGCATCACGCGGTCTTCGTGCGCTCGCCGCACGCCCACGCCCACGTCCGCAAGGTCGACAAGGTCGCCGCCCTGAAGGCGCCCGGTGTCATCGGCGTCTTCGACGGCCAGGATGTGGCCGCCGACAAGATCGGCGGGCTGCCCTGTGGCTGGCTGATCACCGACACCAGCGGCCAGCCGATGAAGGAGCCGCCCCACCCCATCCTGGCCCAAGGCAAGGTCCGCTACGTGGGTGACCATGTGGCCATGGTGGTGGCCGACACGCTGGAGAACGCCAAGAATGCCGCCGAACTCGTCGCGGTGGACTACGAGCCCCTGCCGGCGGTGGTGGACGTGCGCGACGCCCAGAAACCCGGCGCCCCCCAGCTGCATGAGGCCGCCCCGGGCAACCATTGCTACAAGTGGGCCATCGGCGACAAGGCCGCGGTCGACGCCGCCTTCCAGAAGGCGGCGCACGTCACGAAGCTGGACCTGGTGAACAACCGCCTGGCCCCTAACCCGATGGAGCCGCGCGCGGCGATTGCCACCTACAACCGCGCGGGCGACGACTACACCCTGTATGTCGCCAACCAGAACCCGCACGTCGAACGACTGCTCATGACGGCCTTCGTGATGGGTCTGCCCGAACACAAGGTGCGGGTGATCGCCCCCGATGTCGGCGGCGGCTTCGGCGCCAAGATCTATCTGTACGCCGAAGACGTGTGCCTGACCTGGGCCTCCAAGAAGCTCAATTGCGCGATCAAGTGGACCTGCGACCGCTCCGAGGCCTTCCTCTCGGATGCCCACGGCCGTGACCATGTCTCGCACGCCGAGCTCGCCCTGGACAAGGACGGCAAGTTCCTCGCCTTGCGCGTGCACACCGACGCCAACCTGGGTGCCTACCTGTCGACCTTCTCCACGGCGGTGCCCACCATCCTGTACGCCACGCTGCTGGCGGGCCAATATGCGACGCCGCAGGTGCATGTGGAGGTGGATGCCTGGTTCACCAACACCGCGCCGGTCGACGCGTATCGCGGCGCGGGCCGGCCCGAGGCCACCTACCTGCTCGAGCGCATCGTCAGCCGCGCGGCCTGGGAAACCGGCCTCACGCAGGACGAGATCCGCCGCCGCAACTTCATCACCCAGTTCCCGTACCAGACCCCCGTCGCCCTCCAGTACGACACCGGGGATTTCCATGCCTGCATGGAAAAATCCCGCGAACTGGCGGACATGGCCGGCTATGAAAAACGCAAGGCCGCCTCCCAGGCCAAGGGCTTGCTGCGCGGCGTGGGCTACAGCAGCTACATCGAGGCCTGCGGCATTGCCCCGAGCAACATCGCGGGTGCCCTGGGCGCACGCGCCGGCCTGTTCGAGTGCGGCGAGGTGCGCGTGCATCCCACGGGCAGCGTCACCGTGTTCACCGGCTCGCACAGCCACGGTCAGGGCCATGAGACCACCTTCGCCCAGGTCGTGGCCTCGCGCCTGGGCCTGGATCCCTCGCAGGTCGACATCGTGCACGGCGACACCGGTCGCGTCCCCTTCGGCATGGGCACCTATGGCTCACGCTCCATCAGCGTCGGCGGCGCCGCCATCATGCGCGCCCTCGACAAGATCGAGGCCAAGGCCAAGAAGATCGCGGCCCACCTGATGGAAGCGAGCGACGCCGACGTCGAGTTTTCCAATGGCGAGTTCACCGTCAAGGGCACCGACAAGAAGGTCACCTTCGGCCAGGTGGCCCTGACCGCCTATGTCCCGCACAACTACCCGCTGGACAAGCTCGAGCCCGGCCTGAACGAAACTGCCTTCTACGACCCGGTCAACTTCACCTTCCCCGGTGGCACCTACATCTGCGAGGTCGAGGTGCAGCCCGAGACCGGCGTGGTGCGCATCGACCGCTTCACCGCGGTCGACGACTTCGGCACCATCATCAACCCCATGATCGTCGAGGGTCAGGTGCATGGCGGCCTGGCGCAGGGCATCGGCCAGGCGCTGATGGAGCACTGCATCTACGACCGCAGCACCGGCCAGCTGGTCACCGGTTCCTTCATGGACTACACCATGCCGCGCGCCGACGACATGCCCGAGTTCCGCCTCGGCCATGTGGTCACGCCCTGCACCACCAACCCCCTGGGCACCAAGGGCTGCGGCGAAGCCGGCGCGATCGGATCGCCCCCCGCCGTGATCAACGCCGTGCTCGACGCGCTGGCGCCCCTGGGCGTCAAGGACCTGGACATGCCTGCCACCCCGCACCGCGTGTGGCAGGCCATCCAGGCGGCCAAGTAAGGAGATCCGCCATGTACGCCTTCACCCTCGAACAACCCAAGACCCTCGCCGACGCCCAGCGCCTGGCCGCCAGCGGCGCGCAGGTCCTGGCCGGTGGCCAGACCCTGATCGCCGCCATGAAGCAGCGCCTGCTGCGCCCCGAGCAGCTGGTCGACCTGGGCGCGATCGCCGACCTGCGGGGCATCTGCATGGACGGCAAGACCGTGGTCATCGGCGCCATGACCCGCCACCAGGACGTGGCGGCCAACGCCGACGTGCGCAAGCACCTGCCTGGCCTGGCCGCCCTGGCCGAAGGCATCGGCGACCGCCAGGTCCGCGCCATGGGCACGATGGGCGGCTCCGTCGCCAACAACGACCCCGCCGCCTGCTACCCCAGCGCGGTGCTGGCGCTGGGTGCCACGGTCGTCACCGACCGCCGGCAGATCGCGGCCGACGACTTCTTCCAGGGCCTCTACACCACCGCCCTGGAGCCCGGCGAGCTGATCACCGCGATCCGCTTTCCGGTGCCCGAGAAAGCCGCCTACGCCAAGTTCCGTCAGCCCGCCTCGCGCTTTGCGCTGCTCGGGGTGTTCGTCGCCAAGACCGCCAGCGGGGTGCGGGTGGCCATCACAGGCGGTGGCAATGGCGTGATGCGTCATGCCGGCCTGGAGGCGGCCCTCACCAAGAGCTTCACCCCGGAGGCGGTGCAAGGCGTGGCCATCGATGCCGGCGCCTTCAGCGGCGACCTGCATGCCAGTGCCGCCTACCGCGCGCACCTGGCCAGGGTCCAGACGCAGGCCGCGGTGCGGCAGGCGAACGGATAAACCGGGTGCCCGCCCGCCTGGACACCCTCGACGGCCTTTCCGCCGCGCTGCAAGCCGCGGGCTACCACGCGCCTCGCTCGCTGGTCACCGCCGTGTTCCTGGCCCTGCGCCTGGAGCGGCCGCTGCTGCTCGAGGGTGAACCCGGCGTGGGCAAGACCGAGCTGGCCAAGGCCCTGGCGGTGGCCCTGGGCCGGCCGCTGCTGCGCCTGCAGTGCTACGACGGCATGGAGCTGCGTGAGGCCCTCTACGAGTGGAACCACACCGCGCAGCTGCTGCACATGCGTGCGGCCCAGGCCTCGGCGACTCCCGAGCAGATCGAGCGCGAGGTCTACCAGGCCCGCTATCTGATCCGGCGGCCCCTGCTGCAGGCCCTGGAGGCCCCGCCCCCCGGTGCGGTGCTGCTGATCGACGAGGTCGACCGCGCCGACGAACCGTTCGAAGCCTTCCTGCTCGAATACCTGGGCGAGTACCAGGTCACCATCCCCGAGTGGGGCACGCTGCGGGCGGCCGCCGCGCCGCTCACGCTCCTGACCAGCAACCGCACGCGCGACCTGAACGATGCCGTCAAGCGCCGCTGCCTGTACCAATGGCTGGACTATCCCGACCGCGAGCGCGAGCTGGCCATCGTCCGCAGCCAGGTGCCGGAAGCGGGCGACGCCCTCAGTGCCCAGGTGACCGACTTCGTCGCGCGCCTGCGCAGCCAGCCCATGGCCCAGTCCTTCCAGCGCAGCCCCGGCATCGCTGAAAGCGTGGAATGGGCCAAGGCCCTGGTCGCACTGGACACCCTCACCCTCGATCCCGAGGTGATCCAGGACACCGCGGGCATCCTGTTCAAGCACCGCGAGGACGTGGCGGCCCTGCTGCCCCTGGTCGACCAGCTGCTGGAGCCCGCGCCGTGATCCTGGGCGACGCGCGGCGGGGTAAGCTGCCGGCGCACTTCACCGGCTTCGGGCGGGCGCTGCGCCGGGCGGGCGTGCCTGTCGACAGCAGCCGCGTGGCGTTGGCGATCGAGGCGGCACAGGCCGTCGGCGTTGAGCACAAGGACGATCTGCGCGCCGCGCTGCAAGCGGTCTTCATCAGCCGCCCGCAGGACCTGGGGGTCTTCGACGAAATGTTCGAGGCCTTCTTTCGCAACCCCGAACTGGCCCAGCAGCTGCTTGCCCAGATGCTGCCCAAGGCGGCAAAGGCCGAGCCCGTGCGCCGCAAGGCCCGGGTGCAGGAGGCCCTGCACATGCCGCGCCCGGCCAGCGCCGCCTCCTCACCCACCGAGAGCGAGCTGCGCCTGGACGCCGCCATGAGCGCCAGCGAACAGCAGCGGCTGCGCCATGCCGACTTCGAGGGCCTGTCCGCCAGCGAATTCCGGCTCGTGGAGCAGCTCGTGCGCGACATCCCTCTGCCCCTGCCGCAGGTGCGCGCCAGGCGGTACCGCGGTGCACCGCAGGGCCACCGGCCGCACTGGGCCCGCGCGCTGCAAGAGGCGCGGCGTCACGACGGCGAGCTGCTGACCCTGCCGCGCATGGCGCGCCGACACCAGCCCCTGCCACTGCTGATCCTGGTCGATGTATCCGGATCGATGGAGCGCTATGCGCGCCTGCTGCTGGCCTTTCTGCATCACGCCACCCGGCAGGCCCCGCGCGCCGCCTTTGCCTTCGGCACGGGACTGAGCGATTTGCGCGCCGCCTTTCGCCAGCGCGATACCGACCAGATGCTGGCCCTGGCCAACGAGGCCATCGGCGACTTCGCGGGCGGCACCCGGCTGGCCGATTCGCTGGCCACCCTGCGGACCCGGCATGCTCGCTGCCTGGTGGGCCGTCGCACCGTGGTCCTGATGATCACCGACGGCCTGGACACCGGCGAGCCGGCACTGCTGGACCAGGAGCTGCAGTGGCTGCGACGTCACACCGGCCGGCTGCTGTGGCTCAACCCGCTCCTGCGCTACGAGGGCTATGCCCCTCTGGCCCGAGGGGCCCAGGTGCTGCACCGCCATGCCCACGGCATGCTGGCGGTGCACAATCTCAGCAGTCTGCAAACACTCGCCGGGTCCCTCGCGGCGCTGATGCGCCGCGCAGGGCCGTGATCCCTCGAGTCCCTGCCCGTCACTGTCCCTTTGTCATGCGCCACCCGAGGTGAAGCCCCATGGAAAACCTGGATGTCACGGTCCTGAGCACTTTGCATGCATGGCGCGCACAAGGCCATCGCGCCCTGCTGGTCACCGTCGTACGCACCTGGGGCTCCTCGCCCCGGCCGGTGGGCTCGATCATGGCGCTGTGCGACACCGGTGCGGTGGTCGGCTCGGTCTCGGGCGGCTGCATCGAGGACGACCTGATCGACCGCTACCGCCGTGCCGATGCCATCGCCGACGCGCCCCCGCAGCGCGTGAAGTACGGCATCAGCGCCGACGAGGCGCACCGCTTCGGCCTGCCCTGCGGCGGCACCCTCGAACTGATTCTTGAATTCAACCCCGACACCGCGCTGCTGGCACAACTGGTCCAGGCCCTGGGCGAAGGCCGGCTCATGGTGCGCCGCCTGCACCTGGCCAACGGGCAGGTGCAGCTGCAGCCGGCGCAGGCCCCCGCCGCCCTGAACGATGACGGTGTTTGGCTGGACAACACCTTCGGCCCGGCCTACCGCATGCTCCTGATCGGCGCCGGCTCGCTCGCGCAGTACCTGGCCACCATGGCGCGCTTCAGCGGCTTCGAGGTCTGCGTCTGCGACCCGCGCGAGGAATACCGACAAGGCTGGCAGATGCCCGACGTGCCCCTGATCACCGGCATGCCTGACGACGTCGTGCGTGAATTCCGGATCGACCGCCGAACCTGCGTCATCGCCCTCACCCACGACCCCAAGCTCGACGACCTGGCCCTGCTCGAGGCCCTGGAGACCGAGGCCTTCTATGTGGGTGCCATCGGCTCGCGCCGCAACAACGACGCCCGGCGCGCTCGCCTGATCGAGCACTTCGAGCAGACCGCCGAGAGCCTGGCGCGGCTGCGCGGGCCGATCGGCCTGTACATCGGCAGCAAGACCCCCCCGGAGATCGCGGTCAGCATCATGGCCGAGGTGCTCGCGGTCAAGAACCAGGTGCCCCTGCCCCGCGACCTGGACGTGGCCACCGCCAAGAATGCGCTGGCGCCCGCTGCGGCCGACAGCCCCGTCTGCCCCGCGCGCGCGTGAGCACGGGCCTGGTGATCCTGGCGGCAGGCGCCGGTCGGCGCATGGGCGGGGTGGCCAAATGCCTGCTTGAATTCGAGGGCCGCAGCCTGTTGGCGCACCTGCTGCAGCAGCTGGAGGCCCTGCACGAGATTCCGCTGGCGCAGCAGGTGATCGTGCTGGGTCACCACGCCGAGGCGATCCGGGCTCACCTGGCGCAGCGGCCGGCGGACCGCGCCCCGCGCTGGGTGATCAATCCACAGCCCGAGGACGACACGGCGTCCTCGCTGCGCGTCGGCCTGGGCGCCCTGCCCCCCGGTCTGCGGCAGGTGGCCGTGCTCCTGGCGGACCAGCCCCTGATCAACGCCGACGACGTGCGCGCGGCGCTGCGCGCCTATGACCAGCGCGCGCCGGGTATCCAGGTGCAGGTGCCGCAGGTGCAAGGCCAGCCGGGCCACCCCGTGATCCTGGACGGCGCCCTGTGCGCGCAGTTGATCGTCTCCGGCGCACCGACCCTGCGCCAGTGGCGCGCCAAGCATCCGCAGGCGGTGCGCCTGTGGGACGTCGACAACGCGCACTACATCGTCGACGTCGACACGCCACAGGATCTAGCGGCGCTGACCCGGGGGGGCCAGCCGCTGCGTCACTGAAGGCCGCCGCCGTGGCCCTTGATGTAGGTCTCGAGAAAACCGATCTGCTGACCCATCTGGCGAATGCTGTCCTTGACCACGTCGCCGATCGAGACGACGCCAACGACCCGCCCCGCCTCCACGACCGGCAGGTGCCGGAAATTGCGGGAGGCCATCAGGCCGGTGCAGGCCTCGATCGGATCCTGCAGCCGTACCGTCACCGGGTTGGCCGTCATGATGTCCTTGATGGGCACTTGCTTGGCATCCAGGCCAGGCAGCAAGACCTTGATCGCGCAGTCGCCCTGCGTGACGATGCCTTTCAACTGCTCCCCCTCGACCACCAGGACCGCGCGAACGCGGCGATCCCGCATCAACTGCAAGGCGGTGACGACCTTGTCATCGGGTCTGGCCATGACCAGCACGATCGGCTGCGGTTTTTGCTCCAGGCAGGTTTTGACGGTTGCCATCCAGTGATCTCCATGCGGTAGTTTGGGAATTCGTTTGTCCAGCCGTGCTTCATTCTCGGTCGTTTCGATCGCGCAGCTGGCTGATCACCCAGCAAGCCGCTGCGATCATCAAGATGGCACCGCTTTCGTATAGAAGTATCGACGGATCGCCGTCCTTGCCCTGCAGGATGATCAGGCGGCTCAAGGCCGTCATGGCAATGAACAGAGGGATGGTGATCGGGATCCGGTGGCTGGTGTAGAAGGCCCCGAGCATGCCCAGGACCTCGGCATAGATGAACATCAGCAGGAGGTCCTTGAGGGCCACGCTGCGCTGCTCGATCAGCACCATGACCTCCTGGACCATGGCGCCCACCGTGAACAGGGCGATCGTGACCAGGAAAATCTTTTCCGTCACGTCGATGAGGCGCTTGATGATCATCACACTCTCCTGCAATGGGGATGGCAAGGCACGCAGCGGCCCGACAGACAGCCCCTGAGCTGGCCCTGAGCTGCTGGCCCCGAGGTGCTTGCCCAGATCCTGGCCCGGATGCTTGATCCGGCAGTGCAGGGGTGGTGGGTGATGCAAGGGTCCGAACCTCCGACCCCTGCCGTATGAAGGAACAGCCTGTAACAGGCAAACCGCGAAGATACTGCAAATTCACTGCCACATCAAGGCAGTTGCCTAAACTGGAGTGGTCTGGTCGCATTTGCGACGGGTACCCCGGATGCCAGCGTCCGAGGCACCTCGTGCGCAAAAGCCAGCCAGGCGCTCGGACTCTCTGGCTCGTGTACGGTGGGGCCTTTGGTTCGTTCGGAAGCGCCATGCCTGAATCTCGCCCGTCACCCCGCAAAGAAGCCAGCAACCTCTGGAAACTGCTGTCTGCCCCCGACAAGGCCACCGTCGACCAGGGGATGCAGATCGCCGAATCCATGGGGGCGCCGATGGCGGCCTGGCTCGAAGGGGTCGCCGTCAATGACCGCACCGGCGAGTTGATCCGGAACGCCCGGTTTTCGGGCACGCAAGACGCCCAGCCCCGGCTGGACCGGGTGCTGCTGCATCAGCTGTCCCTGGCCGAAGCGGGAAGCGCCCTCGGCACCCTCCGAGCCCAGGTCCGCAAGATTGTCCTCTCGGGCGAAGAGATCCCGGTCCTTCGCGGATTCGACGGCCTGGAAACCCTCGAGATCACCCTGGTGGCGCCGCAGAACCTCCCGCAGTCGCCCGCCCTCGACGACCTGAGTGCCCTGGGTCCTCTGCCCAGCCTCCAGATCCTGAACATCGAGGCGCCGGAGATCGGGCGTACGCGCAGGGAACTCAAGTCCCTGGCTGGGCTGCACGCACCGGCGCTGCGGGAGGCCAACCTCGGCGGCCTGGCCTTGCAGGACATCGAACCGCTGCGGGTGTGCACCCAACTCAAGCGAGTCAACCTGGCGAAGAATCCCGCCTTGCGCTCGATCAGCGCGCTCGCAGGCTCGGCCGGCACACTGGAGCAACTCGATCTGTCCGACTGTGCATCGATCGAGAGCCTGGCGCCGCTCCAGGGCGCCCGCCAGCTTCAATCGCTGAACCTGGAGGGCTGCCGAGGCATCGACTCCCTGCTGCCGCTGGCCGACAGCCGGGCGCTGACCGACATCGCGTTCAGCGGCCTGACGCAGCTCACATCCCTGGCAGGCCTGACGGGCCCCTTCCTCACCACCCAGAATGTGATCCTGGGCGAGAAGCATTGGGTGCTCAGCAACTGCGGCGCCCTGACATCGCTGCAGGGGCTGCCGCCACTGGACCCGCAGATCACACAAGTCACGTTCATCGGACTGGATGCCTTGAAGGACCTGACGGGACTCACCGGGGCCGACTCGGTGACTGAGCTCAACCTGAACACGCAAGCGCTGGAAAACCTCGACGCCCTGCGAACGTTCGGGGCGCTGCAACAGCTGGGTATCAGTGGCGCGCCTGCGCTGACCGACCTCGAGCCGCTGGGCGAGCTCGCGGGCCTGGACACCTTGGAATTGTCCGGCTGCAGCACGTTGACCCGCCTGCCCACGCGCTGGCGCGGACCGCTGCGGAGTCTCAGGCTGGCAGACTGCGACGCATTGCGCTCGCTGGGCCAGCTGCCAGGCTCGCTGCGCAGGCTGACTGTCTCGGGCTGCCGGGCGCTGACGACGCTGGACGGGCTACAGGAGGTCTCGGAACTCAAGCTGTCCCTCCACTCCCGACTCGTTGATGCGCAGGCCAAGGCGACCTACGTCTCGGACGTCTCTGCACTGGCAGCGATCCCCCAGCTCCAGGTGAATTTCGAGCCCGAAAACGAACGCTACAACCAACCCGACGAACGCACCACCGTCTTCCCGCCGGAACTGGCGCGCGCGCTGGCCCGCATTCCTGCGCTGTCGCTCAGCGTGGGCGATGGGCATCACCAGGGCTTCTCCACCTCGCTGCGCGACCTGAGTGCCATCGGTCAGATGTCCTCCTTGAAATCCCTGGACCTCAGCGCGTGCAAGTATGTGAGCGACCTGCGTTGGGTGATCCCGCTGCCCGAGCTGAACCATCTGCAGCTCTGGCCGGGCAGTGACGCGGCCAAACTTGCGGGCGCCAGCACGCATGCCTCGCTCGATCACGTGCGCAAGCTTCAGGCGCGCCTGTGCCGGAAATACGAAATCGCCTTACCGCCGCATCTGGCACCCGCGGCCAAGAGCACGGCCAAGCCCGCAGCCCGATCGAGCGCCGCCAAGCCCCCGAAAGACGCAGCGGCCCTCAAAAAACTTCTCAAGGGCGAGGTCGAAAACCTGCTGCAAGCGCTGGAGATCATCCGGTCGCTGGATGACGCCGCCACGATGGAAGCGGTCGTACCCGATCTGTCCAAGGCCTTTGGCCGATTCCTGTCCAGTGGCGAGCCCGCCCAGGTCTCAAGCGCCCTGCAGGCGCTGACATCGCTGCAATTGCCCGAGGTATTCGACGCCCTCGCGGCGGGCGTGAACACCGAGCTGGCCTACAGCGGAGACAGCGAAGCCATGGGCAAGATCTTCAGGCAGGTCAAGCAGCCGGACCGCGAGATCGCGCGCTGGGCGCTCACCTGGCTGCTGGCGCTGGCGCCGCCGCAGGCGAGCGTGGCCGTTGACGTGCGCAGCCGCCTCCAGCGGATCGATCTGGTGCAGGTGGCAGGACTTGGGCACATGCCGGCGCCATCGCTGGTCGGCTTCACCTCGCTGCAGGAGGTGCGCCTGAAAGGCGTCGGCATCACAGACCTGGGATGTCTGAGTGGGCTGAACAGGATCACGGCACTCAAGCTCTCAGGCTGTCATGCCCTCACCTCGCTCAAGGGACTGGAGGGCTGCACGGGACTGAAGGCCCTGACCCTGTCGGATTGCCCCCAGCTCACGGACCTGTCGGCACTCTCCGCCATGACCGAGCTGTCCCTTAGCCCTGGCGACACCTACGGCAGCCATTCCGTGCGCCTGGATCCTGGCGCCGGCCTGAGTGACCTGCGCTTCGTCACGGGGCTCAAAGGCGTCCATCACCTCGAACTCCGATTGAGTGCCACGGCCGACACGACGCCCTTCTTGCAGTGCCCCTGGATCACCCAAGTCGAGCTGACCCTCGAGTCCTGGGACATCGATCTGTCCAGCTTCCGTCACTGCAGCTCGCTGCAGCTCAATGGCCTCGATGAATCCGGCTCGCACCGCTGGGCCTACGAGCTGCCTGCGCTCACCACCCTGGAGGTCAGGGGAGGTCGCCACCAGTTCGACGCACTGCAGGCAACGCAGCTGGAGAACGTGCGCCTGTTCTGGACTTCGACCGCGACGCTGCGGGGCTTGTCGGGCTGCCGCGACTTGAGTGCACGCCGTGCGACCCTGGAATCGCTGGACGGCCTGGGGCCGGTGCAGGTCCTGCAACTGTGGGACTGCACCGTCGGAGATTTCAGTGGTGTGGCGTCGGCGGCCGTCACCGCGCTCGACCTCACAGACTGCACCTGCGGCGCCGGGCTGGCGGCGGTGGGTCGTATCGCCACGCTGAGGACACTGAAATTCAACGTGCAAACGGTGGGCGCGGCGTTGCAGCAGCTGCCGCCCTGCCCGCAGATCCAGTCCCTGGAAATCCCCGGCTACACGGGCTCCTTGGCCTTCCTGGCCGGGTGGACCGCGCTCGAAGTCCTCGACCTGCGCAACTCGGGCGAACTCACGGACCTCGATGCGCTGACCGGGCTCACCGCGCTCCAGAAGATTCGCATCCGGGGGGCCACGATCAAGCGTGACGCTTGGCCCGCCTCCCTCAAAGACAGTCTGGATACGCGATAAGCCACACCATCCCGGGCCAGCGAGGCCGCACCCAGCCCTGAGGGGACGAATGCGCTCAGCGCGTCCACGGCTGGCGTACCCGTCTCAGGCAATGGGGCGCTGGCGCCGGTGAGGTGGAACCCCCTGTCCCCCATAAAATTCAAGGTCCCACCGCAGCGAGCACCCCTGGAGTAGGCATGCACCCCTTAGGAATTCCAATGAGGAGTTCTTCCGAGTTTGAGGCTGAACTCGGTAAAGTCCTTGTCGATGGCCATGTGATCGGCTTCCTTCTGGACTCGTCCACCGGCCACTTGAAGCGCTCGGGGCTTATTTCCGAGGGGGCCTGCGTCAGGCCACTCGACGAGTTACTCGGAACAAGGGCCACCCTGTTCTATCCCGACCCTCGCCATTTCGAGGGACAGCACTATCAGGCTGCAGTCCGCGACTTCAGTCAGCGGCTGGCAGAGTCGACGAACGTCCCATTCAAAATCCGGCCGCCCACCTTGCTGCTGATGACCTATCGGGACGGTGTTTTCCAAAGCCCGTCGGACCGCTCGCTCGACACCAAGACGACTTGCCTGTGGCACGGACAAATCTACGAATTCATCAGCGATTACCTCGCCACCCATGCTCCGGCCGATAGCCAGCAGCAGTGGGTCAAAAAGCTGATCCAGACCCACGGTGAAAGCATCGGAGTCGATACGCTCAAGGCCTGTGCGGGTTTGCTGATTTCAAAGTTACTGCCCCTTTGAGTCACATCGGCTGCGGGGCCAAGTCAAGATCTGGGCCCCGTCAGGGCAACCGAGGCCAAGCGATGCAGGCAGTGCCCTGACGCTGAACCAACAAAAAAGCCAGCTCGCAGGCTGGCTTGATTTCCGTCGTCGAGCGAGATGGTGGGTGGTGAGGGTTTCGAACCCCCGACCCCCGCCGTGTGAAGGCGATGCTCTACCACTGAGCTAACCACCCCATCGGGCTCACCGGTACAAAGGACGAACCACTCGGGTTGCTTTGCACCAAAGCCCGGGATTATGCCATAGCCGCGTGGCGCCACACCGTCTTGCCCCCGCTAGCCTTGTCCAGCTGCTGGAGCACGCCCTCGTGGGCGGCTAGTTCTTGCTCGTTGGCCTCGATCACCGGCAGGCTGAAGCTGCGCAGGTCCACCCGCACCCCCTCCAGGGTGGTGCCGGCATCGCCCGGGCCCACGTCGATCAGGAGCGCATCCTGACCGCGGGTGAGGTTGATGTAGACGTCGGCCAGAAGCTCCGCGTCCAGCAAAGCGCCGTGCAGCGTCCGGCTGGAGTTGTCCACGCCCAGTCGGTCGCACAGGGCATCCAGGCTGTTTCGCTTGCCTGGGAACATCTCCTTGGCCATGACCACCGTGTCGATCACGCCGCCGATCACGGTTCGGATCGGGGGCTTGCCCGCCAGCTCCAGCTCCTTGTTCAGGAAGCCCAGGTCGAAGGGGGCGTTGTGAATGATCAACTCCGCGCCTTCGAGGTAGTCGAGCAGTTCATCGACCACCGCCGCGAAGCGCGGCTTGTCCTGGAGGAACTCGCGCGTGATGCCATGGACCTTGAGGGCGTCCTCGTGGCTGTCCCGGTCGGGGTTCAGGTAGAAGTGCTTGTTGTTGCCCGTGAGCTTGCGTGCCACCAGCTCCACGCACCCGATCTCGATGATGCGGTCACCGGTCTCGGCGGACAGGCCGGTGGTTTCGGTATCCAGGACGATTTGGCGCATCCGCGGATTCTAGGCGGGACTGCGCAAGGTCAGTGGTTTTCCTTGGCGTGGTTGATGGAGTACTTCGGAATCTCCACCACCAGGTCCTGATGGTCCACGATGGCCTGGCAGGACAGGCGCGAATTGGGCTCCAGGCCCCAGGCCCGATCGAGCAGGTCCTCTTCGCTTTCGTCCATCGCGTTGAGGGAGTTGAAACCCTCACGCACGACGACATGGCAGGTGGTGCAGGCGCAGCTCATGTCGCAGGCGTGCTCGATCTTGATGTCGTTTTCCAGCAGCGCCTCGCACACCGAGGTGCCGGCGCCGGCCTGGATCTGCGCGCCCTGCGGGCAGTATTCGGGATGCGGCAGGATCTTGATGGTGGGCATGTCAGAGGGTCTCCACGTTGCGGCCAGCCAGCGCCTTCTGGATGCCATGGTTCATACGGGCCGCCGCGAAGCCCTCGGTGGCCTTGGCCAGGGCGTCGCTCGCCGCCTCGATGGCGGCGGCGTCGGCCGCGTCGCGCACCTCCTGCGCCAGACGCTCCATCGCGGCATCGATGCGCGCGCGTTCGTCGGCCGCCAGCAAGCCGCCATCGGCCGCGAGCGCGCTGCGCGTCGCCAGCAGCAGGCGTTCACCGTCCACACGCGCTTCCACGAGTGCGCGGGACCGGATGTCCTGTTCGGCGGTGGCGAAGCTCTCTTGCAGCATCCTGGCCACCTGGTCATCGCTCAGGCCGTAGGACGGCTTGACGTCGATGCGTGCTTCCACGCCACTGGCCTGTTCACGCGCGCTGACGGACAACAGGCCGTCAGCATCGACCGTGAAGGTCACGCGTATGCGCGCCGCACCGGCGGCCATCGGCGGAATGCCGCGCAACTCGAAGCGCGCCAGGCTGCGGCAGTCGGCCACCAGGTCGCGCTCGCCCTGCACCACATGCAGCGCCATCGCGGTCTGTCCGTCCTGGTAGGTGGTGAAGTCCTGGGCCTTGGCCGTCGGAAGGGTCTCATTGCGGTGCACGATGCGCTCGACCAGCCCCCCCATGGTCTCGATGCCCAGGGACAAGGGAATCACATCCAGCAGCAGCAGCTCTCCGCTGGCATCGTTGCCCGCCAGCTGGTTGGCCTGGATCGCAGCCCCCAGGGCCACCACCTCATCGGGGTTCAGATTGTTCAGTGGCTCACGACCGAAGAATTCGCCCACGGCACGCTGCACCTGCGGCATGCGGGTGGAGCCGCCCACCATCACCACGCCTTGAACTTCCTCGCGCGCGAGCTTCGCATCGCGCAAGGCCTTGCGCACCGCAGACAGCGTGCGGGCGGTCAGATCCGCCGTCGCCGCTTCGAATTCTTCACGGGTGACCTTCACCGGCACGTCACGGCCACCCGCCTGCACCACGGCGGTGACCGCGGTCTGCGCCGACAGGGCTTCCTTCGCGCGGCGGGCCGCCATCTGGAGGGCGGCCTTGTCCGCTGGCGAGGCCATCTGCACCCCGGCGCGCGCGCGCATCACCTCGGCCAGCGCGCGGTCGTAGTCGTCGCCCCCCAGGGCCGAATCACCGCCGGTCGCCATGACCTCGAACACGCCCTTGGACAGGCGCAGGACCGAGATGTCGAACGTGCCGCCACCCAGGTCGTAGACGGCGTAGATCCCCTCGCTGGCGTTGTCCAGTCCGTAGGCGATGGCGGCGGCGGTCGGCTCGTTGATCAGGCGCAGCACGTTCAGTCCGGCCAGTTGCGCCGCGTCCTTGGTCGCCTGGCGCTGCGCGTCGTCGAAATAGGCGGGCACCGTGATGACGGCACCATAGAGGTCGTCATCGAAGCTGTCCTCGGCGCGATAACGCAGCGTGGCCAGGATCTCGGCGCTCACCTCCACCGGACTCTTCGCGCCCGCGCGTGTGTCCAGGCAGACCATGCCAGGCTGGTCAATGAACCGGTAAGGCAGCTGGTCGCGGTTGGCGATGTCGGACAGTCCCCGGCCCATGAAGCGCTTGACCGATGCAATCGTGTTCTCAGGGTCCTGCGCCTGCGCCGCATGGGCCTCATGGCCGATCTGGCGTCCGCCCCCCTCGAGGTACCGCACCACCGAGGGCAGGATCACCTGGCCGTCGGCATCCGGCAGGCACTCGGCCACGCCATGACGCACGGCGGCCACCAGGGAGTGGGTCGTGCCCAGGTCGATCCCCACCGCGATACGTCGCTGGTGCGGGTCGGGCGCCTGGCCGGGTTCGGAGATCTGCAGGAGAGCCATGGGGCGTCTATTGTCCCAGTTGCTCGAAACGCGCTTGGACGTCATGGTCAAAGCGCTCGATGAACATCAGCGCGCGCACTTCCTCGGCCGCCGCCGCAGCGTCCTGCGCCTCATCCAGCAGACGCTCGATACCGGCGAGCCTCTGCGCGCGTGCAGCCGACAATTCGCGCGCCAGCGCGTCCAGGTCGTCCTCAGTGGCCGCCTCGTCCAGGGCTTCGCGCCACTGCATCTGCTGCATCAGAAAGGCCGGTGGCATCGCGGTGTTGCTCTCGGCGTTGATCGGAGCACCACGCTGCTCGCACAGATAGGCGGCGCGCTTCAGGGGGTCTTTCAGGCGCTGGTAGGCCTCGTTGATCCGCACCGACCACTGCATGGCCACACGCTGGGCGGCGGCGCCCTGCGAGGCGAAGCGATCGGGGTGGGCCTCGCGCTGGAGTTCCTTCCAGCGCGCGTCGAGGGTGGCGCGGTCCTGGCGGAAACGCTCAGGCAGCGCGAACAGCGCAAAGTCGCTGTCGGCGAGGTTCACACGCGGAAGGATTCGCCGCAGCCGCAGCGGTCCCGCTCATTCGGGTTGTTGAACTTGAAGCCTTCGTTCAGGCCTTCACGCACGAAATCGAGCTGCGTGCCCTCGATGTAGGCCAGGCTCTTGGGGTCGACCAGCACCTTCACGCCACGGTCCTCGAACACCACGTCCTCGGGGGCGATCTCGTCCACGTATTCCAGCTTGTAGGCCAGGCCCGAGCAGCCCGTGGTCTTGACGCCCAGGCGCACCCCCACGCCCTTGCCTCGCTTGCCGAGGTAGCGGGTGACGTGGCGCGCGGCGGATTCGGTCAGGGTGACGGGCATGTCAGAACTTCTTGGCAAGTGCGGACCGGCGCAGGTGGCCGGTCCCGGACCACTCAGTTGAGGTGCTTCTTCTTGTAATCCTCGACGGCCGCCTTGATGGCGTCCTCGGCCAGGATGGAGCAGTGGATCTTGACCGGCGGCAGCGCCAGTTCCTCGGCGATCTGGCTGTTTTTCAGCTGCGCCGCCTCGTCCAGGGTCTTGCCCTTGACCCATTCGGTCACGAGCGAGCTCGAAGCGATGGCCGAGCCGCAGCCATAGGTCTTGAAGCGCGCGTCCTCGATCACGCCGGTGGCGGGATTGACCTTGATCTGCAGCTTCATCACGTCGCCACAGGCGGGCGCGCCCACCATGCCGGTGCCCACGCTCTCGTCGCCCTTGTCGAAGGAGCCGACGTTGCGGGGATTTTCGTAGTGTTCAACGACTTTTTCGGAGTAGGCCATGGGTGATTCCTGTCTTGTGCTTGCTCAATGCGCGGACCACTGGATGGTGCTGAGGGCGACACCGTCTTGGTACATCTCCCAAAGCGGGCTCAGTTCGCGCAGCTTCTCGACGTTCTTGCGAATGGTGTCGATCGCGTAGTCAATTTCTTCTTCGGTCGTGAAGCGGCCGATCGTCATGCGCAGGCTGCTGTGGGCGAGTTCGTCGCTGCGGCCCAGGGCGCGCAGCACGTAGCTCGGTTCCAGCGAGGCCGAGGTGCAGGCCGAGCCCGAGGACACGGCCAGTCCCTTGATGCCCATGATCAGCGACTCGCCTTCGACGAAGTTGAAGCTCATGTTCAGGTTGTGGGGCACACGGCGCTCGAGGTCACCGTTGACGAAGACCTGCTCGATGTCCTTGAGCCCCTGCAGCAGTCGATGCTGCAGCGCCCGTGCATGGGCGTTGTCCTGCGCCATCTCCAGGCGGGCCAGGCGGAAGGCCTCGCCCATGCCCACGCACTGGTGGGTGGGCAAGGAGCCCGAACGCATGCCGCGCTCATGGCCGCCGCCGTGAATCTGGGCTTCCAGGCGCACACGTGGCTTGCGGCGCACATAGAGCGCGCCGATGCCCTTGGGCCCGTAGGTCTTGTGCGAGGCCAGGCTCATGAGGTCCACCGGCAGCGTGGCCAGGTCGATGGCGACCTTGCCCGTGGCCTGCGCGGCGTCCACATGCAGAAGGATCCCCTTCTCGCGGCAGATCGCGCCGATCGTGGGGATGTCCTGGATCACGCCGATCTCGTTGTTCACGAACATGACGCTGGCCAGGATGGTGTCGGGCCGCAGGGCCGCCTTGAAGGCGTCCAGATCGAGCAGGCCGTTTTCCTGAACGTCCAGGTAGGTGACCTCGAAGCCCTGGCGCTCGAGCTCGCGCATGGTGTCCAGGACCGCCTTGTGCTCGGTCTTGACCGTGATCAGGTGCTTGCCGCGGGTCTGGTAGAAGTGCGCCGCGCCCTTGATCGCCAGGTTGTTCGACTCGGTGGCGCCGGAGGTCCAGACGATCTCACGCGGGTCGGCGCCGATCAGATCGGCCACGTCCTTGCGCGCCTTTTCGACGGCCTCCTCGGCCTCCCAGCCCCAGGCGTGGCTGCGCGAGGCCGGGTTGCCGAAGTGCTCGCGCAACCAGGGAATCATCGCGTCCACCACGCGCGGGTCGACCGGCGTGGTGGCGCCGTAGTCCATGTAGATCGGGAAATGCGGGGTCATGTCCATCCAAGACGCAAAAGAGTCGGGCGCAGGCTCGCCGGAAAGTGTCAGCCCTTGGCCGCCAGGGCATTGCCCAGGGCGAAGACGGAGTTCGGGGCGTTGACGCGAATCGGCTTGACCACCGGGGCGCTGGAGATCGCGCGCTTGATGGCCGGCTTGTCCTCGATCTGCACGCCCTTGGCGATCTGGTCGTCGACCAGCTTCTGCAGGGTGACGGAGTCCAGGAATTCGACCATCCGCTGGTTCAGGGACGACCAGAGTTCGTGAGTCATGCAGCGGCCGCCCTCACCGGTGCAGTTTTCCTTGCCGCCGCACTGGGTGGCGTCCAGGGGCTCGTCCACCGACACGATGATGTCGGCGACGGTGATCTCGGAGGCCTTGCGGCCCAGGGTGTAGCCGCCGCCGGGACCGCGGGTCGACTCCACCAGCTCGTGGCGGCGCAGCTTGCCAAACAGCTGCTCCAGGTAGGACAGCGAAATCTGCTGGCGCTGACTGATGGCGGCCAGGGTCACGGGGCCGTTGTTCTGGCGCAGGGCCAGGTCGATCATCGCGGTGACCGCAAAGCGGCCTTTGGTTGTGAGACGCATCGCAAGCTCCTTGTATTGCTTGGCAGGTACTACAAATTGCCCGGGGAATCCCCGGCCCGTGTCTTCACCTTCTGCGCGGCTTTCGCCGTCCCTCTGGCTGTGTTTTTCTTGACTAACGCAGTCGACTATAACACAAAACCGACCGAGATGCTCGGGTTAATAGACCCACCAGTCACTTTCTGACCCGAGAAGGCCAGTCTGCAACAAATTTGCAACAGTGGGGGGCCCGGCCAGGGGGGGGCCGGTCCGGTCCGGCGCTCAGTGGGGCCGCAAGGGGACGACGTTGTCCTGCCCCGGCCCGCCAAAGGCCTGGGCGCGCAGCAACGACAGTTGGTCGCGCACACGGGCGGCCTGCTCGAACTCGAGGTTGCGGGCGTGTTCGAGCATGAGTTTTTCCAGGCGCTTGATCTCCTTGGCCACGTCCTTCTCGGACAGGTCCTGCACCAGGGCGCGCTGGATCTCCTGCTGCTCGGCCTCCCGGCCCGCCTTCTCGCTGTAGACGCCATCGATCAGATCGCGGACCTGCTTGACGATGCCGCGCGGCGTGATGCCGTGGGCCTGGTTGTGGGCGATCTGCCGGGCGCGCCGGCGCTCGGTCTCGCCGATGGCCCGGCGCATGGACTCGGTGATGCGGTCGGCATAGAGGATGGCCTTGCCGTTCATGTTGCGCGCGGCGCGCCCGATGGTCTGGATCAGCGAACGCTCGGCGCGCAGGAAGCCCTCCTTGTCGGCGTCCAGGATGGCCACCAGGGACACCTCGGGGATGTCCAGGCCCTCGCGCAGCAGGTTGATGCCCACCAGCACATCGAAGGCCCCCAGGCGCAAGTCGCGCAGGATCTCCACGCGTTCCACCGTGTCCACGTCGCTGTGCAGGTAGCGCACCTTCACGCCGTTGTCGCCCAGGTAGTCCGTGAGCTGCTCGGCCATGCGCTTGGTGAGCACGGTGATCAGCACCCGCTCGTGCTTGTCCACCCGCAGGCGGATCTCCTGCAGCACGTCGTCCACCTGGTCGGTGGCCGGACGCACCTGCACCTCGGGGTCGACCAGACCGGTGGGCCGCACCACCTGCTCGACCACCTGGCCGGCATGCGTCTTCTCGTAGTCGGCCGGCGTGGCCGAGACGAAGATCACCTGTCGCATGCGCCGCTCGAACTCCTCGAACTTCAGGGGCCGGTTGTCCAGGGCCGAGGGCAGGCGAAAGCCGTATTCCACCAGCGTGGTCTTGCGCGAACGGTCGCCGCTGTACATGGCATTGAGCTGGCCGATCATCTGATGGCTCTCGTCCAGGAACATCAGAGCGTCCTTGGGCATGTAGTCCGTCATCGTCGAGGGCGGCTCGCCCGGTGCCGCGCCCGAGAGGTGCCGCGTGTAGTTCTCGATGCCCTTGCAGTGCCCCACCTCGGCCAGCATCTCCAGGTCGAAGCGCGTGCGCTGCTCCAGGCGCTGCGCCTCCACCAGCTTGCCCATGCCGGTGAGCTCCTTGAGGCGCTCGCCCAATTCCAGCTTGATGGATTCCACCGCCGCCAGCACCTTGTCACGGGGCGTGACGTAGTGGCTGGACGGGTACAGCGTGAAGCGCGGCACCTTCTGGCGAATGCGGCCGGTGAGCGGGTCAAAGAGCTGCAGCGACTCGATCTCGTCGTCAAACAGCTCCAGCCGGATCGCCAGCTCGCTGTGTTCGGCGGGGAAGACATCGATCGTGTCGCCGCGCACCCGGAAGGTCCCGCGCGAGAAATCCTGCTCGTTGCGGGTGTACTGCATGCGAATGAGGCGCGCGATCACGTCGCGCTGGCCCATCTTGTCCCCCACCCGCGCGATCAGCCGCATCTGCGTGTAGTCCTCGGGCGCGCCGATGCCGTAGATCGCGCTCACGGTGGCCACGATGATGGTGTCGCGGCGCTCGAGCACGCTCTTGGTCGCCGACAGGCGCATCTGCTCGATGTGTTCGTTGATCGCGCTGTCCTTCTCGATGAACAGGTCCCGCTGCGGCACATAGGCCTCGGGCTGGTAGTAGTCGTAGTAGCTGACGAAATACTCCACCGCGTTCTTGGGAAAGAACTCGCGGAACTCGCTGTACAGCTGCGCCGCCAGCGTCTTGTTCGGGGCGAACACGATGGCCGGACGCCCCAGGCGGGCGATCACATTGGCCATGGTGTAGGTCTTGCCCGAGCCGGTCACCCCCAGCAGGGTCTGGAAGACCTCGCCGTCGTTCACCCCCTGCACCAGCTGCTCGATGGCCTGGGGCTGGTCGCCCGCCGGCGGGTACGGCTGGAACAGCTCGAAGGGCGAGCCGGGGAAGGTCACGAACTGGCCGGGGGGCGCGGCGGGCGCCGACGTGGCCTCGGCGGCATCGGCGACGGCGGGGGACAGGGGGGCGGACGATGACTCAGGCATGAAACAGCAGGCCGGAAGCAGGGACAGGACCGCTTAAAATTGCGGACGACCGGACAGGGTACCGCATGCGCGATGACCCTGGCGCCGCACCCCCTCCCCCTTCATTTGCAGTTTCCAGACCAGAGGATGCCCATGTCTTTGTTTTCCGCCGTCGAAATGGCCCCGCGCGACCCGATCCTGGGTCTCAACGAGCAGTTCGCCGCCGACACCAACCCCCAGAAAGTCAACCTCGGCGTCGGCGTGTACTTCGGCGAAGACGGCAAGCTGCCCCTGCTCGAATGTGTGCGCCAGGCCGAGAAACAGCTGCTCGAAGCGCCCAAGGCCCGGGGCTACCTGCCGATCGACGGCATCGCCGCCTACGACCAGGGCGTGAAAAACCTGGTGTTCGGCGCCGACAGCGAGCCGGTCCAGAGCGGACGCGTCGCCACCGTCCAGGCCCTGGGCGGCACCGGTGGCCTGAAGATCGGCGCCGATTTCCTCAAGCGCCTGAACCCCGCCGCCAAGGTCCTGATCTCCGACCCGAGCTGGGAGAACCACCGCGCCCTGTTCACCCAGGCCGGCTTCACCGTCGAGGCCTATCCCTACTACGACGCCGCCCGGCGCGGCCTGAACTTCGAGGGGATGCTCGCGGCCCTCCACGCCGCGCCCGCCGGCACCGTCGTCGTCCTGCACGCCTGCTGCCACAACCCCACCGGCTACGACATCACGCCCGCCCAGTGGGACCAGGTGGTCGCCGCCTGCAAGGCGCGCGGACTGGTGCCCTTCCTGGACATGGCCTACCAGGGCTTCGGCCACGGCATCGCCGAAGACGGCGCGGTGGTGGGCAAGTTCACTGCCTCAGGGCAGACCTTCCTGGTCTCCACCTCCTTCTCCAAGAGCTTCAGCCTGTACGGCGAGCGCGTGGGCGCCCTGTCGGTGCTGTGCACGGACAAGGCCGAGGCCGACCGCGTGCTGTCGCAGCTGAAGATCATGATCCGCACCAACTACAGCAACCCGCCCACCCACGGCGGCACCGTGGTGGCCACGGTCCTGAACACCCCGGCCCTGCGCGCCCTGTGGGAGCAGGAGCTGGGCGCGATGCGCGTACGCATCAAGCAGATGCGCAGCGCCCTGGTCGAGCGCCTGAAGGCCGCCGGCGTCAAGCAGGACATGAGCTTCATCACCGACCAGATCGGCATGTTCAGCTACTCGGGCCTGTCCAAGGACCAGATGGTCCGCCTGCGCAACGAGTTCGGCGTCTACGGCACCGACACGGGCCGCATGTGCGTGGCCGCCCTGAACGGCAAGAACATCGACTACGTCTGCCAGTCGATCGCCAAGGTCATGTGAGCCCCACCCCAGCACCCACTAGTTCTTTGGACCTCAAAAGCCGCCTTCGGGCGGCTTTTTTCATACCTCTCCTGCACCGAATGGCGGACAGGTCCTACAGCAACTGGCGTGAACAATTACCGATCTGCCGCAATGCAGCAATTTATGCAGCTCAGTAAGAAAGGCTCGGGGACTTGGCCCTGATAATTCCTTCTGCACTCAACCGGACTCGGACCATGCTCTACCAGATCTACGAAGCGCAGCGCTCCCTCATGGAACCCTTCGCTGACTTCGCCCAGGCCGCAGCCAAGCTTTACAGCAACCCGCTGTTGCCCATGGCCCAGAACCCGATGGCCCAGCGGGTCTCGGCCGGCTACGAGCTGATGTACCGGCTCTGCAAGGACTACGAAAAGCCCCAGTTCGAGATCAAGACCGTCAATGTGGACGGCGCCGACGTCGTCATCCACGAAACCGTGGCCCTGGACAAGCCCTTTTGCGAGTTGCGCCGCTTCAAGCGCTTCACCGACCACCCGGCCCGCCTGGAGGCCATGAAGAAGCAGCCCGCCGTGCTGGTGGTCGCTCCCCTGTCCGGCCACTACGCCACCCTGCTGCGCGACACCGTCCAGACCCTGCTGCGGGACCACAAGGTCTTCATCACCGACTGGAAGAACGCGCGCACGGTGCCCCTCGAGGCGGGCGAGTTCCACCTTGACGACTACGTCAACTACGTCCAGGACTTCATCCGCCATGTGCAGGCCCAGTACGGCAACTGCCATGTGATCAGCGTGTGCCAGCCGACGGTGCCGGTGCTGGCCGGCATCTCGCTCATGGCCTCCCGGGGTGAGACCACGCCGCTGACCATGACCATGATGGGCGGCCCCATCGATGCGCGTAAATCGCCCACTGCGGTCAACAACCTGGCGATGAACAAGAGCTACGAATGGTTCGAGAACAACGTAATCTACCGCGTGCCCCCGAACTTCCCGGGCGCGGGCCGGCGCGTGTACCCCGGCTTCCTGCAGCACACCGGCTTCGTGGCCATGAACCCGGACCGCCACCTCTCGAGTCACTACGACTACTTCAAGCACCTGATCGTGGGTGACGAGGCCAGCGCCGAGGCGCACCGCAAGTTCTACGACGAATACAACGCCGTCCTGGACATGGACGCCGACTACTACCTGGAAACCATCCGCACGGTGTTCCAGGAATTCCGGCTGGTCAATGGCACCTGGGACGTGCGCAGCCCCGACGGCAAGCTCGAACGCGTGCGACCGCAGGACATCACCTCCACCGCCCACCTCACGGTGGAAGGCGAGCTCGATGACATCTCCGGCTCCGGGCAGACCGAGGCCGCCCACGCCCTGTGCCACAACGTGCCCAAGGACCGCCAGAAGCACCTGGAGGTCAAGGGCGCGGGCCATTACGGCATCTTCAGCGGCCGCCGCTGGCGCGAGGTGGTCTATCCCGAAGTGCGGGACTTCATCCGCAAGCACCACGACACCGGCAAGCCGGCCCGCGCCAGCCGCGCTACCGAGGCCGTCACCCCCACCGAGTGAGCCCGCTCGCCGCACGCCTGCATGCGGCACTGCCGCAGACGCAGTGCACCCGCTGCGGCTACCCGGACTGCGCCGCCTACGCGCAGGCCATCGCCGAAGACCACGTCCCGATCAACCGCTGCCCGCCGGGGGGCGCCGAAGGCGTGCGGCGACTGGCCGCCCTCACCGGCCGCCCGGCGCAGGATCTCGACACCACCCATGGCGCAGAGGGCCCGCGTACCGTGGCCATCATCGACGAGGCCTGGTGCATCGGCTGCACCCTGTGCGTCAAGGCCTGCCCCACCGATGCCATCATCGGCAGCAACAAGCGCATGCACACGGTGATCCAGTCCGCCTGCACGGGCTGCGAACTCTGCCTCCCCGTCTGCCCGGTCGATTGCATCCAGCTGGAGCACGTGACGGGCACCCGCTCGGGGTGGGAGGCGTGGTCGCCGCAGCAGGCCCGAGAGTCGCTGGCGCGCTATGAATGGCGCCAGACCCGCGTGGCGCGTGACGCGCGGGAGCATCAGGAACGGCTGGAAGCCAAGGCTCGTGCCAAGCTGGCGGATCTGCCGGCCCACACGCACGGAGCGGACGATCCCGCCAGTGCCGAGGCGGCGCGCAAGCGCGCGGTGATCGAAGCCGCACTGGCCCGCGCTCAGGCCCGACGCGAGGGCTGATCGCGCGCACCCGGGATCAGTGCGTCACGAGGCCGCGAGCGCGGCAAAGGCCTTCACCACCTCGGGCGGTGCCTGCACCAGCTCGATCAGCACGCCCTCCCCGCCGATCGGCAGGTCGTCGTTGCCCTTGGGGTGGATGAAGGTGATGTCAAAGCCCGCGGCTCCCTTGCGGATACCGCCCGGTGCAAAGCGCACGCCCTGCTCGGTGAGCCACTGCACGGCCGCCGGCAGATCGTCGATCCACAGGCCGATGTGATTGAGCGGCGTGGTGTGCACCGCGGGCTTTTTCTCGGGGTCCAGCGGTTGCATCAGGTCGACTTCGACCTTGAAGGGGCCTGCACCCATTGCGCAGATGTCCTCGTCGACGTTCTCGCGTTCGCTCACGAAGTTGCCTGTGACCTCCAGCCCGAACATGTCGACCCAGAGGGTGCGCAGGCGCTCCTTGCTGGGGCCGCCGATGGCAATCTGCTGGACACCCAGCACCTTGAAAGGACGTGAGCTCATTCGAACTCCAGGATCGGCTGGTCCACTGCCAAGGATTCTCCTTGGGACGCGAGCAGCTTGCCCACCACGCCATCGGCGACGGCAAACAGCACGTTCTCCATCTTCATGGCCTCGATCACCGCGAGGCGCTCGCCCGCCTGGACCTTCTGACCGGGCTGCACGGCGACGTCGACCAGCAGGCCCGGCATGGGCGAGAGCAGGAAGCGGCTCATGTCCGGCGGCGCCTTGTACGGCATCAGCTTGAACATCTCGGCGGTGCGGGTGCCCAGGACCATCGTCTCCATGCGCGTGCCGTTGTGGCTGATCGCGATGGCCACCGGGTTGCGGGCCAGCCCGCGTTCGACCTGGGCGGTGAAGGGCTGGCCGTTGACCGTACCGCGGATGCGGGCCGCCCCCAGGTGCCAGCTGCTTCGCAGGTCAAAGAGCTTGCCCTCGACCTCGATCACGCTGGCACCACTGTCGATGTCGAAACCGTCCACGCGCACCGGGTGATGGACATGCTGGCCGTTCTCGCCCAGTTGCACCACGACGAAGTCGGACCCTACCTTGAACTCATGCCCCCGCAGCTGGCCGGTGATGCCCGCCGAGCGCTCCAGGGAGCGGCGGTTCACGTAGGCGGCCAGCGCGATCAGGAACCGCGGGTCGTCGTGCGTGACATCCTCGGCGCGAAAGCCCTTGCCATAGTGTTCGGCGATGAAGCCGGTATTGAAGTCGCCCGTCTTGAATTTGGGGTGCGCCAGCAGCGCCGCCTGGAACGGCACGTTGCTGGAGACGCCGCGGATCACGAAGCCGTTGAGCGCTTCCCGCATCTTGGCGATGGCGTCGTTGCGGTCGGTCCCGTGCACGATCAGCTTGGCGATCATGGAGTCGTAGTACATCGGGATCTCGCCGCCTTCGGTCACACCCGTGTCCACGCGCACGCCTTGCAGCGCACTGGTGTCGGCGGCGTACATGGTCTCCGGCGGGGGCTGAAAGCGCACCAGGCGCCCGGTGGAGGGCAGGAAGCCGCGGAAGGGGTCTTCGGCGTTGATACGGCACTCGATGGCCCAGCCCTCGCGCTTCACGTCGGCCTGGGTGAGGGGCAGCTTCTCGCCGGCCGCCACGCGGATCATCAGTTCCACCAGGTCCAGGCCGGTGATGCACTCGGTCACGGGGTGCTCCACCTGCAGGCGGGTGTTCATCTCCAGGAAGTAGAAGCTCTGGTCCTTGCCGACCACGAATTCCACCGTGCCTGCGCTCTGGTACTTCACCGCCTGGGCCAGGGCCACGGCCTGCTCGCCCATGGCCTTGCGGGTCGCGTCCGAGATGAAGGGCGACGGCGCTTCCTCGATCACCTTCTGGTGGCGGCGCTGGATGGAGCACTCGCGTTCGTTCAGGTAGATCACGTTGCCGTGGGCGTCACCCAGGACCTGGATCTCGATGTGGCGCGGCTCCTCGACGAACTTCTCGATGAAGACGCGGTCGTCGCCGAAGCTGTTGCGGGCCTCGTTGCGGCAGGAGGTGAAGCCCTCCAGGGCTTCCTTGTCATTGAACGCCACACGCAGGCCCTTGCCGCCGCCGCCGGCCGAGGCCTTGATCATCACCGGGTAGCCGATGTCCTTGGCGATCTGCACCGCGCGCTCGGCGGATTCGATGGCGTCGTTCCAGCCGGGGATGGTGGAGACCTTGGCTTCCTTGGCCAGCTTCTTCGAGGCGATCTTGTCGCCCATCGCGGCGATGGAATAGTGCTTGGGGCCGATGAAGACGATGCCTTCTTCTTCCACCTTCTTGGCGAAGTCCTCGTTCTCGGACAGGAAGCCGTAGCCGGGGTGCACGGCCTGCGCGCCGGTCTGCTTGCAGGCGGCGATGATGCGTTCGGCCAGCAGGTAGCTTTCGCGGCTGGGGGCAGCGCCGATGTGGACGGCCTCATCGGCCAGGCGCACGTGGCGGGCGTCGCGGTCGGCATCGGAGTAGACGGCGAC
>JACCDL011048283.1_pt1 | contig 30648 bp, 24 predicted proteins | sample 7441931 | NCBI WGS metagenome assembly JACCDL01 (sample SAMN15323437, study PRJNA562643) | freshwater metagenome | isolation source: river surface water | place: USA:Blue River Watershed | collected 2017-08-16 | reverse complement strand
CTGATCTCGCGGCCAGACTTGCTCAGGATCCAGGTGGCCGATTGCTCCATGCCAGCGGGCACCCAGACCTTCTCGGATAGGTAGGTGGCCAGGGGCTTGCCCGTGGCCTGCGACAGCAGGACGCCCACCAGGTTGGTCTCGCCTGTGCTGTAGTGCCAGCGGGTGCCGGCCGGCGCCTCTCGGGGCAAGCGCCGCAGGTAGCTCACGGTGGCGTCCACGCCGTCCTCAGGCTTGTGGTTGTTGAACCTGGCCACATCAGAGTTCGGGTCGCTGTAGTCTTCGTTCCACTTCACGCCCGAGGTCATGGTCAGGAGCTGGCGCAGGGTCACGTCGTCGTAGGCCGAGCCCTTCATTTGCGGCAGATAGTCACTGACCTTGTCGTCCATGCTGCGGATATGGCCGTCCTTGAGCGCAGCGCCCACGAGAACGGAGGTGAAGGACTTGGCGACCGAGAAACTGGTCCAGCGGCCCTGGGCGTCGAAGTCCAGGCCATAGCGCTCGAGCCGCACCTGACCACGGTGCAGGACCACTAGGGCGGCGGCGCGCTGGCCGACCATGAAGGCGTCGACGTCCAACGAAGGCGGCAGGGGCGGGCCGGGCGGCAAGGGAGAAGGCGCAGAGCCGGCGAGGATGGGCCTTGCCTTGGCCAGCACCGGCAGTCGGTCCAGCGCGCGAAAGGCTGCATCGCGCTGGGGCTGCGACCAGAAAAGCAGGTCCCGGTTGGTCGGGAAGGTGGCCAGCAGGCCCCGGGTCTCCTTGTCCAGGCTGGACCAGCCGATACCGGCGGCCACCAGCAGACCAGCCAGCAGGCCCAGGGCAATCCGTGTCTTCGTCATCGTTGCGATCTCAGTGTCCAGGCGGGCACGACGATACCCCTGCGCGTGGGTTCTGGTGGGCACCCAGGCGACAGCGGCTCCCGCCGCCCGCTTGACGTATCCTTGCGCCCACCTGGAAAAGGCGCGTCCCTGAGCGCCTCACCCACCCTTCAAAAAAGGAGACCTCGATGAAGACCTCGACGACCCACGTACGCTTGGCCGCGCCCCGCCGCGCCATCCTTCAGGCCGCCCTCCTGGCGGTTGCCGCCTGGGCTCCCCAGGCGCAGGCCCAGGCCTGGCCCTCCAAACCGATCAAGGCCGTCGTGCCTTTCGCGGCGGGCAGCGCCACCGACCAGATCGGTCGCGCCTTCGCCGCCGAGATGTCCAAGACCCTGGGCCAGTCGATCGTGGTGGAAAACAAGCCGGGCGTGAACGGCATGCTCGGCGCCGCCGACGTGGCCAAGGCTGCGCCGGACGGCTACACGATCCTGATCGGCACCAACAGCACCAACGCGGCGCTCAAGAGCCTGATGAAGCAGCTGCCGTACAACCAGGACACCGCCTTCGCGCCCCTGGGCTACATGGGGTCGGTGCCTTTGATCGTGGCCGTGAACAACGACGTTCCGGCCAAGACCCTGCGCGAGTTCGTGGCTCTGGCCAAGGCCAAGCCGAGCCAGGTCACCTTCGCCAGCGCCAGCACCTCGCAGCTGGTGTCCTCCGAGATGCTGGCCAGCATGGCCGGTGTGCAAATGACCAATGTGCCTTACAAAAGTGGCCCGGCCGCCATGACCGACCTGATCGGCGGACAGGTGAACATGTTCACCGCCGACTTCGCGGTGATGCTGCCGCAGGTCAAGGGCGGCAAGGTGCGCGGGCTGGCGGTCACGTCTACCAAGCGCTCGCCCGCTATCCCCGAGCTGCCCACGGTGAACGAAGCCCTGGGCCTGAAGGACTACGAGCTGATCGCCTACTTCGCGATGTTCGCGCCGGCGGGCACGCCTGTCGAGGTCGTCGCCAAGCTCAATCAGGCGATCAACGCCGCGGCGAACAGCAGGGAGCTGCAGGAGAAGTTCGCCCCGATCGGTTTCGCGGTGGAGCCTGGTACGCCCGAGGCACTGGCGCGACGCACGCAGCTCGAGACGGCCAAGTGGGCCAAGGCCATCAAGGACGCCAAGATCGAGCCGCAGTGAGTCTGAAGGCCGCGCGGCTACCGGCGTGCAGGGGCAGTGCCTAGGTTGCGTCCGCGTCGAGCTGCGCCCGCGTGGGTAGTCCGTCCGAATCGCCTGGAAACTGCACCACCCGCGCGCCGATCGCATTGCCACGCGCCACGGCCTGCGGCAGGGGCAGGCCCTCGAGCAGACCCGAGATCACCCCCACGGCAAAGCCGTCGCCCGCGCCTACGGTGTCGACTACCCGGGCGACGCGGCGACCGGGCACTCGGCCCTGTGCATCGGCGCTGGCGTAGTAGGCGCCCTCAGCGCCGAGCTTGACCACCACCACACGCGCGCCGCGCGCCAGGTAGAAGTCGGCGATGTCCTCGGGGTGGTCACGGCCCGTGAGCAGGCGGCCTTCCTCCAGCCCGGGCAGCACCCAGTCCGACAGGCTGGCCAGCTGGTTCAGCGTGTGCACCATCTCGTCCTGACTGGCCCACAGGCGCGGTCGCAGGTTGGGATCGAAGGACAGGCTACGTCCATCGGTGCGCGCGTCCTGCGCCGCCCGCAGCACGAACTCGCGGGTGGATGTCGACACCGCGACGTAGATGCCAGTGAGGTGCAGGTGACGCGAGGCGCTGAAGTAGTCGCGCGGATAGTCGGCCCCACCCAGGCGGCTCGCGGCGGAACCCTTGCGGAAGTACTCGATGGCGGGATCGCTGCCGTCCTCGCTGCGTGACTTGAGCATGAACCCGGTCGGATGCTGCGCGTCCACCGACAGGTGGCGGTGGTCGATGCCTTCGGCGTCCAGCACGCCTTTCAGGTGGCGTCCGAAGGAGTCGTTGCCCACGCGGCTCACGTAGCCTACCTTCAGGCCCAGGCGGGCCAAGCCGATGGCGACATTGAGTTCGGCGCCCGCCAGCGCACGATGAAAGCCCGCCACCGCGTCGAGCGAGCCCGCTTGCTGCGCGGCGAACAGCGCCATGGCTTCGCCGCAGGTGACGACATCAAGGGCTGCCGCAGTGGCGGCGATGTGCGCGGTGCTCGCTTGCATCGCGCGAGTGTAAGTCGCTGCGCGCCGAGGGCGCCGTGGACTACAGCGGCGTGCGCCCTGCCGAACCAGAGTGGCGCGGCGCCGCCCGGGCGCAGGGGAGGGGCCGTGACAGACACCGACATCGAGCCGCTGGCGCACGTGCTCCACGAGAACGAATACACCGCCCTCTTCGACGACCGGGGTGACATCCAGGATGCGCCGGGCGGTGTGCTGGGGCTGTACTGCGCAGGCGTTCGTTGCCTCTCGCGCCTGGCGCTGTCGGTCGGCGGGGCTTCGCCCCTGGGGGTGGGCTCGTCTTTGAAGGAGTCCCACACGCTGCTGGTGTTCCAGCTGACCCACCCAGACCTGCAGCCGACAGAAGGTCCGCTCCTCACCCGGGGGACCTTGCACCTGTTTCGCACGGCCTTCCTGTGGCAGGGGGCCTGCCATGTGCATGTGCGGGTCCGCCATCACGGGCCTGCGCCGGTGCGGCTGGACCTGGCCCTGCATTTCGAGGCCGACTTCGCCGGCCTGGAGGCTGCAGGCTCGGGCGGGCGCGTGCAGCGCCTGCCTGCCGAGTGCCTGGTCGGCCAGGTGCGCTGGTCGGCGCGTGGCGCCCGTGGCGGCGAGGGCCGCACCCGCATCACCCTGAAGCCGGTGCCGGGCCAGCTGTCACACGACCAGGCCCGTTGGACAGTGCCCCTGGTGCCGCAAGGCGAGTTCCACCTGTATGCCGAGGTGCGCGCCGAGGTCGATGCAGGCGCACCTGCGGGCGCGGTCTCAGCGCCCCCTCTGGACTACGACACCGCTTACCGCGCCAGTGCGCGAGCCCGCGCGGCGTGGCGCGAGAACCGGCCGGACATCGATGTGTCGGATGCACGTATCCAGCACTGGCTGGCGGCGTCGCTTGCGGACGTCTCGCTGCTACACACCGCCGGCCCGCAGGCCGCCGCGTACGGACCTTTACGACCTGCACGGGCGCTCCATGAAGCCCTGCTCACGGCCCGCCTCCTGCTGTGGCTGGATCCCTCGTTCGCGCGAGACGCACTGATGTCGGCGCCAGCCGCGCCAGCCGGAGCACTGGTCGCGCCAAGGCTCATCGCCCTGGCCGGCGCGTACTTCCGGCGCACCGGCGACCTGGCGACCCTCCGAGCCCTCTGGCCGCGACTGCGCGCGGCACTGAGCTGGATCGACGAGTCGCGCGATGCCCGCGGCTTCGTGACCCGTGCAGTCGCGGATCCGCCAAGGTCCTGTCCTGGCTTCTTTTATGCCGACGGCCGCCTCGCCGAGGGGCCACTGGCACTTGGCGAGGTGCAGGCCCAGGTCGTCGAGGCCTGGCTGCATGCCTCGGACCTGGCCGGCGTGATGGGGGACAGCGCGCTGTCCGCACGCCTGCGCGCACAGGCTCGTGAAGGTCGGCAAAGCTTCCAGCACGGCTTCTGGCTCGAAGATGCGGGCTGCTTCGCGCCCGCGCTGGACGGGCGAGGGCAGGCCTGCGGTGCGATCGGTGTGCACGCGGCCCATGCACTCGAGGCGGGTCTGGCCACCCCGGCGCAGGCGGCCCGCATGGCGGCCCGCCTGCTGGAGCCGGATGTCTACACCGGTTTTGGCTTGCGATCCCTCGCCTCGGGGCAGGCGGGTTTCAACCCCTTGTCCGCGCACCATGGCGCGGTCTGGCCCCAGGACACCGCGCGGGTGGCGATCGGTCTGGCCCGTCATGGCCATACCGAAGCGGTGCTGGCCCTGTTCAAGGGCCTGGCCGACGCCGCCGACAGCTGGCGTCTGCAGCGGTTGCCGCAGATGTTCGCCGGCTTCACGCGCCGCGAGGGGGAGGGCCCGGCCCGCCAGCCCGGCGCCTGCTGGCCCCATGCGGGCGCCTCGTCGGCAGCTCTGGGCCTGTTACAAGCTTGCCTGGGGCTGGACATCGACGCCCTGCGCCGGCGTGTGACGCTGCGCGGGCCCTGCCTGCCCGACACCCTGGAGTGGCTGCACCTGCGTGGCCTGCGCGTGGGCGCCGTCGGCCTGGACTTGCGGTTCGAGCGCGCCGCCAGCAGTGTGGGCGTGCAGGTCACGCGCCAGGTGGGCGAGGGCGAGGTACAGGTCTGCGTCCAGGCGCGCACAACGCGTGGCGGGACATAATCGGCGGGTCTCGTCCCTGCCGTCCGCCTTGTTCCCTCACGCCCTGTCCGACGCACAGGCCCAACGCTTCGCGCGCCTTCTGGTGTGGGTGCTGCCCGGTCTCTGGTCTTCCAACTATCTCATCGCGCGCGCCGCGTCTGGCGTGGTCACGCCGCATGTCCTGGCGCTGGGGCGTTGGGGCTTGGTGGGTCTGCTTCTGCTGCCCTGGATCTGGCGCGACCTCGCGTCGCTGGCGCGCATCTGGCGCGCCGAAGCCTCACGCATGATCGCTCTGGGCACACTGGGCATGTGGGTGTGCGGCGCCTTCGTGTACCAGGGCGCGCAGACCACATCGGCGGTCAACATCGGTCTCATTTATGCGGCGTCCCCGGTGGCCATTGCCCTGGCGGGCCGCTGGTTGCTCAAGGAAAAAGCCACCGCAGTCCAGCGTCTGAGCATGGCGCTGGCCTTGGCCGGCGTGCTGGTGGTGGTGTCGCGCGGCGATCTCGCCAGCCTGCTGGCGGTGCAGCTCGTGCCGGGTGACCTCTGGATTGCGTCGGCGGCGGTGGGCTGGGCCGCCTACACGGTGCTGCTTCAGCGCTGGCCGACCACCCTGTCGGGGCGCCAGCGACTGGCTTGCATCGTCGTCGGAGGCCTCGTGGTGCTGGTGCCATTCACCGCACTGGAGCTCTGGTTCATCGAGGTGCCGCCCGTGTCGTTTCAGGCCGTCGGGCTGATCGTGCTGGCCGCCCTGTTGCCAGGCTTTCTGGCCTACCAGGCGTACGACTTCATGCTGCGTACCTTGGGCGCGACACGCACCGCCGTGATGCTTTATCTCGCGCCGCTGTATAGCGCGTTCAATGCCTGGTGGATCCTGGGCGAAGTGCCGTCGTGGTTCCATGCGCTGGGCGCGGTCCTGATCCTGCCTGGTATTTACCTCGCGACGCGCGGCACCGGCGCACGCTGAGGACGCACGAGAGGGCGCCGCTCAGGCCGGCGTGTCGCCAGGCGCCTCGCCCGCCGCGTCGTGCAGCTGCATCTTCTCGGCGACCGTCGCGAACTTGCTGTACTTGTGCAGGATCGGTACCAGCTGGCCGTAGATGCGGGGGTTGCCAGCCAGGCATTCCTTCTGTTCCAGGAAGTCGGCTTCGCCGGTGAAATTGCCGATCAGGCCACCGGCTTCCTGCACCAGCAGCGAGCCGGCCGCCACGTCCCAGGGCGACAGGCCCGTCTCGAAGAAGCCGTCGGTGAAGCCGGCAGCCACATAGGCCAGGTCCAGGGCGGCGGCGCCCGGACGGCGCAGGCCGGCGGTGCGTTGCATCACGTCGCCCATCATGCGCAGGTAGTGGTTGAAGTTGTCGCCGGGGCGGAACGGAAAGCCGGTGGAGATCAGGCACTGGCGCAGGTCCGTGCGCTTGCTCACGCGCATGCGCCGCTCGTTCATGTACGCCCCGCGCCCGCGCGTGGCGGTGAACAGGTCGTTGCGGCTCGGGTCGTAGATCACGGCTTGTTCGATCTTGCCCTTGACCGCCAGCGCGATGCTCACGCAATAGACCGGAAAGCCATGGATGAAGTTGGTGGTGCCGTCCAGCGGATCGATGATCCAGACGAAATCGGAACCTTGCCGTCCCTGCGTCTTGCCTGATTCCTCCGCCCAGATCGCGTGGTCGGGGTAGGCCGTGAGCAGCGTCTCGATGATGGTGGCTTCTGCGGCATGGTCCACCTCGGTCACGAAGTCGTTCACCTGCTTTTGCGACACGCGTACCGACTCGACGTCGAGGGCGGCGCGGTTGATGATCGCGCCAGCGGCGCGGGCGGCCTTGATGGCCACATTCAGCATGGGGTGCAGGTTGGACGACATGGATTGTTAAGGGCAAGAGCGGACCCGGCGCCGGTGGAATCGGCGGGCCCCTGCGGGCCTGGGTCGGGAAGGCCGGCCCGGCGATGCGGGCGGCGACAATGGCCGGATTGTACTTTTGGTCGCTTTCGGCCCGTTTTGCCCGTGAAGACCCGCTTCATCCTTATCCAGACCAGCCATGCCGGCAACGTGGGGGCGGCCGCCCGGGCGATGAAGGTCATGGGTTTCGACGACCTGGTGCTGGTCGACCCGCGCTGGTCCGATGTCCTCACGCGCGACGAGACCCTGCAGCGTGCCAGCGGCGCCACCGACGTCCTGCAGAGAGCCCGCGTGGTGGCCACGCTGGACGAGGCGCTGGACGGCGTATCGCATCTGTGCGCCACGGCCATGACCCCGCGCGATTTCGGACCGCCCACGCGGTCGCCACGCGAGCACCTGGCAAGCCTGGTGCAGGAGCAGGGAACCGGTGCGCCCGAGGCGGGCGTGGCCTTCCTGTTCGGCCCCGAGCGTTTCGGCATGAGCAATGCCGACGTGTACCGATGCCATGTGGCCTTGCAGATCCCCACTGACCCGGCCTATGGCTCTCTGAACCTGGCTGCGGCCCTCCAGGTGATCGCCTACGAATGGCGCCAGGCCCTGGGCGGTTTCCCCGCGCAGGATGGCAGCCCCGACCCTCAGGTTGCCGACGCCCGGGCGGTGGCGGGCCTGCTGGCGCATTGGCAGGAGGCCCTGGTGGATATCGGCTTCCTCGACCCGGCGTCGCCCAAGAAGCTGATGCCGCGCCTGAACCAGTTGTTCAACCGCGCCCGCCTCACCCCCGAGGAAATCCACATCCTGCGCGGGGTGGCCAAGGCCATGCGCGATGCAAAGGTGCCTCGGGGCGCGAAGCGAGAAACGTGACCTCGGCGTAGACTCCAGCCCATGTTCAGCCGCCTGCGTTCCGACATCCGGTGCATCCTCGAGCGCGATCCCGCCGCGCGCAGCCGCTGGGAGGTCCTCACCTGCTATCCCGGCCTGCATGCGTTGATGCTGCACCGCCTGGCCCATTGGCTGTGGGGCCGGGGCCTGCTCTGGATGGGGCGCTTCGTGTCCCATGTCTCACGCTGGCTGACCGGCATCGAGATTCATCCGGGCGCCACCATCGGCAACGGTGTCTTCATCGACCATGGCATGGGGGTGGTGATCGGCGAGACAGCCGTCATCGGCGACGGCTGCACCATCTACCAGGGCGTCACGCTGGGTGGCACGTCCTTGTACAAGGGCGCCAAGCGCCATCCCACCCTGGGCAAGAACGTGGTGGTCAGTGCCGGCGCCAAGGTGCTGGGCGGCTTCGAGGTGGGCGAGGGCGCCAAGATCGGCAGTAACGCGGTGGTGATCAAGCCGGTACCGGCCGGCGCCACCGCGGTGGGTATCCCGGCGCGCATCATTCAGGCCGACGACTCGCTGCGACGCGAGGCTGTTGCCAGCAAGATGGGGTTCTCGGCCTACGGCATCACCGAGAACGATGACCCGCTGTCGCAGGCCATGCGCGGCCTGATCGACAACGCAGCCTCGCAGGAGCACCAGATCGCCTTGCTCTGGCAGGCCATCGAGAAACTCTCGGGCGAGCGGCGCGAGAGCGATTGCGTCCCGATCGACGCGGCCAAGACCGAGAGCTTCGAGGCGGCCAAGCTCACGCAGTTGGTGGGGAAGTAGGGCGCCTCCCGCCGCGGTCCAAGCGCACTTCGCGCTTCATGCTCATCCCCTGAGGCCAGGGATCGCAGGCTCCGGATGGCCTGTGTCCTGTGCAAGAAAAATCCCGTCGTGACAGTTACTTTTTTGAGTAGCATGTCGCCCGGCAGGGAGAGGGCGTCCGTACAGGACGCCCACCGTCACGATGTACCCCTCGGCTGGAGGAGCCGGGCCCTGCCTGTCCACCAAAAGGGTCCAGGTACATCGTGTCGAGCGCGTTCCAGTTCGTTGATTCTTCTTCGTCTGCCTCCTGGCCTCCGCGTCCGGGCTGGCGCCTGCACTCAGAACGGCTGGACTCCCGCTACGCCATGCTGGCGCCCGGCTTCCTTGAGCAGCCCTGGTCCGAGGCCCAGGCACTCGGTGCTGCCGTGTGGCTCTGGATGCAGTCCCCCATGCACCGAAGCCTACCGCTGGCCACGTTGCATGCGCTCGTACTGCCTGCCATCAAGCGCCGGCAGTTCCTGATCGTCAGCCAGGACGACCAGCCCGTCTTCTACGCCGCCTGGGCGTTCTTCGACGCACAGGCCGAGCGGCGCTACCTGGGTCGCAGTGTGCTGGAGCTGCCGCCCGCCGACTGGAATTGCGGCGACCGGCTGTGGGCCCTCGACTGGGTCGCCCCACTGGGCCATACCCGTGACATGGCTTGCCTGCTCTCGCACGGCCCCTTCGCCCGGTGCTGGGGCCGCACCCTCGACCACCGGGGCAGCCAGCGCGGACTGCGCGTGCGCACCTTCCGCGGAATCGCTGTCCTGCCCCACGAGTCGCGCGCGTGGTTTGGCGCGAACCCTGTGCAGATGCCCTAAGCCCTCATCGCCCTAGCCCTACGGAGCCTCCTGATGAACCGTCACTGCCACCGACTCGTCTTCAACCGCACACGCGGCCAGATCATGGCGGTTGCCGAGTGCGCCACGCAATGCACCGTGACCCCAGGGCCAGGAAGGCATGCCGGATCCAGCACGCGACTCCTGCGAACGAGGATGACGGCCCTGCAGCTGGCCCTCGGACTGGCCTGGGGGCTGGTCACCGTGGCGGGCCAGGCGCAGATCAGCGCCGACCGCGCGGCGCCGGGCCACCAGCGCCCTACGGTGCTCGCGGCGCCCAACGGTGTGCCCGTGGTCAACCTCCAGACCCCCAGCGCGGCTGGGGTCTCGCGCAATGCCTACGAACGCTTCGATGTCGATCCCCGGGGCGTGGTCCTCAACAACAGCCGAAGCAATACCCCCACTCAGCTAGGAGGCTGGGTCCAGGGCAACCCCTGGTTGGCGCGGGGGACGGCGCGCGTCATCCTCAATGAAATTCGCAGCAGCGACCCTAGCCTGTTGCGGGGTTTCGTCGAGGTGGCCGGTTCCCAGGCCCAGGTGGTGATCGCCAATCCCGCGGGCATCACCTGCAACGGCTGCGGCTTCATCAACGCGCCACGCGCGACGCTCACGACCGGCGTGCCGCAGATGTCGCCCACTGGAGATTTCTCTGGCGTGCGTGTCGAGCGTGGCGCTATTTACATCACGGGCGACGGCCTGGATGGCCGGCAGGCGAGCTATACCGACATCATCGCGCGGGCTGTGCGCCTGGACGGCGAGATACGGGCCAACAGCCTGGACGTGATCGCAGGGGCCCAGGACGTCCGCATGGACGGCACGGGCGCGGTCGCCGCGATCACGACGCACACCCCGCCCGCTTCGGGCACTGCGCCTGTCCAGGTCGCCATTGACGTTGCCCACCTGGGCGGCATGTACGCGGGACGTATCACCCTGGTGGGCAACGGCGCGGGCGTGGGGGTGCGTAACGCCGGGCACATAGGCGCCAGCGCGGGCGACCTGGTCCTCACTGCGGACGGACGCATCGAGAACCGAGGCACGCTCATGGCCCAGGGCGATGCCCGTCTCGACGCGCAGGCGGGCCTGTCCCATGCGGGTACCGCGCATGCGCGCGGCCACCTGAGCGTGTCGACACGTGGCGATATTGACCACAGCGGTGTATTCGCTGCGGGCGGCAACCTGCAGCTCTCGGCCACCGGTGCAGGCAGCACGCTGCGCGCCACGGCCACCTCCCTCATGGCTGCGGGTGTCCAGGACGACGGCACCGTAGGCGCCACCGGGACGCTGACCGCCAGAGCCACCACTACCCTGCAGACCCAGGGTCGGCACCTCGCCGGAGCAGCAGTGGACTTGGGTGCGGGTGGCATTGATCTCGGTGGCAGCCAGACCCGAGCTGGCACCATCGTCCTGAAGGCGGGCGACGCCAGCATCGATCTCGCAGGGGCCGATATGGTGGCTACCCGTGAACTGAGCGCCACGGCGGTCGCTGGTCTGCGCACGGACGGCGCCTTGCTGGGGGGGCAGGACATTCGCCTGGAGGCGCAGTCCCTCAGCAACCGTGGTGGCGTCCTCCTGGCCACGAATACGTTGCGCGTACAAGCCGGCAGCCTGGGAGGCGATGGCCAGCTCCTGAGTCTGGGGGACCTGAACCTCGACCTCGTTCAGGATGTCCTGCACACGGGCACCTTGCGTGCCGGCCGGGATGCGACCGTTCAGACACAGGGCTCGGTGGTCAACACGGGCGAGATCAGCGCGGGGGGCACCTTGCGCCTGAAAGCGGCCAGCCTGGACAACCGGGTCTCGGGCGTCGTTTTAGGCGATCACCTGCATATCGCGCTGGATGCGGCGCAGGGCCTGACCAACCGCGGCCTCATGGACGGCGCGCAGATCGATATTGACACCCGCATCCTTCGCAACCTCGGCACCGGACGCCTCTACGGAGACCGCATTGCCCTGGCTGCTGATGTCCTCGTGAATGCGTCGGAGGGAGCGGCATCGCCCGTGATCGCTGCGCGAGAGCGCATGGACCTGGGTGTGGGCTCCTTGGAGAACCATGAGCACGCCCTGATCTTCAGCGCCGGCGACCTGGCCATCGGGGGTGCGCTGGATGCAAGCCGTCGCGCCGTGTCTCGGGCTGGCGCAGTACGAAACGCCAGCGCCACCCTGGAGGCGCTGGGTCACCTGCAGATCGCCGCGGGCGCAGTGGTCAACGAAGACCTGCATTTCCGCACCCAAATCGTCGATCTGCCCGGGCAGCAGGTGACCGAACTCGCCGGGCAGGGCGCGTCACGCCGCTACCTTCCCGGTGAACCCGACGTGTATGTGTACAACGACGAATCCGACTACCTGCATACGCCCGAGGGCAATCACGAGGTCTGGCATCGCTACGAGTTCACGCGCCATGTGAGCGAGACGCGTATCGCGCAGGCTGACCCGGCGCGCATCCTCAGCGGCGCTCGCCTGCAGATCACGGCAGACCACGTTCTCAATGACAAGGGCCACCTCCTGGCCGGGGGCGACCTGGTGATCCAGGGTGCCCTCACGAACACCGAACCGGCGGGTACGCGGATCACGCGGGAGCAGGGCGACGTCATCACCACCTCACGTCAGAACGAAAAAGGTCGTGACATCAGCCGGATCGAGCAAGCGACCTACCAGCCCCCGGACCGGATCGAGACCATCACGCTGAGTTCCTCGCTGGCTCGCAGCCACACGGCGGCCTCCAGCGGCGCCGCGCCGCCGCCTGCTCGGAACCCGGCGGGGGCCACCAGTGCAACACCGTCCACTGGCGCGGTCGACCCCGGCATCCGCACCGGCCGGATCGATGCGCGGGTCCCGCCGTCCAGCCTGTTTCGGACGGTGCCCGATCCGGCCAGCCGTGTCCTGGTCGAGACCGATCCCCGATTCACCCAGTACCGCCTGTGGCTGGGGTCCGATTACCTCCTGAACGCCATGGGCCAGGATCCTTCCGCCCTGCAAAAGCGCCTTGGCGACGGCTTCTACGAGCAGCGTCTGGTCCGTGAACAGGTCGCCCAGCTCACGGGCCGCCGCTTCCTGGCGGGTTATGCCAGCGATGAAGCGCAGTTCCGCGCGCTCATGGACAACGCAGCGACCTTCGCCCGCGCCTACGACCTGCGCCCGGGCATCGCCCTCAGCGCCGAGCAGATAGCGCAACTCACTTCCGACATCGTCTGGCTGGTCGAACAGGATGTGACGCTGCCCGATGGTCGCATCACCCGGGCTCTGGTGCCCCAGGTCTACGCGCGGGTCCGCGAGGGCGACTTGTCGGCGTCAGGGGCCCTGATCGCCGGGCGCACTGTGGACCTGCAGCTCACGGGTGACCTCACCAACCGCGGTGCGATCCAGGGCGCCGACGCCCTGCGTATCCAGGCCCGCAACCTGAAGAACCTGGGTGGGCGGCTGTCGGGCGGCACCGTCGACTTGAACGCGCTCGAGGACATCGACAACCTGGGCGGCCAGGTTCGCGCGGACCGGCGCCTGGTGCTGTACGCGGGCCGTGACCTGAATATCGCCTCGACCCTGGTCACTACCCGTAGCGAGCAAGGCGAACGGACCGCGATTGACCGTGTGGCCTCCCTACAGGTCGCGTCCCCGGGCGGCAGCCTCTTGGCCGGCGCCGGTCGCGATGTCCACCTCACCGCGGCCGATGTACGCAGCGAAGGCACGCTGACTGTGCAGGCCGGGCGCGACCTGCACCTGGACACCTTGGGCCTCTCGGCCCACGAGGCCATCGAACGCGACCCCGCCAACTACCGCCGCGAGTCGCAGCGCTCCGAGGCAGGCAGCACCCTGCAGGCGCAGGACCAGGTGCTTTTGCAAGCCGGTCATGACCTGCAGGCGCGTGCAGCCCGCGTTACCAGCGTCGATGGTGCGCTGGTGGCCAGTGCCGGGCGCGATGTGCTTATTGTCGCGGGGGAATCCCACGTGCAGGTCGATGACGCCCACCGCTCCACCAGCCGAGGGACCTTCTCCAGAAAGACCCTTACCACCCGCAAGGGCGAGGACGAAACCACGGCACAGGCCGCTGTCTTCAGCGGCGTCACCACCGAGGTGATGGCCGGCCGCGACATGACCCTCACCGGTAGCCAGGTGGTCAGCGAACGCGGCACCGCCCTCGGCGCTGGGCGGGACCTGACCGTCCAGGCGGCCACCGAGACCCGCACCCTGACGGACGAACGCAGCATCGATCGGTCGGGTCTGTTCGGAACGGGCGGCTTGGGCTTCACCCTGGGCGCCCAGCGCCAGGCGACCCAGCAGCAAGAGTCCGACACGTCCGCATCGGGCAGCACGGTGGGCAGTGTCCGTGGTGATATACGGATCGAAGCTGCAGGTCGGTACCGCCAAGTGGGCAGCGAAGTGCTGGCGCCGGGAGGCGATGTCGACCTCCAGGCGGGCCGGATCGAAGTGGTCGAGGCCCGAGAGATCCACCGTTTTGAGAGTGCGACGCAGGCGCGCCACAGTGGCCTGACGGTCAGCCTCTCCAACCCGGTCGCCAACGCCATCCAGACGGTACGGCGTGTGCGGCAGGCCCAGCGTGAAGCGGGGGATTCCCGGGTGAATGCCTTGGCGGCCCTGACCCAGGCCCTGGCTGTCTATGAGGCAGGTTCTGCGGTAGCCGACGCCCCAACCCTGGCTGGTGGCGTCAGCCTCAACGTCACCGCGGGATCGAGTCGGAGTGCTTCGCAAACGTCGCAGGTGGCGGAGACGGCCGTAGGCTCGCGGGTTTCGGCGGGGAACGACCTGCGTGTCCGCGCCCTGGGGCGGGCCTCAGCGGCCGATATCGTCATCCAGGGCAGCCACGTCGAGGCGGGCGGCGTCGTCGATCTGGAGGCGGGCGACGCAGTTCATCTTTTGGCGGCCCGCAATGCTTCACGCCAGCACAGCGAAGAGCGCAGTGCCAGTCACGGCGTCGGCATGAGCGCGGGCATCGGCGGACCGGCTCCAGGAATCAGTGTCATGGCCCATGCCAGCCGGGGCACTGGACGGGGGGACGGTGAGGCGCAGACCTGGACCCACGCGCGGGTCATGGGCGGGAGTGTGGTGCGTATCGACAGTACCGGCGATACCGCCTTGCGCGGCGCAGTGGTCCAGGCGCCCGAGGTCACTGGGCGCATCGGTGGAAACTTCTGGGTGGAGAGCCTGCAGGACACGGCGCGCTACGCCAGCCACCAGCGTTCGGCAGGTGCGGGCGTTTCCTACGGCAGCGCCGGCCTGCGGGGTGAACTCCATGCCGGGCGAAGCGACGCGGACATGCGCTTTGCCAGCGTCTCCGAGCAGAGCGGTATCGTGGCCGGTCCAGGTGGTTTTGATATCGCGGTGCGCGGCACCACGGACCTGAAGGGGGGCAAGCTGTCCGGCGGCGAGGGGGCGACCTCCCAGGTTGTCAACCGGCTCGCGACGGCGGCCATCACAACCAGCGACCTGGAGAACACGGCATCCGCGACGGCCAGCAGCAGCGGCGCATCCCTGAGCAGCGACCTGCTCACGCGCGGCAAGTACGGCGCCGCCAAGGCCTTGGTCGCGAACACGATGCTCAACGCGACTGAGGGCCAGCAGTCAGAGGGGCAGACCCGGTCCGTGGTCAGTCCGGGCGAAGTCACGGTCACCGACGAAGTACGTCAGCGCGCCCTGACAGGAAAAAGCGGTTCGCAGACCGTCGCGAGTTTGACGCGCGACACCAGCGCCTCCCACTCGCCGGTGTTCCGCCTGGAGGTCGACGCCGTCCAGCGTGCCGTCAATGCCCAGCGCGTCATCAAGCAAGAGACCTTTAAAGCGGTCACGGTGTTCACGGATGAAGCGTATCGGTCGCGGTTTGAGGTGAAGCCGAAGTTGTTGAAGGTGGAGTGCAGCGCGGGTGCGAACTGTGTGCAGGACCCGTCGCGTCTGGTTTACAGGGAAGTCAGTGCAGAGGAGTTCAAAACGGCGCCAGCGGGTACGGTGTTTGCTGTCAATGGCATCTTGAACGACGAAAAAAGGGGCTCGGAGCTGTCCTATCAAAACGCGGAGCAGACTGATTTGCAGGGGAGGACGCAGCCCAGTAAGCCTGAAGCCGTCTACCTGATGCACATCGCTCCTGCGCGTCACACGCTGTCCGAATTGCTGGGGGTGGCCTACGAGAAGGTTACGGCTGAAGCTGATTACCGATTAGCCAATTTCCTGGGCTACACGAGCGGGCAGGCGCTTTACGCTGATCTGTTGAGGAGCAGGGGCCAGAAGGAAACTTTGTCTTTGGGGCACAGCCGGGGGACCCTGGTGCAGGCGGCGGCGTTCGCGATTTTGGCGAACACCAAGGACGAAGCTGGCAATGGGTATTTGAACCCCAACCTCTCGGTGCGAGGCGTCGGTGGGGCCACCCCGGTCGGCGATTACACCGAACGAGCGTTGGTGCTCTTAGGTGAAAAAGGGGATAGGAGCCAAATTTCCTACTCTTATTTCAAAAACGACCCGGTTTCCACATCATCGATGGTCGGTCGAAACCCTGGGATGTGGACTCTCTCTGATCTCTGGCAGGTATGGCGAACGACTAACAGCATGCACAGTTGCTATGGGAGTGGTTCTGCCGGGTGTTTGCAAGTGGAGACTCCTATGCCTGGAGGCCCTCAGGGTACGCCAGAAGGCAACGCGAAGTTGGTCAGATATGTTGGCGGCAAGCCCGTCTCTCCTGAATCGCCCAGATCTTTGGAGCAGAAATGAACAGGGTTATATGGTCTTTAGTTGGGTGCACCGTTTTTCTTGCTGGCTGTTTCAGCGTCAGAAGTTATCGAGCGCACGAGGATCGTTATCTGCGTCCAGGCGCTCTGGATATGCCCCTCACAGGCGCTTACTCCACATACAACCTCAAGTTATTGGGGCGCTATCGCGTCACACACGAATGGATCAACACATCACCATGTGCCTATCGCGCGTACGAGCGTGATCCGATACCGGGGATGTACAGGTCAAATTTCTGGGATGTGGCTGATGTTTATGAGGCAGCAGGGAAAACCTGGCAAGGAAGTAATGTAGGTGGCAGACCGAAGGATTTCGACGTGTGGGTTCGTAGTGTCAAAGAAGTCTCCCAGTCCGTCGGCCAGGAAGGCCGCGTCGTTGAAGTCGGTCTCAAGCCACTTTGCCTCGAAACCTGGTGGGCCAGCAGTCACTACCTATTGGTGCGGCTGCGCAAGGCCTCGCTCGACGAAGTGCAGCGGGAGGTCGTCGCTGGGTCGGGCTTATCCGTCCAATGGTCCCGTCGCATGCTCAACGGAATGGAGTGGCAAGTCGTGAAGGTCCCGCCCGACCAAATGGAGACAAGGCGCCCGAACGCAACAGGAGGACTGTACGAGACCTGGATCACCACCCTCGGTGACACCGGCTACGCGATCGCGTTCTCCCTCGGTGCCAGCAAGGAGTCCCTGGATCATCCACGTGCCCACGCGGCATTCGAGGCCACCTTCCAGCATCTGCTGAATTCCTTGAAAGTCGAGCCTCTTTGACCATTTCATGCGCATCAGGATTTGACGAATAGAAGCGACTTGATCGGCCGTTCGATGCTGGTCAGAAAGATGAAAATAAAACCATCAAGCGGTGCCTAGCATCTGGCGTCTTTCCATTCCCCAGAGACTCGCCATGTCATTGTTCGCTCGTTGCTTTCATTCGCTGCTTGCAGTACTCCTGATTTCCAGCCTCGCCGCCTGCGGTGGCGGTGGTGATGGTGATGTATCCGCCGATACCGTCAAGGTCGACGCGCGCATTTCTCCCTACGTCGGTCGGTGGGTCGCATGCTCGGGTACCAGTTCCAATAACAGCGAAAAAGATGAGTTCCTCGTGACGGCGATCGGCGGCAGCAAGACGGCTGTTACGCGCACCCTGACCCGGCACGCTGGCTCTGGGACTTGCGCAAGCTCGCCCACCCCGATCCTGGAAGAGAAAAGCGTCATGACCTTGCTGGGCGCTACGGTGACGGTGGTCGACCCAGTCATCGGCTCGGTCACGCTGGAGAAGTTGTCCCAGGCTGGGGACCGCCTCACCTACTCGGGCAACCCGCCAAGTCCGACCACCAGCCCCTTCTCGGGCACTGTATTTGCAGGCGTGGTTGACGGATCCCCGGCTGTCATCCGCATCGGTGACGCCGACCCACTCAACGCGCAGAGCACTCCGACGGCGCTGCTTCCTCAGGTCTACGTAAAGCAGCCCTAAGCGGGTCGCAGTCCTTAGACCCGTGGCCCTGGCGCGATCTCAGGCCCGCGCAGGCCGAATCGCATTCTTCGGCCTGAACGCCTTGCACACCGCGTCATCCGCCTCGAGGTAAGGCCCCCCGATCAGGTCGATGCAATACGGCACCGCCGCAAAGATGCCGGGTACCAGTGACTGGCCCTGGGCGTCCTTCAGTCCTTCCAGCGTCTCCTGGATGGACTTGGGTTGCCCCGGCAGGTTGATGATCAAGGTCTGGCCCCGGATCACCGCCACTTGCCGCGACAGGATGGCGGTCGGCACGAACTTCAGGCTGATCTGTCGCATCTGCTCGCCGAACCCTGGCATTTCTCGGTCGGCGATGGCCAGCGTGGCCTCCGGAGTGACATCGCGCGGGGCCGGGCCGGTGCCGCCAGTGGTCAGCACCAGGGCACATCCCGCATCGGCCAGTTCCACCAGCGCCGCGCTGATGCGGTCCTTCTCGTCGGGGATCAGCCTGGCGTCGAAGGTGAGCGGGTTGCGCAGCGCGCGCGTCAACCAGTCCTTCAGCGCAGGCAGGCCTTTGTCCTCATAGACGCCAGATGACGCCCGGTCGCTGATCGACACGATGCCGATGCGCACCGGGTCATGCACGAAGGCGGATTCAGCCATGGTCGTCCTCCTGTGAAGTCGCTTCACCGTCGCGCGAGGTCCCTGTCATAGAGGTCATCTGCTCGCGCACCAGCTGAAAGATCTCGCGGTAAGCCCGCCCCTGGCGCGGTGCCAACCCGCGCGAGGCGGCGTCGGCGTCCGGGGCGGGCCGGTCCTTGCGTGCCTGGCGCACCAGCGAACGCAGCTGCTGGCCGTCGGTGCCGGGGTAGTGCGTGAGCCACTCGCCCACCGCCTCGTCACGCGTGATCAGGTCTTCGCGCCAGCGCTCGGCCTCATGCAGGGCCAGGGTCTCGCGGGCCGAGCCCGCGTGCTGGGTGGCGAGTGCCTCGCGGACCGCCTCCAGCGTGGCCTCATCCAGCCCCCGCATCAGCTTGCCCACGAACTGCATCTGCCGACGCTTGCCCTCGAAGTTCGTGATGCGGCCGGCCTCGGTCAGGGCGTCCAGCAGCTTCTCGGGCAGGGCCAGACCCGCCAGCAGATCGCTGCGCAGAGTCACCAGGGCCTCGCCGAGCTTTTGCAGCTCGGCACTCTCCTTTTTCAGGTCGGTGCGGCTGATGTCCGTGCCTTTGAGTTCAGCCTTGAGCTGCAGGTCCAGTTCGCTGCCTTCGGCCACGAACTGGCCGCGCACGAAATAGCCTTTTTTGGGTTTGCGTGACATGGTGGGAATCAGGGAGGGCGGTCAGCGCCGCGCGGGGGTCGCAAGTATCATAGCCCCGCCATGAATACACCCGTCTCCCGCCCCGCCGACCGCACCGACAGCGGCTTTGCCTACACCCGCGCTTATTTCGAACACCTGGTCGACATGGCCTTGGGCCACGCGAAGACGCTGGGCGCCACCGACGCCGGCGCCGAGGCCTCCGAGGGCTGCGGTCTGAGTGTCTCGGTGCGCAAGGGCGAGATCGAGCAGGTCGAGCGCAATCGCGACAAATCGCTGGGTATCACCGTCTACGTCGGCCAGCGCCGGGGCAATGCCAGTACCTCTGATTTCTCAGAGGCGGCGATCCGACAGACCGTGCAGGCCGCCTACGACATCGCCCGCTTCACCGCCGAAGACCCGGTGGCGGGCCTGCCCGACGCCGCCGACATCGCGCAGCCCCAGGATCAGCCCGACCTCGACCTGTTCCACCCCTGGACGATCGACAGCGAGCAGGCGGCGCAGATGGCCCTGGCCTGTGAGGCGGCGGCCCTCAAGACCAGCCGCAAGATCACCAACAGCGAAGGCGCAGGTGTCTCCGCGCAGCAAAGCCACTTCTTCAGCGCCCACACCCGCGGGTTTCGTGGCGGCTATTCCACTTCGCGCCACTCGATGTCGGTCGCGCCCATCGCGGGCCGTGGCGACAACATGCAGCGCGACGCCTGGTACACCTCGATGCGCCGTGCGCAGGACCTGGCCTCTCCTGAGGCTGTGGGGCGCTACGCCGCCGAACGCGCGCTCTCGCGCCTGAACGCGCGCAAGATCTCCACCCGCGAGTGCCCGGTGCTGTTCGAGTCGCCGCTGGCGGCAGGCCTGCTGGGTTCATTCGTGCAGGCCACCAGTGGTGGGCCGCTGTATCGCCGCAGCACCTTCCTGCTCGACTCTCTGGGCAAGCAGGTGTTCCCCAAACACATCGACCTGGCGGAAGACCCGCATGTCGCCCGCGGCAAGGGCAGCGCGCCCTTCGACGACGAGGGCGTGCGGACCACCGCGCGCAAGGTGGTCGATGCCGGCCGGGTCGGGGGCTATTTCCTGTCCACCTACTCGGCCCGCAAGCTGGGCATGAAGACCACGGGCAACGCCGGTGGCTCCCACAACCTCACCCTCACCTCGCGCCTCACGCAGCCCGGCGACGACTTGGACGCGATGCTGCGCAAGCTGGGCACGGGCCTGTTCGTGATCGAGCTGATGGGGCAGGGCGTGAACTACGTCACCGGCGACTACTCGCGCGGCGCCAGCGGCTTCTGGGTGGAGAAAGGGCAGATCGCCTACCCGGTCGAAGAGATCACCATTGCCGGCAACCTCAAGGACATGTTCCTGGGCCTGGAGGCCCTGGGGGCTGATGCCTACAACTACGGCGCCAAGACGGTGGGCTCGATCTTGATCAACCGGATGAAGGTGGCAGGGAGTTAAGGCTCCCCCTAGGGGGCGGCACCAGCGGCCCGGCAAAGCCGGTTCCGCGGTGGCCCCGCATTGAACCCCTTAACCGGCGAGCGCGGCCTTGACCGCGGCCGACACCTGGCCCATGTCGGCCTTGCCGGCCAGCCGGGTCTTGACCGCGCCCATGACCTTGCCCATGTCGCCGGGGCCCTGGGCGCCGAGTTCGGCGACGATGGCCTTCACTTCGACCGCCACTTCATCGGCCGACAGGCGCGCAGGCAGGTAGACCTGCAGCACCGCCATCTCGGCCGCTTCCTTGTCGGCCAGGTCTTGGCGAGCGGCTTTCTGGAAGGCTTCGATGCTGTCCTTGCGCTGCTTGATCAGCTTGTCGACGATGGCGATGACGCCGGCGTCATCGAGTTCCACGCGGTCGTCCACTTCCTTTTGCTTGATGGCAGCGGTGAGCATGCGGATCGCGCCCAGGCGCTCGCTGTCCTTGGCGCGCATGGCGGCCTTCATGTCGTCGGTGATGCGTTCTTTCAGGGACATGGTGGGAGTCCTTTCAAATAAATCAAAAGCCCGCGCGGGCGTCCCCGGGCGGGCTTGAAGGCGCGAAGCCGGGGAAGCTTAGTACAGCTTCTTGGGCAGCTGCATGCTGCGCACGCGCTTGTAGTGGCGCTTGACGGCGGCGGCCTTCTTGCGCTTGCGCTCGGCGGTGGGCTTTTCGTAGAACTCGCGGGCGCGCAGCTCGGTCAGCAGGCCCAGTTTCTCGATGGTGCGCTTGAAGCGGCGCAGGGCCACGTCGAACGGCTCGTTTTCTTTGACACGGATGGTCGTCATGCGTTTTTTGGATCCAATTGGGTGCCGCAAGAAGATCGGGCTTGCAGCGAGGGGTCCCCGGCTCGTAAGTTGATCAGGCCGCCGGGGGATTGCCAGCAAAGCCGCAGATTATAGCCCTCCCGGGCAGGCGGGCAAGCCGGGGGCCGGGTGCCGCCCGGGATGCGGGGTCAGGCTGCTCGGCCTGCCCGCTGGGCCATTCCTTGGGCGCAGGCCCAGCCGCTGGACCAGGCCCACTGAAAGTTGTAGCCCCCCAGCCACCCGGTGATGTCCACCACCTCCCCAATGAAATACAGCCCGGGCTGGGTCGATTCCAGGGTCTGCTGGGACAGCGCCCGGGTGTCCACCCCGCCGGCCGTCACCTCGGCCTTCTTGTAGCCCTCGGTGCCGGTGGGCACCAGCGCCCAGGCGGAAAGGCGCTGCGCCAGGCTGGCCAGGGCCTTGTCCGAGGCTTCGTTGATCGGGCGCTGCCAGGCCGGGTCCTGACCGGCCCAGGCGTCCGCCAGGCGGGTTGGCACATGGGTGGCCAGTTCGTTGGCGATGCGCTTGCGGGAGGTGGCCTTGGCCTGCAGGAGGACGTCGGCCAGGGCCGCGCCAGGGGCGAGGTCCAACCGCACCGGGGTGCCGGCTTGCCAGTAGCTGGAGATCTGCAGCACCGCCGGCCCGGACAGCCCGCGGTGCGTGAACAGCAGGTCCTCGTCGAAGGCCATGAGCGACTTCTTCGCGCCGGTCTCGATGCGCACTGGCAGCGACAGACCGGCCAGCTGTGCGTAGGGCGCCCAGACCTGACCGTCGAAGGTCAGGGGCACGAGGGCGGGGCGGGGCTCGACCACCGGCAGACCGAACTGGCGGGCGATGCGGTAGCCGAAGTCGCTGGCCCCGATCTGCGGGATGGACAGGCCGCCGGTGGCGATCACCAGTTGCCCCGCCCGCACAGTGCCGCGGTCGGTGTCGATCTCGTAGCCGCCGTCGCCCGCAGTGCGCACCGCATGCACCGCGCAGGGCTGCCAGCGCTCGACGCCGCCGGTCTCGCATTCGGCCAGCAGCATGCGGATGAAATCCTCGGAGGAGCGGTCGCCAAAAAGCTGGCCCTTGTGCTTCTCGTGGAACGGGATCTGGTGGCGCCGCACCAGGTCGATGAAGTCCTGCGCGGTGTAGCGTGACAGCGCGGAGCGGCAGAACTGCGGGTTCTGGCCCAGGAAATGGCGCTGCGGTGCGCGGGGGTCCAGTTCGCGGTTGGTGAAGTTGCAGCGCCCGCCGCCGGCGATGCGCACCTTCTCGGCGACCTTGGCCGAGTGGTCGATCACCAGCACCTTCAGCCCGAGCTGGCCCGCCACGCCGGCGCAAAACAGGCCGGCGGCGCCGGCACCGATGATGACGGCGTCGAAGGAGGACATGGGTACGGTTCAGGCGTCGGGCGTAAGGCGGGCGCGCAGTGTAGCGCCCGCGTAAGCCCGGACTGGTCAGCGCAGCTTCAATCAATAGACGTCTTTGTGTCTACATTGCCGAGCTTTTGAAAGCACTTGGAAGAATTCATGAAGCCTACCCCCAAAGCCCATCCCGCTTCGCCCCGGCAACAACCGCTCACCCCCGAGCGCGCACCCCATGCGCAGGGGCCGCGCCAACGCGTGAGGACACCCGACCAGGTTGCACCCTCCCCCAAGCCGGCCTGGGCGCCCGCCGCCGTCTTGCAAGAATCCGTGCCGTTCGTTGATCGATTCCCTCCGGAGCTTGCCCATCGCGCCAGTGCACTCGTGCAACGCGCCCTCTCGGTGCCGGTGCGATTGTCAGTGAGTGCCTCTGTCCCCGAGGTCCCACGCGATCACCGGGACATGATCGACCTGAACGGCCTCTTGCAGGTGTATCAACAGGCCGTCCCGCCATCCTGCCTAACAGACCACGAGCGCACCTTGAGCACCCTGGAGGCGCTCGTGACCGCCCGCGTGCAGCCCGATGAACTGGCCGAACTGATCGCCCGCAGCCAGACACGTGATGCCTGGCGTGCGGTGACCAGCGCGGAACTGGCGTACGCGCTCAGTTTCGGCGCTGCCGGCGCCACCGGCCTGAGCCTGGCTGAACAGCCCCTGCTCCAGGGGGCACCACAGGACCAGGTCGCCGCTGGCCTGGTCCAGGACCTCAATGCCTCGACGGCTTTCATGTTGACGGGCGGGATCATCGCGGTGGGCGGCGAAGCGGCGCAGGCCGCCGTTCGCGAGGGCAAGATGGGCCCGCGCTACAACAGGGCGATCGTTGAGACCGGGGGCATGCGCGTGCCCTACGCCGAATCCCCCGCCGGCCAGACCACGCAGCGCCTGTCGGCGGTGCCATTCGGGCTGCTCTACGCCGCGGACCATGTGACGCGTGAATTGCTGCCGACACCGCCTTCGGTGCGGCTGGCAGTCGGGGCGGGCGCCGCAGCCCTGTCTGCCCTTTACAAGATCAATGCGGCCATCCGTGACGGCGCGCATCTGGACCCCGTCTGGCTGGACGCCTCCACGCCGGAGAAGGCGCAGGCCATGGAGAGCGCGATCGTCCACCTGCGCCAGGGCCGCTGGGTGGCAAGCAAGGGGTATTGCACGAACCACCTGCTCCCAGGCCTGTCGGCCGCAGCCGGACAGGTGCTCTCGGAAAAAGGTGTGGTCCGCATGGTGGGTCGTCTTGCGGCCGCCAGCGTGGCGCGTGCCGGAGCGGCCGTGATGACGGCCACCGGCACGGCCGCCAACCTCTACGCCCGCCTGGGTTCAGAGGCCTGGCTCGGCTTGAGTTGGGGAACCCTCAGCACCTGGCCGCAGCGCCTGCTGGATGGCGCCGCGCAAGGGCGAGCGCAGGAATCGACACCGGCTGCCGCCTCGCATGCATCGGTCAAGGCGTTGGTGCCTCAATCCCAGTTTGCCGACGCCCGGCGCTGATCCGACGCAGGTTTAGCGGCCTGCCGCCTGCCGATGCGTCCCTGAAGTCTGGGCTGCCGCCACACCCGCCACCACATCGCCCACCACGATCACCGACGGACTGCCCAGGCCTTCACGCGTGATCGTGGCCGCCAGCGCGCCCAGGGTGGTGCCCACTTGCCGCTGCTGCGGCAGGCTCGCATGCTGGATCACGGCGGCGGGCGTGGCAGCCGGCAGGCCTTGCAGCAGGCCGGGGGCAATGGCCTCGATCCCGCTCACACCCATGTAGATCACCAGCGTGAGCCGCGCCTCGCGGGCGGTAGCGGCCAGCCGGGCCCAGTCCGGGCCGGCATCGCCGGGGCGCGCGTGGCCGGTCACGAAGACCACGCCATGGGCGTGGTCGCGGTGCGTGAGCGGCACGCCCAGGGAAGTGACTGCGGCCAGCCCCGAGGTGATGCCATTGATCACGCGCACCGTGAGGCCTGCGGCCTGTAGATGCTCTACCTCCTCGCCGCCGCGTCCGAAAATGAAGGGGTCACCGCCCTTGAGGCGCACCACGGTCTCGCCCTCGCGGGCGGCGGTGATCATGAGCTTCTCGATGAAGGCCTGCGGCGTGCTCTTGCAGCCGCCGCGCTTGCCCACGTGGACGATGCGCGCGCCAGCCGGTGCCAGCGCCACGATCTCGTCGCTGACCAGGTCGTCAACGAACAGCACGCTGGCCGCGCCGATTGCGCGGGCCGCCTTGAGCGTGAGCAGCTCCGGGTCGCCGGGTCCGGCGCCCACCAGGGTGACGGTACCGGGGGCGGGCAGCGCTGAAGCGGGTGTCGGGGTCATTCAAGCCTCCAGGGTCGCTCGGGCCAAGCGAACGATATGTGCCACCTGCATGTCGATCGCGGGCGGGCAGGGCGTTCGGCCTGCCATGACCTCGCGGATGTAGGCGGCGGTGGCGTCCGCGTCGGTCTGCGTGGGTAGCGGGGGCAGGGCGGACAGCGTACCTTTCTGGCCGACCTCCAGCGCCACCCGCGCGCCCCGGATGAAGCCGTCCATCGCCGGCACCCGGCGTGCGTCGGCGACGACCTCGCCCTCGGTGCCGCGAAGCAGCAAGGCGGTGGCGCCCATGTGCTCGAAGACCTCGGCCATCGACACTGCGTACTCGGGGTGGGTGTAGCTGCTCACAACGACGGCGGCGCCGGCGCCCGGGTTCATCAGCTTGACCAGGCTGTGCGCGCTATTGCGCAGGCCCACCACGCGACGTACCTGCAGCAGGCGCACCAGGCCTGGGCACAGCAGTCCCGTGGGAAAGAAGGCGACCTCGCCCGCGGCGACAGGCCCCACCGCCTGCCGGGGCGGCAGGTCCAGGGCCTGCATCACGTCGGCCACATGCACACGCACATCCTCGGTGGGCGTGCCGTGGATCGCCACTGGCAGACCCTGCTGTGCGACGCGCAGGGCCAGCAGGGGGGTGAGCACGGGCAGCTTGCGGGCACCGTTGTAGCTGGGAATCACGACCAGGGGCTGCGCGCTGGCAGGGATGCGGGTCGTACGTTGCGCGGTGGCATCCAGGAACCCGGCCATCTCGGCGGCGGTCTCGCCCTTGATCCGCATGGCCAGGCAGAAGGCGCCCACTTCCAGGTCGCTCACCGTGCCATCGAGCAGCTGTCCGAACAGGTCGGCGGCCTGCACGCGTGTGAGGGCGCGTGCGCCGTCCTTGCCGCGACCGATTTCCTTGATGTAGTGACTGATGCTGCCCATGCACGGATTCTCGGGGAAGCCTCATGACTTTCAGCGATAAGCTGATTCACGCCGCGCCTACACTCGCAGGATGCGGGTCCTTGGAATTGAATCCTCCTGTGACGAAACCGGCGTCGCCCTGGTCGAGGCCGGCGGCGCCGGCGTGCCGCGCCTGCTGGCGCACGCTCTGCATAGCCAGGTGGCAATGCACCAGGCCTATGGCGGGGTGGTGCCCGAGCTTGCCAGCCGCGACCATATCCGCCGCGTCCTGCCCCTGGCCTCTGAAGTGATGGTGCGGGCCGGCTGCGCCCTGGAGCAGGTCGATGTGGTGGCCTATACCCGGGGCCCGGGCCTGGCCGGGGCCCTGCTGGTGGGTGCGGGGGTCGGGTGTGCTTTGGGCGCGGCCCTGGGCAAGCCGGTCATCGGGGTGCACCACCTCGAGGGGCACCTGCTGTCGCCGTTTCTCAGTGCCGACGCGCCGGCGTTTCCCTTCGTGGCCCTGCTGGTGTCCGGGGGGCACACGCAGTTGATGCGGGTGGATGGCGTGGGCCGTTACGCCCTCCTGGGTGAGACCATCGACGACGCCGCTGGAGAGGCCTTCGATAAATCCGCCAAGCTGCTGGGGCTGGGGTACCCGGGTGGGCCTGCGCTGTCGCGCCTGGCGCAGCAGGGCGATGCGCAGGCCTTCAAGCTGCCGCGACCGCTGCTGCATAGCGGCGATCTGGATTTTTCCTTCGCGGGCCTGAAGACCGCGGTGCTCACGCAGTGCAAGAAGCTGGGCGAGGCCTTGCCGGATCGCAAGGCGGATCTCGCCGCCGCCACCGAAGCGGCCATCGTCGAAGTGCTGGTGAAGAAGTCCATCGCGGCACTCGATGACACGGGCCTCAAGCGCCTGGTCGTGGCCGGCGGTGTCGGGGCCAATCGGCTGCTGCGAGAGCAACTCAATGTCGCCTGCGCGCGCCGTGGCGTGCGTGTGCACTACCCGGAGCTGGACCTGTGCACCGACAACGGCGCCATGATCGCCATGGCCGCTGCCATGCGCCTGCAGGCCGGCGTGCAGCAGGCGGACACGGCCTACGCCTTTGATGTGCGCCCACGCTGGCCGCTGCACGATCTGGCGTCGTGAGGATCACGCGTTCTTCACGCCACTTTCCGGTGTGAAGAACATGGTTTCGCCCCTCAGAAAAAAAACATGGATGGCACGTACACTGCGCGGCGTCCGGCATCCGGACATCGCGCTTGCTTACGATCTGTGAGCGGGCCTGGACCTCAAGGGAGAACGCGTGAGCGATCAAAAACACCGCCGCAGTATCTTGAAAACCCTGGTTGCGACGCTGTGCGCAGGCGTCGCAGCCATCCCCGCTGGCGCGCAGGTGACCTCGGTACCTGCGTCCACTGGCGCTCCGATCCGAATCGCGATGATCGAGGCACTGTCCGGCCCGTTCGCCAACACTGGCGAGGCGGTGATCCGCAACCTGGCCTGGGCCCTCGAGCGTGTGAACCAGCGCGGGGGTGTGCGACTGCCCGGCGGCGCGCGGCCCCTGGCGCTGGAGCGCTATGACAGCAAGGGCCAGGCCGAAGAGGCGCTGTCCGCGCTGCGCGCGGCCATCGACGACGGCGCGCGCATCGTGGTCCAGGGCAATTCTTCTGCGGTGGCTGCCGCCCTCATCGACGCGATCAACAAGCACAACGAGCGCGAGCCGCAGCGCCGCGTAGTGTTCCTCAACTACTCGGCGGTCGACCCGATCCTCACCAACGAGAAATGCAGCTTCTGGCATTTCCGCTTCGACGCCCATGCCGACATGCGCATGGCCGCCCTGATGCGCGTGCTCAAGGACGACCGCCCGATCGACAGCGTCTACCTGATCGGGCAGGACTACAGCTTCGGCCAGGCGGTGCTGCGCGAGGCGCGCCGCCAGCTGGCGGCGCAGCGGCCGGACGTGAAGGTGGTGGGCGAGGAGCTGCACCCTCTGGGCCGCGTCAAGGACTTCCTGCCCTATGCGACCAAGCTCAAGGCCAGCGGCGCGCAGGCCGTGATCACCGGCAACTGGGGCAACGACCTGACCCTGCTGGTCAAGGCCGCGCGCGAGGTCGGCTACGACGGCAAGTTCTACACCTTCTACGGCAACGCGCTGGGCGCGCCCGCCGCCATCGGTGACGCGGGCATCGGTCGGGTGATCGCGGTGGCCGACTGGCTGCCCAATCTGCCTGGCGCGCAAAGCGAGAGCTTCTACCGCGCCTTTCGCCAGCGGTTCCCGAAGCCGCAGGACGACTACGTCCACATGCGCATGCAGCTGATGGTCGAGGCCCTGGCCCAGTCCATCGAGCGCGCGGGCAGCACCGAGGCCGGCGCCCTCGCCACGCAGCTGGAGCGCGCGCGTCCCGAGCACTTTGGCCAGAAGGGCGTGATGCGCGCCACTGACCACCAGTTCCAGCAGCCGCTGGTGGTGGGCGTGATGGACCGCCAGGGTGCGCCCGGTGTGAAGTTCGATGTGGAGGGCTCGGGCTACGGCTTTCGGGTGATACAGGTCGTCTCGCCCGACGACGCGCAGCTGCCCACGACCTGTCGCATGATCCGGCCTGAGTCCTGATGGCCGGGGTCGCACCCGCCTTGCCGACCCAGCCCCTGTCCACCCACCTCTTGCCGATCACCGCCATGCGTTCTGCCATCCTGAACCTCGAAGCCTCCAAGATCCGCGAGGTGGCCAATGCGGGCCTGGGCCGTGAGGACGTACTGGCCTTCTGGTTCGGCGAGAGCGACGAGGCCACGCCCGATTTCATCCGCGAGGCCGCCATCGCGTCCCTGCGCGCCGGCGAGACTTTCTACGCGCACAACCTGGGCCTGCCCGCCTTGCGCGAGGCCGTGGCGGGCTACACCTCGCGGCTGCACCGGCCGGTCGATGCCGGGCGCATCGCCATCACTTCTGGTGGCGTCAGCGCCTTGATGCTGGCGGTGCAGGCGCTGGTGGATGCCGGCGACGAGGTGGTGGTCGTCACCCCGACCTGGCCCAACCTCACCGCCCAGCCCCTGATCATGGGTGCGCGCCTGCGCACTGTCTCTCTGCGCCCGGTGGCGGGGGCCTGGACCCTGGACCTGCCGGCCCTGCTGGCCGCGATCACACCCGCGACGCGCCTGCTCGTGGTCAATGCGCCCAACAACCCCACGGGCTGGACGCTCACGCACGACGAACAGCGCGCCCTCCTGGCCCATTGCCGCCAGACCGGCACCTGGATCCTGGCCGACGAGGTCTACGAACGGCTGTATTTCGGTGAAGAGGCGCGCAGCGCTCCGGGGGGCATCAGTCCGGCGCCGGGCCGCCCCAAGCCGGACGCCCCCCTCGGGGGGGAGGCGCGCAGCGCTCCGGGGGCCATGTCCAGCGCCCCCAGCTTCCTGGACATCGCCGAACCCGACGACCGCCTCGTCGTCGCGCACAGCTTCTCCAAGAGTTTTCTCATGACCGGCTGGCGCCTGGGCTGGCTCGTGATGCCCCCCGCGATGGTCGACGCCATGGGCAAGCTGATCGAGTTCAACACCTCCTGCGCCAGCACCTTCACCCAGCGCGGTGCCATCGCCGCGCTGCATCGCACCGACGAGGTCACCCCCCGGGTGGTGGCCCACTTGCGCGCCTGCCGAGATACCTTGGTGCCCCTGTTGCAGGGGGTGCCGCAGGTGGAGGTGGCCCCCGCACCGGGCGGCATGTATGCTTTTTTCCGACTCGCGGGGCACCCCGACTCTCTGACGACCGCCAAGCGCCTGGTCTCCGAGGCGGGGCTGGGCCTGGCGCCTGGCAGTGCCTTCGCCCCCGAGGCCGAGGGCTGGCTGCGCTGGTGTTTTGCCTCCAAGGACCTGGCCCGCCTCTCCCAGGGGGTGGACCGCCTGCGGGCTTGGCTGGCCGGGCCCGGGCGGGCGGCCTGAAGGGGCGGCTCGGTCGGGTAAGTCGGGTGCGGCTATAATCCCGAAGTTGTCCTCCTCGTGCACCGCGCAAGGGAGGGCCGCACCGCACACTTCCGTGCACACGTTGGGGCCGCGTTCCAGCCTCCAACGCAAGTTCAATTAGTCAAAGGAATCCCATGACCGCCATCAACAAGGCCGAGGTCGTCAAGACCCATGCCCGCGCTGCCAACGACACCGGAAGCCCCGAAGTCCAGGTGGCCCTGCTGACCGCTCGCATCAACGAGCTGACCCCCCACTTCAAGACCCACGCCAAGGACCACCACGGCCGCCGTGGCCTGCTGCGCATGGTCAATCGCCGCAAGAGCCTGCTGGCGTACCTCAAGGACAAGGACGCCGACCGCTACACCGCGCTGATCGCCAAGCTGGGCCTGCGCAAATAAGCACTGAATCCATGAAGCGCGCCTGAGTTAGTCCCCACTAGCTCAGGCGCGTTTTACTTCGGAGACCCGACGACGAATACGCGCTGTGTCATTCCACCAGCGGCCCCGCCCCAGGCCCTTGATGGAATGGCATCGTGTTCGACCCAAGGCTCCATCACCCTCGAAGCCAAGAAAGCACGAACCATGAGCATCTTCAACAAAGTCACCAAGACCTTCCAGTGGGGCCAGCACACGGTCACCCTGGAGACCGGCGAGATCGCCCGCCAGGCCACCGGCGCGGTGCTGGTCAACATCGACGACACCGTGGTCCTGGCCACCGTGGTCGCCTCCAAGTCCGCCAAGCCCGGCCAGGACTTCTTCCCCCGGACCGGCGACTACATCGAGAAGACCTACGCCGCAGGCAAGATCCCCGGCAGCT